>Ga0209990_10003391_pt1 | contig 11705 bp, 23 predicted proteins | sample NOAtaG_6_FD_187304 | JGI IMG/M metagenome (GOLD analysis project Ga0209990, IMG submission 187304) | Freshwater lake microbial communities from Lake Erie, under a cyanobacterial bloom - NOAA_Erie_Diel5S_2200h metaG (SPAdes) (version 2) | ecosystem: Environmental > Aquatic > Freshwater > Lake ...
CTGAGAAAACAAATCTAAGAACATTGCCAGCTCTTGATGAGACCAATAAGACAGGATCATTTGTATTGTATTACAAGGATCCAGCTAAGAAGGGCAGAAAGGAGCATGGAGTATATCCTAAGCCACCATATCAAGGAGGTATCACATCAATTCAGACTGATTGTGATATCAGTAAATTCCACATGTATGAATTGCAGAATGGATTCAAGTCCGGTACAATGATCACATTCATGGATGGCTTTCCAGAAACACAAGAGGAGGCAGAGTCATTCAAAAATCAAATCAAGAATCCAGCATCTGCAATTGAGAATTCTGGAGATATCATCATAACATTTGCACCATCTGCAGATCAAGCTCCAAAGGTTGACAACTTAACCGGCAATGATCTCGATAAAAGATATGATATGCTTGAGGATAGTGTGCAACAGAACATATTGGTTGCTCATTCAGTTGTTGCTCCATCATTATTTGGTGTTGCTCCAGAGGGATCATTTAACGCAGCTGAGAGTGCAGATCTATTTGAGATCTTTAAAAAGACTTATGTTGAGACAAGACAAAAAAGAATTGAGTGGATATTGAATTACATGGTTAAATTATCTGGAGAGACTGGTGTTATTAAGCTTAAAGATGTGACTCCAATAGGAACAACTCAAGAGCCAACAGCTGTTGCTCCAGTTAGTGATATTCCAGTAAATGAAACTCAAGTTGATGTCGCAAAATCAGCATTGAATGGAGCTCAGATTGCATCACTTATTGATGTGGTTGCTAAGATTAAAGAAGGAATGTTGACATCTGAGAGTGCATTGAGTATTGTCTTGGCATCATTTCCAACCATTGATGAGGCACAAGCTCGCAGAATAGTTGGATTAACTCCAGGAGCACAGCAAATGTCATCATGCAAATTTGATCATCAAGATGATGAGATTGGATACTTTGCTCAATATGGCGAATCAGCTGATGAATATAAAGTATATGCAACATTTCCAATTGAATGGGATACTCCATCCGCTGATGTATTCTCAAAGCAAGATCAATTATTTGCAACCATTGCCGAGATATCAGCTGAGCTAAATGACTTTGATAAAAATGTATTGAAGTTGATTGGAGATGGTGAAGATTCTAATGGTATTGCAAAGGCATTGAACACAAATATTGAAGAGATTGCAAAGTCAATGTCAAGATTAATGAAGTGGGATATCCTGGTGAAAGGAGAGGTAACTGATTTGGGAAAGCAATTAGTTAGTGAGGAGCAGATTCCTATTGAAAGATTTGAAGTTCGTTATGGATATCGGACCAGATTAGATGTGCCTCCAGCAAAGAGTGGATCAAGACAATTTTGTGAGAGACTTATGTCATTGAATAGACTATATTCAAGAGATGAAATCAACACAATATCATCAAGAGTTGACAGAGATGTGTGGAGATATAGAGGTGGATGGTACACCAATCCAGATACTGGTGCCTCAACACCATGGTGTAGACATGAATGGATTCAGCAATTAGTTGTAAAAAGATAAACTATGAACTATTTATTATCAGTTGAAAATTTAAAAAAGCTCGGTATCATTCACAACAATACAGATACCAAGCTCTTGGCTGTGGCCATCAAGAGATCTCAAGACATGCATATTCAGCCAGCTCTTGGGACTCCATTATTCAGAGCATTACTTGACAGAGTTGAAACGTCAACATGGACTCAAGATTACTTGGATCTTATGAATGATTATGTTGTGCCTTGTTTGGTTGCATTCGTTGATTACAGAGCAGCTCTTTTGTTGACTGATAAGCTAACAAATAAAGGTGCCGGCAGAGTGCAAGATGATAATCAAACAACTCTTGAATTGAATCAAGTTGCTGAGCTTAGAGATCAGTTGAGAAAGGATGCATATTTTTACAAAGAGAGATTGATTGGATATCTTAAAGATGATCAAGCAACAAAATATCCAGAGTATTGTGATATGTGCTCAGATCATTGCAATGAATATGTCAAGAAAGATGACACTGGATACAAACCATTGAACTGGATACAATGAAATTCTCAAAGAAACAGATTGATAAATTAAAAGCATATCTCAATAAGGATGGAAAAAACATTAAACCAGCTGATGAAAGAGCTGGAAATAATAGCAACAGAACACAGACAGATAAACGAATTCTTTCAAGGTGATTTCATTGATGCTGTCTCAAGAGATGCAGCTCAATATCCTTTGATGGTTGTCACTTTGCAACCAGGAACAATGACTGCTCAATCTGTGAACATCAATATGATCATCTCAATATGTGATAAATACAATCTTCAGGAATATAGACAGATCAATGAGATTCATTCTGATTGCTTAAGCATCTGTAATGACATTAGAGTTACATTCCAACAATGGAGATTTGAGGAATTTATGGATATTGTCGGAGATATTCAGACTCAGCCATTCATTAATAGAGGACCAGATGTCACAGCTGGATGGACAATGGCAGCAACAGTTGCAATCTATGATTATAATGACTGGTGCTCAATTCCTTATGATGATTATGACTTTGAGAATGGTAATCCTCCAGCGACAAATTGCGGTGATTTGACAACAGATTATGAGGTATATGTCAATGGAACTCTTGAGGATAGCTTTACACAAAACACAACAGTAAATAATACTATTAATATTAACTTATAATGGCAACAACAACCATCAATGTAACAGCTCAGGCTTATGATACCATCAAGGATGAGAGCACAGCATTAACTCAAAGATCAACTTTAAAATTTGCTGGTGATGGAGTCACAGCTGCAGATAGTGGAGGAGAGACAGTTGTCACTATTCCTGGTCCATCAGCCACAACAAATGTGGGTTTATTTGCTCAGACAGCTAACAGCACATTAATCACCAACACAACAACTGAGACATCACTTATCAATGGTGGAGTTGGTAGTTTATCCATTCCGGCAAATACCTTCAAAGTTGGTGATAGCTTTCGAGCGGTGTTCGGTGGTGTAATGAATGCTCAGAATAATCAAACTATTAGAATTAGAGTTGTTGTCGGAGGTGTTGTTCTTTTAGACAGTCTTGCACAGAATTTGGGGAGTAGTGTTGTCAATGATGTCTGGTCTTTAAATATCGATTTTACCATTAGATCTATAGGAGGTTTAGGTGTAGCATCCATTGTAACATTAGGATCATTTCATTACACAAAAACTAACAATGCAAGTGTTCAAGGATTTGGATTCAATACAGTTAATAACACAACATTTGATACAACAATTCCAACTACATTAGATGTCACAGCTAAATGGGGAGCTGCCAATGTTGGCAATTCAATATACTCAGATATCTTTGTGCTGAATAAAACATATTAGCATAATAAAGTATGGAGAAAATATTCAAACTTGATTTTAAAACATTCCTAAAAAGTCCATTTACTTATTTGTTCTTTGTCTTATTTGCAATAGTCATAATGATCGGCAGATATCTAATCACATCCAAAGACAATGAAATCAAAACACAACAAAAAAAGATTGATGATTGTGATGAGGAAAGAAAGGCAGATAAAAAACTGATGCAAGATATATTGTTTCAAAAAGAACTTAATAATAAACTCGATGGAGAATAAAGTATTATTGATTGCCACAATTGCAAGTTCATTATTTGCAATATTCACACCAATGCCAGTGCATGAATATAAGGCACCAAAAAAAGATCCAGTTAGGATTGAAGCTGAAAAATATCTGCATGATCTTGAGCATGAAAATGAAATCAAGGTGGAAGATCTCAAGCATGATGTTGATAGCTTGTTGACAATCAAGAGAAAAATTAAGTATATTTACATCCAAAGGGATTCAATATGAGCTATGCATGGCTAAAAAAAGAAACAGCTCCAAAGATATTGGTTGAGGCAGTCAAGCACATTGGTGTTAAGGAGATAGTTGGAAAGCAACACAATCCAACCATTCTATCCTGGGCAAAGACTCTTGGTCTTGAGAAGGTTTACACTAATGATGAGATTCCATGGTGTGGTTTATTCATAGCTTATTGTGCTCATGCAGCTGGATTAGATATTGTCAAGCATCCATTGTGGGCATTAAACTGGAATAAGTATGGTAATGTGGCAAAGGTTCCAATGCTTGGGGATGTATTGACATTCACCAGAAACGGTGGCGGCCATGTTGGGATCTATGTAGGAGAGGATAAGACTCACTATCATGTATTAGGTGGCAACCAGAACAATTCAGTCAGTGTATCTCGCATTGCAAAGGACAGATTAAGCCAAGCAAGGAGGACAGCATGGAAGATTGCACAGCCAGCATCAGTGAGAGTGGTGCATCTTGCGGCAAAAGGAATAGTAACAACAAATGAATCATAATGAAAAAGCCAGGGAGACCAAAAAAGAACTTGAATATAAACATTGATACCAAGAATGTTGATGTAAAGATCACCAGAAAGGATGGAGTAACTGATGTAAAAGTTGATACTCCAAAGATTGATGTTGAAATACACAAAGATAAGGACAACAAAAGCATCAAGGTTGACTCAGAGAAGGTTGATGTTGAGATTAACAATGGTGAGGTAAAGGTTGATGTTAATGAGCAATCTGGATTGATTGGAAAGGTTGTTAAATTCTTGCTTAGAAAAAGAAAATAACTATATTTGTACTGCATATCTGTTTTAGGTTAACAACAAGGAGGGGAGTGATTAATTTCATTCCCTTTTTTTATTCCTTAATTTGTTAAAAAATGTTAAAATAGTTTCATAAGTGAAAATAGTTATTAACTTTGATTCATAATAATTAACAAAACAGATATGAAAGCAAAATTAATTTACCTTATTGAGCCATTCCTTCCAGCGAATGATGAACACAAATCTTTTTTGAGTGCAGTTTTAAGCCTTCTAACAATAGTTTGTATTGTTTGTGGTGGATTGTTTACCTTCTTAAATTTAATGTCATGAGAGAGGAGATAATTACAAGACTTGAAAAGATTGAGAATGTCAATGCCATTATCAATGGATTCACTTACAGAATCAAAATGTATCAATCTCTGATTCCAGACTTGAAAAGATCTGGTTTGAATCAGCTTGCTGATAAATATGATGATCGCATTGATACCTGTGCAAGAGCCATTGGAAGATTAACTATCTATAAAAATAAGATATGAGCACAGCACACTATGAATACTGGTGGCAGAAGTCAGGCAGATTCAACATTGATTTATTTAATAACTATTTAAGAGCAAAAAGAGATGCAGAATTTCAAAGTAACTTACAAAGTCAAGGATGGCAAGTGGATCATCCAACAGAAAACAATTCAAGCCAACAGTCCAGAGGATGCAATCAAGAAGATGGACATGTGGCCACCGTTAATTTTAAAAGTTGAGAAGATATGAAAATACAAGAAGAACATTTTGACCAAAGAACTGGAGTTCATTATTTTGAACAAACATTCACAACTCAGACAGTCCAACAATTATCATTTAAAGATTATGATAATCTTAAAAATTTTCTTGAGGTTGTTGTTGAACACATGAGTAATGGTAGAAATATAAGTATATGGTTTAACGATATAACTGATTTAAAATGAAAATTACAATAGCTAACTACACAAAAGAGCCACATCCATTAATGAGAAGATTCAGAGTATGGCTTGAGGATGAAATGGAAGAGGAAGGTGGATTATGGTGGAATTGTGTCCTGGATCAGAATCAATGCTTGTTTGATCATAACTATCCAGATGAAGAGAGAGATACATTGCAATGGTATATTGATAATGGATATAAAGTTGAGGAAATATGAAAGAGCAAGAACAAAAGTCCTGGATCGAAGAGGCATGGGAGTATAGCAGAATGGCTATTGAGAATGATTTACCAACAACAATAGATGCGTTTTATGAATATCAACGAAATAATAAGAAAGAGATTTCCAAACGAGAGGACACAGGATCTTGCCAATGAACTTGGCTTGACTTATTCTCAAGTGGCAAACAGAGCTTTCACAATGGGCCTCAAGAAGTCACACGAATTCAAGCAATCAGATTTATCTGGCAGAGCTAATCTCATCAAAGGTGGTAAAGCATTCCAATATAAACATGGTCACATACCAGCCAACAAAGGAAAGAAGATGAGTCCAGAGCTTTATGAGAAGATCAAGGAATCAATGTTCAAGAAAGGCAATAGACCAGACAACTGGAAACCAGATGCATCCATTGTTGAGAGAAATGACAAGACTGGAAGGATTTATCTTTATTACAAGATTAAGGATTCTTATTGGATTCCATATCATCACAAAGTGTGGAGAGATGCCAATGGTCCAATCCCTCCAAAGCATGTGGTAACATTCAAAGATGGCAACTCAAGGAACTGCGATATATCTAATCTTGAGCTGATGACCATGTGTGAAAATGCTAAGAGGAACAGCATCCACAGATTTCCTAAACAGATACAGGAAGTAATTAAATTAAAAGCAAAACTTAAAAGAAAAATCAATGGCAAGAAACAAAATCAATGATCTTAGAGATCATCTCTTTGCTGCATTAGAGAGATTAGACAATGATGAACTATCAGCTGAGGAGCTCCAGAAGGAACTTGACAAGGCTGAAGCTGTTGCACAGATTGGCAATGTCATCATAAATAGTGCAAAAATTGAGGTTGAATTCATAAAAGCAACCGGCATGATTAGAACAAATACTGATTTATTTAAAGGAGTACAAGATGAGCCCAGACAGCTATACCATGGAGGAGAGAATTAAAGAACTCATCCAAAGAGACAGCCTTGACACAAAGGACAGATACAGAGATCTAATTTATAAGAGGAGCTATCTCTATGCTCTTCTCAGAGAGGATGGATATCATCTTTCAAGGATTGGCAAGTTATTCAACAGAGACCATGCAACAGTCATAAATGGATTGAAGATTCATGACAACTATTTTGGAAAGGATAAGATATATGATTGCACAATTCGAGAGTATGTCAAGCAACTTGGCAAAGTGTCCATCATATCAGATGAGGACAAACCTGCTATTTATCAAGACATTATGGATTGCCATAACACAACAGCTCTGGCCATAATCAAACAAAGAATTAAGGATGGGTATTATGACAAGTAGACAACTCTCTTTATATACGCTTGGCTCTATTTTTTTTAAATGCTCCTCCTTATCAGGAATTTGGAGTTGTCATGTTGTCACGCAAACGCTGAAACTCAATACAGATAAAGGTTATAGCCGTGACAACTACATTTTTGAGTTGTCATATTTAGGAATGCTTGTCACGTATTTGGAATTAATTAAAAAATAATTATATTTGCAAAGGGGTTTGCGGTTAGCTGCCCAGTAAAAGGTTTGACACTGTACCTTTCCCCCTATTTTTTTTCAGTGTCATAAAACAGTTGTATGAAAATATCAGTATTTAGAAACCTATTTAACAGCAAAGAGACTCCTTATGAATTAACAATTCAAGAGGTAGCCAACAGAATTAAGAAAGGAACTCCAGAGCTCATTGAAAAGATTGAGAAAATCAGAAGTCTTGATCATGGAAATGATGAATATAAGAAGCTCAAGAATTCTTTGTATGCTATTATGTTCAATGGTATATTTAAAGAAAGATCAGATAATGGACTTGAGGAGCATTCTGGACTTTGTGTGCTGGATTATGATGGCTATCCATCAGAATTTGAACTGGATCTTGAGAGACAAATGCTTATCAATGATCCACATGTATTGCTGTTGTTTAAATCACCAGGAGGAAATGGTCTGAAGGTAGTTATTAAGATTCCAAAATCTGATAAGCATGAGCACAAAAGAAGATTCAATGCTTGGGCTGAGCATTTCAAATCTGATTATTTTGATTCCAAGACATCCAATGTTTCAAGAGTATGCTTTGAATCATATGATCCAAACTTATTTATGAATCTTGAATGTGAAGAGTTTCAAGGAATAGAGCAAGACAAAGGATATCAATATATTGAGAGACCTCCAATCTGTATCTTAACAGATGAGGATAAAAAGATTAGCATCATTCAGAAGTTTAATTTTGGAATCTTTGGAGCTGGCAATAGAAACAACTACATTTTTCAATTGGCTTGCTGTTTGTGTGAATATGGTATTCCAATTGAGACTGCAGAAAGTTATATCTGGAATCAATACATAAATGGTCAATCTGATTTCTCACATGATCGGATGATGGCAACGATCAAAAGTGCATATAAAAGAAGTCAATACAATTCAAAATACTTTGAGGATAAAGATACCATCAGCAAAGTCAGATTGAAGTTGAAATCTGGAGTAAATGATGAGGATATAAAAAAGCAACACAATATCAGTGATGAAACAATCAATGACATCAGAGAAGAGGTTGCCATTATGGATGATGTTTTCTGGACCATTACAATAAATAAGCAAGGAAATGAAGTCATAAGTATTGAGCCAATCAAATATGCTCAATTCCTGGTTAAAAATGGATTCAACAAATACTATCCAGAGCAAGCTGAGAAACCTACATTTGTTAGAGTTAAAGAGAATAAAGTAAATCTCAGCTCAGTTGAGCAAATAAAAGATTTTGTATTGAATTATCTTATGGACAAACAACAATATTCTGTTTGGAATCATTGCTCAAAGAGTACTCAGTTATTCTCTGAGAATCACTTGAATATGATTGATTCAATTCATTTGAAGATGATCCAGGATACTAAGAGTGAATCCTATATTCCATTTAAAAATTGTGTTGTAAAAGTTACAAAGGACAGTATTAAGCAAATTCCATACATTGACATTGATGCATACATTTGGGAGAATCAAATCATCCAAAGAGAATATCAGACATGTATTAACTTTGAAAATGACTTTCTTGATTTTGTTCATAAAGTTAGCAACAAAGATCCGGAAAGAATCAAAGCTCTTGAGTCAACTCTTGGATATCTCATCCATACCTTTAAAGATAAGACAGATCAAAAAGCAATAATATTTAATGATCAAGAAATTGATGATAATCCAAATGGAGGAAGTGGAAAGAGCTTGATGTTAACAGCTCTGTCATATTTGAGAAAGGTTGTCAAGATTGATGGCAAATCATTCAATCCAAGCAAATCAGATTTTGTTTATCAAAGAGTTAATCTTGATTCTCAAATACTTGCTTTTGATGATGTCAAGAAATTTTTCAACTTTGAGCAATTGTTTTCAATAGTATCAGAAGGCATCACAGTGAATAGGAAAAATAAAGAAGAGATATTCATACCATTTGAAAGATCTCCAAAAATTGTCATCACAACAAATTATGTGATTGCTGGTGCCGGTGGATCACATGATCGCAGAAGACATGAAATTGAATTCTTTCAATATTTCAATAGCAACAGATCACCTCTCCAGGAATATGGCCGATTATTGTTTGATCAATGGGAGGAAGATGACTGGATTAAGTTTGACAACTACATGATTAGAAACTTGCAAAACTTTCTATCCAAAGGATTGCAATCATCCATCAGTATCAATGCTGATGCAAAGAGATTCATTCAGGCAACAAGCAAGGAATTCTATGATTTTGTAATGGAGAATCAAATGAATGTGGATGTTTACTATTATAACAGTGAAATGATTAATCAATTTCAGAATGAATTCAATGGCTATAAAGATATGAATCCTCAAAGATTTAGCAACTGGATATCAGAATATGCTAAATATAAAAACTTAGACATGGAGAAAGGAAGGAATCACAAAGGCAGATATGTAATATTTAAAACCAAATGATATGACAACAAAACAAAGAAAAAGAGTGCAACAGATATGCTTAGCACTGGATGCATTGATTTATGTAACTAAATACTCATGATATGAAACAGACAGCAGTAGAATGGTTGGTTAACGAACTTAAAAACAATCATGGTATAGATTTAAAATTATACAATGAGTTTGACAAAGCCAAACAAATGGAAAAGGATCAAATGAAACTTTCACGCGTTCCGATTGCTTATGAAAATAAATCATGGCAAGGATTAATGGAAAGGCATTTTGAACAATGGTACAATGAAACCTTTAAATCAGAATAGAATGACACCAAAAGAGAAAGCACAATATATTTGGATGAAGTTATTCCAAAAGCAAATAGAAGTAACAGGTAGCGGAGATGGTAATTTATGTGTTGAGATGGCATTGATTGCAGTGAATGAAATACTTGAAAGTTTTATAATAACTATTCCTAAGCATCAAACAGAGTATTGGGAACAAGTTAAACACGAAATAACGAACCTTTAAATCAGAATAGAATGAACAAAGCCAACAAAGACAAACTCAAAGCTCTTGAGATGGAACAACTCAAAGCTAAATATCCCAGCATGAGACCAGAGCTTATTCCTCTGACTGATTGGAAGGATACATCAGCTAATGGATTGACTAAGTGCATTATCTTTTGGATCAATGCTCTGGGAGGACAAGCTGAGAGAATCTCATCTCAAGGCCAGTACAGAGAAGGCAAAAAGATTAAGGTTGGAACTGGAGAGATACAATATGAGAAACAGCTACCAGGCAAATGGACTCCAGGTCAATCAACCAAAGGCACAGCTGATATATCAGCAACAATAAGAGGCAGATCAGTTAAGATTGAGGTAAAGTATGGCAATGATAAACAGTCAGATGCTCAGAAACAATATCAAGAAGCTATTGAGAAAGCTGGAGGTACTTACATTATTGCAAAAACATTTGATGATTTTGTATTGTGGTATGAAAAATTTACATTACATTTGTAAAAATATAAATTAATAGATATGCAAAACGAAGAATTAACTCATGTAGGTTTATACATGAAGCTCCACAGAGCAAAGATGCACATTGGAAAGGTGGTTAAGAATGCCACGAATCCACATTTCAAAAAGTCATATGCTGATATCAATGCATTGCTTGAGACAGTTGAGCCAATCCTCCATGAGAATGGCTTGATATTACTCCAGCCAATCCATGATACTGTGTTGTTGACTCAGATTATTGACATTGACTCAGGTCAAAAGGTTGAGAGTTGGTTGACATTGCCATTGATCCAGGATCCACAGAAGATGATCTCAGCGACAACCTACTATCGAAGAGCAACATTGCAAGCTCTCTTATCCTTGCAAGCGGTGGATGATGATGGTAACTCAGTGACAGCAACAGTCAAAGCACCAAAGCCATCAGTAACTGATGAGCAGTTTAAGATTGCTCTTGAGAAAATCAAAGCTGGTAAATATACCATTGAGAAGTTCAAAGAGAATTATTCACTAACAAAAGAACAGGAGGCACAATTATGAAATGGCATCCATCAACATTAGGAAAGCTCATGGCAGCTCCAAAGACAAAGTCAGAGGTATTATCTGAGACAGCAAAGTCTGAGATTAGAAAGATAGCTAAAGAGCAATTCTTTGGCTTCTCATCATCAATCACAACCAAGCCAATGATTAAAGGCAAGGACTGGGAAGAGGAATCCATTGCTCTTGTCAATCAAGTGAGAGGCACATTGTATGTCAAGAATAAAGAAAGATTTGAGAATGAATTCTTAACTGGAGAGCCAGACATCATTGAGGATGACATGATCATTGACATCAAGACATCATGGTCCCTTGAGACTTGGCCAGCAACTCCAGATGAAGGAGTTAATAAGGATTACATGTGGCAACTATTTGCATATTGTTGGCTATTAGATAAGCCACAAGCTGAGTTGATCTATTGCATGATTGACACAGATGATGTCTTGCTTGGTGACTTTGAC
>Ga0209990_10003392_pt1 | contig 11705 bp, 8 predicted proteins | sample NOAtaG_6_FD_187304 | JGI IMG/M metagenome (GOLD analysis project Ga0209990, IMG submission 187304) | Freshwater lake microbial communities from Lake Erie, under a cyanobacterial bloom - NOAA_Erie_Diel5S_2200h metaG (SPAdes) (version 2) | ecosystem: Environmental > Aquatic > Freshwater > Lake ...
CATTAATGATTTGTTAGATGCACAAGAAAAAGGTGATTTAGACTATTCATTATGTATCATGTGGGATTCAGTTGGTTCAGTTCCTTGTAAGATGACTTATGAAGGTAAGGGTGGTAAACAACACAATGCAAGTGTTTTAGCTGACAAAATTGGAATGGGAATCAACCAAAGAATTTCAGGATCTCGTAAAGCGGATTCTAAATATGAAAACACTTTGATTATTGTAAATCAGCCTTGGGTAGAATTACCTGATAATCCATTTGGACAACCAAAGATTAAAGCAAAAGGCGGAGAAGCGATTTGGTTAAATTCATCTTTAGTTTTCTTATTTGGAAACCAAAAAGGGGCAGGAACAACAAAGATTACCGCAACTAAAGACAAACGTACAGTAAAGTTTGCTTCAAGAACAAAGGTGTCTGTAATGAAAAACCACATCAATGGACTTGGATTTGAAGACGGTAAAATTATTGTAACACCACATGGATTTTTACCGGGTAAAGAAGCATCTGAAGAAAAGGCGTCGATTGAACAATACAAAAAAGAATATGCTGAGTATTGGAAAGAAATCATCGGTGTTGATGGTGACTTTGATTTAAAGGCAGAAAAAGAAGAAGTTGAGTAAGAACCCTGTAATTTACAGAAATGACAAAAACCCTATTAGTAGACGGGAATAATTTATTAAAAATTGGATTTCACGGAGTTAAAGATTACTTTAACGGTACGGAACACGTAGGAGGTATTTGGCATTTCCTTAACACATTACGTAGGTTCATAGAAGACGAAAACTTCAACAAGGTTGTTGTATTTTGGGACGGAGAAACAAGTACTTCACAAAGAAGGTTAATCTACCCAAAATACAAACTTAACCGAAAAGGGGTTACAGAAGATTTTAAAGAGCAATCATTTAACAAACAAAAACAAAGAGTAAAAGAATACTTGGAAGAAATGTTTGTTAGACAAGTTGAATTTGAAAACTCTGAAGCCGATGACCTCATCGCATATTATTGCAAAATTTCAAAAGACGAAGATAAAACAATTTTCAGTGGAGATAGAGACCTCACACAACTTATCTCTGAAGATGTTACAATCTATTCACCTAACACCAAAAAGTATTATAAGAACGGAGATAAGATCAAACTACACGAAATAGAAATTCCACACTATAACGTAAAAACATTTAAGATAATATCTGGTGACAAATCAGATAATATAGATGGAATATACTACTTAGGTGAGAAGACTATTGTTAAATTATTTCCTGAGCTACTTGAAAGAGAAGTTTCTTTTACCGATATTTTAACAAGAGGTGAAGAACTTCTAAAAGAACAAAAAGATAATACCGCTTTAAAAAATTTACTGACGGGTAAAACAAAAGAAGGTATATTTGGTGACGAGTTTTTTGAAATCAATAAAAAGATTGTGGATTTATCGGAACCACTAATTAGTGAAGAAGGAAAAGAATTAGTACAAGCTTATTACTCTGAGTCATTGGATCCTGACGGAAGAGGATATAAGAATCTAATTCGGATGATGATGGACGACGGATTATTTAAATACCTACCAAAAGGTGACGATCAGTGGGTATATTTTTTAAAACCATTTTTAAAGTTAACAAGAAAAGAAAAAACAAAGTTTAAAACAAAAAAGTAAAATTATGAAAGAGCAGAATGATGTAACAAAGGTTGAGTTTCTGATTACACTTAACAACAATTTTGTGGTACAAAGATTTTTTAATGTAAAAGGATATCATGAAAAGGCTGAAAGTTCAGTTGAATTATATGAGTACATTAAGTATCTATCTGAGTCACTTCAAACAAAATTGAGAAACAAGTGTATGGTATATATGTTAGACAATAGATACCAGATTGAAGAGGACCCAAACGTTTTAGAAACATCAAACACAGATGGACCTGAGATATTTAACATAATCTTAAAGGTTGGAAACAAGACAATTTGTCATAGAATTATTGACGCGAAACTATACCCGCCAAAGGTAAGATATACACTGGATATACGCCCAGACATAAAAAACATTTTAAGAGAGTTAACTGACATTTTATCAGAGAAAAATTTATCTTATCAGTACCTTAATTATTCGTTCGCTTAACTATATTTATTAAAACAAGGAACAAAAATCTATACAATATGTCAGACAAAAAGAACTTCGGATACTTAGGAAATACTTTTCAAATTCAATTACTAAATAACATAATTACTTACAAAGATTTCTCTAATTCCATAATTGAAGTTATTGATCCTCATTATTTTGATAACCAATATTTCAAGATTATTTGTCAAATGATCAAAGAATATTATTCAAAATATGAGCATACACCGACATTTGATACCCTTGAACAATTGACTAAGTCAGAAATTAGTTCACCGATGGCTCAAAAGAGCGTTTTAGACACATTAGATCAGGTTAAGAACGTCTCAGACGAAGGTTCAATCTTTGTTCAAGAAAAGTCCCTTAAATTCTGTAAACAACAAGAACTCCAAAAAGTAATGACCAAGGCTCAATCAATCATCGATAAAGGTGATTTCGAGAGTTATGATAAGTTAGAAGAAATGGTAAGGGGAGCACTTCAAGTTGGTGAAGTAGATAAGGGAACTACTGATGTATTTTTTAACCTTGATGAGGTATTGGATGACGATTATAGACACCCAATTCCAATTGGAGTACCTGGTATTGACAACCTATTAAAAGGTGGTCTAGCTAAAGGTGAAATCGGTGTTATTTTGGCACCAACCGGTGTTGGTAAATCCACGTTCACAACAAAGATTGCTAACCACGCATTTAACTTAGGGTATAACGTTCTTCAGATATTTTTTGAAGACAACCCAAAAATTATCCAAAGAAAACACTTTACACTTTGGACAGGAATACACCCCGACGACCTTTCTGAAAATAGAAAAGAAGTAACTGAGAGAGTCAAAGAAATTCAGTCAACAAGAAAAAATAAGTTGATTATGAAAAAATTGGCATCTGATACCGTAACTATGAATCAGATTAAAAATCAGGTTAGAAAAATGATTGCCGAAGGGATAAAAGTTGATATGATTATTTTAGATTATATTGATTGTGTAGTACCAGACAAGATGTTAGGTGATGAATGGAAGAGTGAAGGATCGGTAATGCGAGGATTTGAAGCAATGTGTCACGAGTTGGATATTGCGGGATGGACAGCAACACAAGGTAACAGAAATTCAATATCATCAGAGGTTGTAACAACAGATCAAATGGGTGGTTCTATTAAAAAGGCACAAGTTGGACACGTTATTATCACGGTCGCAAAATCATTACAACAAAAAGAAATGAACTTGGCAACAATCGCAATCACAAAATCAAGGATCGGTAAAGATGGGATTATATTTGAGAACTGTAAGTTTGACAATGGTATGTTAGAGATAGATACAGAACAAAGTGTAACATTCCTTGGCCACGAGGAACAAAAAGAAGAAAAGAATAGGAACAGAATTAAGGAGCTGTTAGAAAGAAAAAAACAAAAAGAACAACAAGAATCTTAAAATAAATTATTAAATTTGAATAAAATGGATATTTCGCAAAAAATATTAAGTGACATTACTGTCTTTATGAAATACGCTAAGTTTCAACCTGAATTAAACAGGAGAGAGACTTGGGAAGAGTTGGTAACACGTAACAAAGAGATGCACCAACGTAAGTACCCCCACATCAAAGATGAGATAGAAGAGGTATATAAAATGGTGTATGACAAAAAAGTTTTACCATCTATGAGATCATTACAATTTGGTGGAAAACCAATTGAAATCTCACCAAACAGAGTCTACAATTGTGCATATATGCCAATCGATCACGTAGATGCATTTTCTGAAACAATGTTTTTACTTTTAGGTGGAACAGGAGTTGGATACTCAGTTCAAAAACACCATGTTGAAAAACTACCAGAGATAAAAAAACCAAACGCCGAAAGAACAAGACGTTACCTTATTGGTGACTCTATTGAAGGATGGGCAGATGCCATTAAAGTATTAATGGAATCGTATTTAGGTTACAAATCATCAACACCTGTGTTTGATTTTTCAGACATCAGACAAAAAGGTGCGATGCTTGTAACATCAGGAGGAAAGGCTCCCGGACCTCAACCATTAAAAGATTGTATTCACCACATCACAAAAGTTTTGGATAACAAAAAAGATGGAGAAAGATTATCACCTATTGAAACTCATGATATTGTTTGTCATATTGCAGATGCTGTATTAGCGGGTGGTATTAGAAGAGCCGCTCTTATCTCATTATTCTCAGCGGATGATGAAGAAATGATTTCTTGTAAATCAGGAAGTTGGTGGGAACAAAACGCACAAAGAGGTAGAGCAAATAACTCAGCGGTACTTCTTCGTCACAAAATCACAAAAGAATTCTTTATGGATCTTTGGAAACGTATTGAGTTATCAGGAGCAGGTGAACCAGGAATTTATTTATCTAATGATAAAGATTGGGGAACTAACCCATGTTGTGAGATTGCACTAAGACCATTCCAATTCTGTAACTTATGTGAGGTAAATGCTTCTGATATCGAATCACAAGAAGATTTTGATAAAAGAGTTAGAGCTGCAGCATTTATCGGAACACTACAGGCTGGTTATACTGACTTCCATTATTTAAGAGATATTTGGAAAAGAACTACTGAAAAAGATGCACTTATTGGAGTTGGTATGACAGGTATCGGTTCAGGTGTTGTTTTAGGTTATGATATGAAAAAAGCAGCTAAAGCAGTTAAAGAAGAAAACGAAAGAGTTGCTGCTTTGATTAAAATTAATAAATCAGCAAGAACAACAACAGTTAAACCATCAGGTACATCATCTTTAGTATTAGGAACGTCATCAGGTATTCACGCTTGGCATAATGACTACTATTTAAGAAGAATCCGTGTTGGAAAAAATGAATCAATTTATTCATACTTAGCAATTAATCACCCTGAATTAATTGAAGATGAATACTTTAGACCACACGATACTGCGGTAATTACAATCCCACAAAGAGCACCTGAAGGATCAATTGTTAGACATGAGTCAGTATTCCAAATGTTAGAAAGAGTTAAAAAAGTTTCACAAGAATGGATTAAACCGGGACATAGAAACGGACAAAATACCCACAACGTATCTGCAACAGTATCAATTAAAGAAGATGAGTGGGAATTAGTTGGTGATTGGATGTGGAATAATAGAGACTTCTATAACGGACTTTCAGTATTACCTTATCACGGTGGTTCGTATACCCAGGCCCCTTTTTCTGATTGTACAAAAGATGAGTATGAAAACTTAGTAAAAACATTAACTAATATTGACCTAACAAAGGTTATTGAATTACAAGACAATACTGATTTAAGAGGTGAAGTAGCTTGTGCTGGAGGAGCTTGTGAAATCGTATAAATAAATTAAAATTAGAATGGTGACGTATTGATTTTTTGTCACCATTCTAATATTTATTATATATGGGAAGTAAAGGGGTAAGTAAGTATGATGATACTTTTAAAGAGAATCAGATATATGGAAAATGGTTAATAATTAATGAAAAAATATTAATAGACGGTGAAGCTAAGGTTTTATGTCGTTGTTTAGAGTGTAATAAAACAGAAAAATATGTTCCAGCATATCATTTAGTATCTGGCTTATCTAAAAGATGTTTGGTATGTGGTAACTCATTGAAAGAAGAAAATAATCCATCTTGGAAAGGATATGGTAAAGTACCAGGAGAAAAACTATCAAAAATAATGAGGGGTGCGAGACTAAGGAATATAAATTTTAATCTTACTATTGAATATATTTCTGAACTATATAACAAACAAAATGGTTTTTGTTATTACACAAATTTACCAATATCCTTCAAGGATAAAACCGCATCATTAGAAAGAATTGATAGTAAAATTGGTTATGAAGAATCAAATGTTGTTTGGATTCATAAAAATGTTAATATAATGAAAAGAGATTTATCATACGAAGAATTTTATAATGTTTGTAAACTAGTAGTTGAAAACAAAAAAGAAAATATTTAATATTATGAAAGTAACATGGGGTAATAATATAACGCTAACATACCAAGTATTGTTGGCGTTTTATAATCTTAGAAAGAATAATTAAAATGAACGTAGGGGCATCAAAAGATTGGATACAACAACAATATGTTAGAGAGTTTGGACCAAAACTCCAGCCAACTGAATTTTATTATGATAGTCAAGGTAGAATGGTAATGACAGAAGAGTATCACAAAAGACGAGGTAGATGTTGTGGTAATGGATGTTTACATTGTCCATACGAACCAAGACACGAAAGAGGAAATACAAATCTACAAGAAAAATCACTGAGTTAATCAGTGATTTTTTTATTTAAATAAATTTTCATCTAACTATATTTATAGAATATGGCTGACGGTATTACTTACGGTATAATTTTTCCATTTAGACAAAGTATCAAAGGGAAATATTTTTCACTTTCTGAAGAGACTGATGATGAAATTAGAAGTAATTTAATTCATTTACTATTAACAAGAAAGGGATCGAGATATTTTTTACCTGATTTTGGTACCAGACTTTATGAATTTATATTTGAACCTTTGGATGGTCAAACATTTGAAGCTATAAAAATAGAAATAGAAGAAGCGGTTAGAAAGTATATCCCTAATCTAACGATACAAGACATTACAATTGAACCATATACAGATAGTGAACCATCACTTGGAGAACTATCATCGGAGCAGTTTGATATACCTATTTACAGAGTTCCTGGTGCTAATACTGAAGAATACACTGCTAAAGTGAAAATAACATATACAGATGAAAGTAGTCCTTTCGGATCAAGAGAATTTGTAATAATTAATTTATAAAAAATGGCGAAAAAAATAGATTACACAGTTAGGGACTTTGAAGGTCTAAGACAAACATTGATAAATTATACTCAACAATATTATCCTGAGTTGATTCAAAATTTTAATGATGCGTCGGTCTTTTCTGTTTTGATGGATTTAAATGCTGCAATTGGAGATAATCTTCATTTCCATATTGATAGAAGTATTCAAGAAACTGTACTTCAATACGCACAACAAAGATCGTCGATTTTTAATATAGCTAGAACTTACGGGTTAAAAGTTCCGGGTTATAGACCTTCAGTTGCTATTGTTAACTTATCTATAGTTGTTAATGCTCTTGGAGATCAACCCGATCAAAGGTATTTAGGGATTTTAAGAGCTGGTTCACAATTCTTAGGTGGAGGTACCGTGTTTGAATTACAAAATGATGTTGATTTTTCATCTGATTTTAATGCTGAAGGTAATGTTAACAGAACAGTTGTTCCTACATTTGATCAGAACAATATAATTAAAAATTATGTAATAACAAAACAAGAAGTAGTTGTTAATGGTACAACAAAGATTTTCAAAAGAACAATTAATCCACAAGATGTGTTTCCTTTCTTTAGTTTTTTCTTACCTGAAAAAAATGTGCTTGGAGTAACTTCTATTATACAAAAAGATGGAACATCATATGCAACTGTACCAAGAAATAGTGACTTTATTAGTGAAAATAACAGATGGTATGAGGTACCTTCATTGGTTGATAATACTATTTTTGTTGAGGACCCAACAAAACCAGTTGATAACGCTGGTATAAAGGTTGGAAAATACATAAAAACAGATAGAAGATTTATAACAGAATATACTCCTGAAGGTTTTCTTAAAATACAATTTGGTGCCGGATCTACAACACCTGAAGAACAACTTAGACAGTTTTCTAAAACAATGATACCTTTGAAGCTTCAAAATTATCAAAATAACATAGGTCTTGGAGTAACAGTTCAACCAAATACAACACTTTTTGTTCAATATCGCGTTGGCGGTGGTTTAGCATCTAATATTGGTGTGGGTGTTATAAATCAAGTAGGTACCATTGATTTTGCAGTAAACGGTCCTTCTGCGGTTGAAAACTCAAATGTATCTCAATCACTATCAGTTATAAATGTAACAGCGGCTATTGGAGGTGCGAATCAACCAACAACAGAAGAAGTTAGAAATATGGTTGCATATAACTTTTCAGCACAAAGAAGAGCAGTGACAATCAATGATTATAAATCGATAATAGATACTATGCCAGGTAACTTTGGTGCACCAGCAAGAGTCTCGATAGTAGAAAATAATAATAAAATTGTTATTAAAATTTTGTCAACAGACGTTTCAGGGGCTTATACACAAGTGGTATCTAATAATCTAAAAACAAATCTAGCAACATACTTGTCAAAGTACCGAATGATAAATGACTATATTTCTATTGAACTTGCAAAAGTAATTGACTTAGAATTTGAAGTTTTTGTCGTAGTAGATAACACAACAACACCATCTGATATAATAACTCAAGTTATTAATTCAATAAATAATTATATGTCACCGACTAACAGAGACTTGGGACAAAATATTAATATATCAGACCTAAACCGATTAATACAAGACATACCAGGAGTTAATACATTAGTAGGTATAAATGTCTTCAACAAAGTTGGTGGACAGTATTCTTCATCTGAAACATCACAACAATATTCAAATGCAGAAACAAAACAAATAGCTCTTATTGATAATACAATATTTGCAGAACCCGATCAAATTTATCAAGTTAGATTTCCAAATAAAGACATTAAAGTCAGAATTAAAAATCTTTCAGGAGTAGATATTTTCTAAGATTGTTTATTTCGATGTTTTATTGTTTATTCTTAAAATTGATAATAAAACTATTTATCATCAAACAAACTAATGAGTAAAAGCTACAGATTCAGAACACAACCGGGTGAGGATAGAACAATAAGATTAAACATTGAACAAGATTTTGATTTTATAGAAATTTTATCTTTGAAATTAAGACAAGATGAGGTCTATACTAGATTTTGTGCTGACTATGGTGTTGTTGCAGGTAGAGTTATAGTAAACGGTGGTTATGGCGTACCAAATGCTTCAGTGTCTATTTTTGTACCCTTATCTACTATAGATGAAAACGATCCAATAATTTCAACACTATACCCTTATAAAACAATAGAAAATAAGAATGAAGATGGTTATAGGTATAACTTATTACCATATATTCCTGAATATCGTGGACATGCTGCAACAGGTACATTTCCAGATAGGTCAGATCTTTTAACTAGGCCTGAAGTCTTAGAGGTATATGAAAAATATTACAAATATACAGTAAGAACAAACGAAAGTGGTGACTTTATGATTGTTGGTGTCCCATTAGGAAATCAAAAAATAGTTTTAGATGTAGACCTTTCAAACATCGGGTGTTTTTCTTTAAGACCTTCTGATTTAATCAGAATGAATATGGGAACAGACGCTCAGTTTGCTGGACCTAATTTTAGGGCTTCTTCAGATTTGGGTTCATTACCTCAAATAGTTAACATAGTTGAAGACATAGAAGTCGCTTCATTTTGGGGTGAGGAAGAATTGTGTAATGTAGGTATTACAAGATTAGATTTTGATTTAAGAGATCAAGGTATTGAAATACAACCACATTGTGTTTTTATGGGATCTATGTTTTCAACAGATGAAAAGGATGCACTTTTAACCAACTGTAAACCAAAGTTTGATACGGGTAATCTTTGTGATTTAGTTAGTGCTCCTGGTAGAATTTTAGCAGTAAGACAAACAATACTTTCAGATTCTCTTGGTTATCCAGTTTTAGAACAGTATAATCTACCTGAGGGTGGTAATGTTATTGATGAGGACGGTACATGGTTAATAGAAATACCTATGAACTATGATTATGTTACAACAAACGAGTTCGGAGAACAAATATTATCAAATGACCCTAAAGTAGGTATACCAACTAAAGGTAAATATAGGTTTAGAATTCAATACCAAAATGAAGGTGGAGAAGATGAAGATGTATTAAGAGCCGATTACTTAGTTCCAAATATTAGAGAATATGGTTGGGATAGTAACGCGTCAGCTAACGGACCATCAAGTGATAGTTTACAAAATAAATCATATGCTTTTAGTTTAGATTGGAACGACTACGGAGATACCGGAACAACTGTAGGTCAATTTATGATTAATGAAGCAATCAACTGTAACGATAAATTTTTTGAATTTAATTTCAATAGAGTTTACACTGTAAGTTCATTTATTGACAGGTGGAAATGGGGATATAATAGATCGAGACATTTAGGAATTAAAGAAATAACCGATAGAACTTGTACGTCTACAACAAATAGAATGCCCGTTAATGATGGGGTTAGAAACTTTGATTTAATATTTTTTGTATTTAACATAGCAATTACTACTTTAGGTATTTTAGCATACGTATTGATACCGCTTTTACATTTTGCCGCACTTATTTGGCCAATATTGAAAAGAGTTTTAGCTGTTGTTGTACCTATTTTATTAGGTATTTTATCCGTATTCTTTGTTGTTGGTGGTATTTTGGCGTTCCCAGCAATTGCTTTAGGTTTATTAATGATTGGTCTTGGAATTGCTTTTGGTTTTGCTACCGTCGCCTTTGTTAGAAAAGTGAACCCATTACTAAGAGGTTCAGGAGAATTTAGAGGCATAACATTACCATCCATGTCTTACCCTGATTGTGAGACTTGTTCGTGCGATTTAAGAAAATTACCTTTGGATTTAGAATATGAAGTAAGTGACGGAGCGCTTGCTAGAACAACAATAAATGGGATCGACATTTATACTAGAAATAATTCTTCATACTTAATGAATACAAACTCTAATAGTTTATGGGGACAAACACCAGATAGTGCTAGAATTCAAACTGACGATGAAGATTTAAATTGTAGTGATAATAATGACGACGGTGACAATACATACTTTCAGGGACTAATTGAAGATAAGTTTGATTTTGATAAAGCTAATAGGTACACACTTAATTCATTTGGTATAAGATACTCACTTGCTGGTTATCCTGTATATGCGGTACAAGGATGCCCAATTAATAGTATAGGTTTTAGGCCTGGCGATTTTTATTTGACTCGAGATATAAATTATTCACATAGATTAAATTGGATTAATTTAAGACAAAGATATTTCGATACTTTTACGACATTGAGTTATACTTTTCCTTCATTATCTAGTTCACAGTTTTTTCAAAATAAAATAACAACAACAATAAAAAATGGAAATCAAATATCACAACCTTTTACTGATAATGTTTTAATTTTAATAACCGATCCTGATACATTAGATAAACTACCAAGTGGAACTTTGATGACATTTACAAACCCTGATGATATTAAAGATAGAAATGTAGATGGATATAATGTTTCCGGACTTACTCAAAACCAATTTGGTACAAATTCAATAACGGGAACCTCTTTTACTAATTTACAAACAACAGTAACATACATAAAAGATAACGCGACTGTTGGAAACGCAACAGTATATTTAACAGGATCCACATCTGGAAGGACATATAACTATAAAGGTGGGATGGAATATTTTCAAGTAATAACAGGAACTACTTTAGCTAATTTGAATAGTAATAGTCATCCACTAAGGGCTAATACAACAAACTATAATTTGATGAATTTTGGTATTTTACGTTCCGCACAAAGAATTTACTATCGAACTTCATGTGGTACTAATCCTACTAGATTTACAAATATTAATTCTTTAGATGCAATGGGTGTTCAAAACTGGCAAAAACATTGTGTACTGATATTAGTAAGGGGTGTTGATG
>Ga0209990_10003394_pt1 | contig 11703 bp, 8 predicted proteins | sample NOAtaG_6_FD_187304 | JGI IMG/M metagenome (GOLD analysis project Ga0209990, IMG submission 187304) | Freshwater lake microbial communities from Lake Erie, under a cyanobacterial bloom - NOAA_Erie_Diel5S_2200h metaG (SPAdes) (version 2) | ecosystem: Environmental > Aquatic > Freshwater > Lake ...
TTCGCGGCAAATTGTGGCGATGTTTGATAATTTTGATGTCTTACTTTTGCCAATTTTTCTACATCAACCCCCCGGAATTGCTGAGTGGGAAAATTTACCACCGGAAGAAGCGGTTAATAAGATGATTGCTTGGATTGCCCCTTCTCCGATTGCTAATGCGAGTGGTTTACCTGCGATTGCTTTACCCACAGGGGTTGATAGTCAGGGTTTACCCGTGGCAATTCAGTTAGTTGGTAAACCTGCTGATGAAATCACTTTGTTAGGTTTATCGGCACAATTAGAGGCAGCTAATCCTTTCGGTTTGATGGCTAATTTTAACTAGCAAGACTTTGGGTAAATTGGGGAATAGAAGCGATAAGTTTACGGGTGTAATCACTTTGGGGAGAGTTGATAATTTCGTTAGCTGTACCCATTTCCTCAATTTTACCTTTATTCATCACCATAATCCGATCGCTCATAAATCTGACGACACTTAAATCGTGGGAAATAAAGATATAAGTGAGATTAAATTCCTGCTGTAATTCTTTGAGTAAATTTAAGACTCCCGCTTGCACGGAAACATCTAAAGCAGAGACAGATTCATCACAGATAATAAACTGAGGATTTAAGGCTAAAGCGCGAGCAATACACACCCTTTGTCGTTGTCCTCCCGATAATTGATGGGGATAGCGATCAAACCAATTAGGATCAAGTTTAACTCGTTCTAATAAATATTCTACTCGTTGCCGTCGCTTTTGGGAATTGCCGCCGGTATGATGAATAATCATCGGTTCTAAAATTGCTTTACCGATGGATAAACGGGGATTCAGGGAGTTGTATGGATTCTGAAAAACTATCTGTAATTCCCGTCGCAGTAGTCTTAATTTTGGCTCACTTGGGTTTAATTTAGCCAGATTTTCTCCTCGGAAATAGATATCTCCAGAAGTGGCAGGAATTAAGCGCAGAATTGTCCTTGCTAAAGTGGATTTTCCGCAGCCCGATTCACCGACTAAACCGAGGGTTTCCCCCTGTTTAACGGCAAAACTGACCTGATCTACGGCATTAAAAAAGGTCTTTACTTGCCCGAAAACTCCCTTAACTGGAAATCTAACCGATAAATTTTCTACCGATAAAATATTCTCGTGATGTTGTAAACCTTCAATTCTGCTTTCTTCCTCTTGGAGAGTAATAAATTTAACTGCTGGTGGAGTAATTTCCTGTAATTCAATAATCTTACCTTGAGAGTCTTTTTCCACTCGTAAAAAATCGCTGACAGTGGGCAATTTTTCTGGACGAGAGTTTAAGCGAGGACGACAGGCAAGTAAACCTTTTGTGTAGGGATGTTGGGGATAATTTAATACTTCTTCTTTCGTTCCTTGTTCGACGATTTCTCCTTGATACATCACGACAATTTGATCGGCAATTTCGTTAATAACTCCCAGATCGTGGGAGATAAAAACCATTGACATTTCTCGATCGCTTTTACACAAATCTCGTAATAATCTTAATATTTCTGCTTGGACAGTCACATCTAAAGCGGTGGTTGGTTCATCGGCAATTAATAGGGTAGGATTACAAGAAATCGCCATGGCAATCATTACCCTTTGTAATTGTCCCCCCGATAATTCGTGAGGATAACGCTTGAGAATTGCCTCTTTTTGTTCCTGAATATAAGTTCTAATTTTTTCTCTGACATGACCATTATTTTCTAAGGGAAAAGTTTTTATATACTTCTCCTCTAACTGTTGATCACTGGGTAATAAGCGCACTTCTTGCAGTAGAGAGATGGCTTGATTTTTTGCCTGTTCGGGGGTGACTTTTTGATGCAGTAAAATTGCTTCAGTGAGTTGAAACTCGATGTTATAGACTGGATTAAGAGAACTCATTGGTTCTTGGAAAATCATCGCCATTTCTCCCCCGCGATAATAACGCAATTCTTCCGGGGGAATAGATAATAAATCTACTGCTTGCATTGACTGACCTTTTGCCGGACGAAAGCAAATTTCTCCCCCAGTAATTTTTCCCGGAGAGGGAACCAGTCCCATGAGTGCGAGGGAGGTGACGGATTTTCCTGAACCCGACTCCCCCACACAACCGAGAACTTGACCTTTCTGCAAGCTAAAACTAATGTTATTAACGGCGACTGTTGTTCTTTTCTGATTAGAAAATTCAACGGTGAGATGGCGAACGTCGAGAACTTTGTTATCCATAGCTCTTTAACTGGTGAAACCTAGCATCATCTTAACCTAAGTTGTCAATTTTAACTATATAGCAGTTATCTTATTGGTGAGGTGGGAAGTTTTCCTTACCTAATCGGGTTACACTTCCTCTTGATGAGAAACGCTATATTCACCTTCACTCATCAACAAATAAGAGGTGAGCTATTTTCTTAGCTTAATTATACTTATCCTCTCCAAGCCATTCATTTTGGTTCCGCATTCTATTTTTAATAATAGCTTTAATGGTGTCGGTTGCAACTTCGAGTTCTATCAGTAAACAAGTTTGTAATATTAAAGTTACGGTACACAAAAGATCATAGAGTTCTTGATTTTTTATTTTGATTTCCTTGTCTGGGTGAGTTAAATTATGTCTAATCTCAGTTACTCGCTTAAGAAATTTATCTTTTAAATCTTGATCTTTGGTTATCCTAGAGAATAAACTATCATCTTGTGAGTTGAACGTATCAGCAAAGCTTTGTTTAGTGTCGTCATTGTTTTCAACGAACAAATAGGAAATATTATCTATAATATCTCTCAGTCTATCCTTTAGATTCTTCTCAACTTTAAACAAGTATTTAACTTTCCCATCTAAAAACCTTTTGAAATCTTCTTCCATAGGATAATTTTGAATAACTTCGCGAAGTTTTTGATAAATGCCATTTTGATAACTATCTTGAGACATATATTCGATTTTATGTTTTCCTTTTTGAGTTTGTTTATGATATATCTCCAACGCTTGCACAATATTCAGAAATTGATATTCCAGATATAATTCTGGAGTCCTAATATTTATTAATAATCCCTGAAAGACAATTTTAAATTTCTCTCGCTTATCTATCCAGTTTTGAAAAATTTTTCCCAAATCATCTTTAACATTATCATAAGTTAACAGCATTTTTGACCAATGATGGACATAATCGGAATTTTTTGACGGTTTTCTTTCATTCCATATAATTTCAATCGGAGTTATTTCAGTTCCGTATTGGTTGTCGTTGTCGGTTTTATCATGTCTAGCGTGAACTGAAACAATTTGATTAGAAGAATAAGTAGCAAAGCTAAGAAAATCACGAAATTGGATAACTAAGTTTTTACAGTCTTCTAAACTGCTTGAGTTTTTATTGACAATCTCAAGACAAATTCTACATTTAATATCAGCGCTGTTATGGTAGCTAAGATTATAAATCGGAACAAAAGCGATACTCAGTTCGAGTTCCCTGATTACTCCTACTTTAATATTTGGTAATCGTTCGTAAGTAATCTTGACTATATTTTCGTTATTTTTTATGTCTAAAGGACTAATTTTTACCCATTCATTTAAAAAAGAAAAATCAACTTTTAATTTTTTAAATTTGTTTAAGTCTTCCTTATTTAAAAGATAATTGTTCTGAAAATATATATCATACAAAAGCATATATTCGGGATTTACTTGCAAATTTACCAGATTTTCTCCTGTTTTTGTTTTCTGGATATCACAGTTAAAAAGGCTGACAAGTTTTCCATCGATAAGTTTTCCATAAATCAGGGTTGCTTGTGATTTGAATCCATAAGGAAACCAGGACAATAGCGGGGCTAAAGTGTTGAAAGTATCATCAATATTTAAAACTAAACGTTGATTAAGTTTATGGGAAAGTTTCCCAATTACTCGTTTTTCTGTGTGTTCAGGGAGCCACCAGTAACCTTCTCTTTCAAATTCGTCAATCATATTAGCTGATCATTCAGTTTGTAGTATAAATATACCTTTTCGCATTATAGCGAATTTAGTACAAGGTAACTAAGAAATTTTCGGCATTAAGAAGATTTTCGTCTCTCAGCGATCGCCATTTACCAGAGACTTGTCAGACTAAATCCTGTTTAGACCGATAATTGAGAATAGTTATACCAAATCCGGTTATTAAAAACTGATTATCTATTTCCCCTATTGCCTATTGCAAGAGTGCCTATTGCAAGAGTGCCTATTGCCTCTCCTCATAAGTAGCCTATACTCGACGGATTTAGTATAAAAAAGGAATAGAGCCTGAAACTCTATTCCTGAATCAAAAATTGCAGTTAATTTTTAACCCTATACTACCGCAGAAGTCAAAGCTTCTTTGAGGATAGCGGCTTTATCGGTTTGTTCCCAGGGTAAATCGAGATCATTGCGACCAAAATGACCATAAGCGGCCACATCTTGGTAAAAACGCTCGCCTCTTTCACTGGGTAAACCGCGCAGGTTAAAGGTTTGGATAATACCGGCCGGACGGAGTTCAAAGTATTTATTGATTAAGTCGAGAATCACATCATCAGCGACTTTGCCAGTGCCAAAGGTTTCCACGAAGAGACTCACCGGACGAGCTACCCCAATCGCATAACCCACTTGAATCTCGCACTTATCGGCCAAACCAGCAGCGACGATATTTTTGGCCACATAACGGCAAGCATAGGCCGCGGAGCGATCGACTTTGGTAGGATCCTTACCGGAGAAAGCGCCGCCACCGTGACGAGAATAGCCACCGTAGGTATCGACGATAATTTTCCGTCCCGTTAATCCCGCGTCGCCTTGGGGTCCACCAATGACGAATTTTCCGGTGGGATTAACCAGATAACGGGTATTGGCATCGGGTTTAATCTCTAAATCGCTGAAGACCGGTTGTACTACCGCTTCCCAGAGATCACTTTTAATCTTTTGTTGGACGAGATCATTATCGGTGATATCGCCGATAGTAGCATCGTGTTGGGTAGAAACAAGGATAGTATCGATACCCACGGGACGACCATCTTCATAAATGACCGATACTTGCGTTTTACCGTCGGGACGCAGATAGGACAGTTCACCCGTTTTTCTGACTGCCGCTAAACGGCGAGCGATGCGGTGGGCTAAACTAATCGGTAAGGGCATAAATTCGGGGGTTTCATTGCAAGCGAAACCGAAGACAATACCCTGGTCTCCCGCACCAATTTTATCGAGTTCATCATTGCTGAGAAGTTCGCGATTTTCCTGAGCAGCCGTGACACCCTGGGAAATATCGGGAGATTGTTCGTCTAAAGCGACTAAAACGGTGCAACTATTCGAGGAAAAGCCGTTATCTGCGTTGATATAGCCGATTTCAGCGATTTTCTTGCGAACTAAATCGACGAAATGAACCTGTGCTTTCGAGGTGATTTCACCAGTAATCAAGACTAACCCTGTATTGACAACCACTTCAGCCGCTACACGACTGTGGTCATCTTGGGATAACAGAGCATCGAGAATAGTATCAGAAATCTGGTCACAAATTTTATCGGGATGTCCCTCTGTAACCGATTCGGAGGTGAACAAATAACGTTTAGACAAGTGATGTCCCTCACATGGTAGTACATTTGAACGCACAAAGATTCCAAGAAATCTTTGATCATATAGTGTAACAGGGAATTTGTAGAGATCAAGTATTTTCAATAAGAAACCGCCCGAACATTGTCCGGACGGAGTGTGGTGTGAGGAGTGAACGGAAACTTTCGTCTCCGCTAATTCCATTGTAGATGACAACTTAGAATCTTGAGCGATTTGAAACAAACTAGCCCAAAAAATTTTTATTTCTTGAAGGGGTTGACTAATGCCCGATAGCCGTCTCGATGATGTAGCCTGATTAATAGAGGTCGCAGAGCTATAGGGAAAGATTATGACAGTCACAGCCGATTATTTAGAACAACTCAATCCTTCCCAGCGCCTTGCTGTGGAGCATTTTTGCGGCCCCCTGTTGGTGGTTGCTGGAGCAGGATCGGGAAAAACTAGCGCTTTAACCTATCGTATCGCCCATTTGATCCGTCATCACGGGGTCGATCCGGAAAATATTCTCGCAGTCACTTTTACCAATAAGGCGGCCCGGGAAATGAAAACGAGAATTGAAAAAACTTTTGCTCAACAAAAAGCACAGGAAAAATACGGTCAAAGATTAGAACTTTTAGAAGAATACGAACAGAAAAAACTCTTTTCTCAAGTTTATCGGCATTATACTAAAAAACTCTGGATTGGGACTTTTCACAGTCTTTGTGGTCGGATTTTGCGCTATGACATTAATAAATATCAGGATGAATATGGTCATAGTTGGCAAAGGAATTTTTCGATTATGGACGAGTCTGATGCCCAGAGTTTAGTAAAAAATATCGTCACTAAACAGATGAATTTAGACGATAAAAAATTTGATGCCCGCAATCTACGTTATGCGATTAGTAATGCCAAAAATTTAGGTTTAACACCCACAGATTACGCCAGAGAAAACCCTCATTTTCGGGGAAAGGTCATTTCTGAGGTTTATCAAGCTTATCAGATGCAATTGGCACAAAATAATGCCCTAGATTTTGATGATTTGATACTGGTTCCAGTCCGTCTTTTTCAGCAAAATGAATCTATTCTCGGTTATTGGCATACGCAATTTAAGCATATTTTAGTCGATGAATACCAAGACACTAACCGGATTCAGTACGAGTTAATTCGGCTTTTGTCCACCAATGGTGAAACGAAAAAAAGTGAGTGGAATTGGACGGATCGATCGATTTTTGTGGTGGGTGATGCCGACCAATCTATCTATAGTTTTCGGATGGCAGATTTTACTATTCTGCTCAATTTTCAAGCGGACTTTGGCGATGGTTTACCCGATGATGATACTCGCACGATGGTGAAACTACAGGAAAACTATCGTTCACGGGAAAATATTCTGCAAGCGGCAAATAAGTTAATTGAAAAGAATAGTCAAAGAATCGATAAAGTCCTTGTTCCCACTAGAGAAGGGGGCGATAGTATCTATGTTTTTAAAGCCAGAGATGAACAGGAAGAAGCAGCTTTTGTTATCGATAAAATTCGAGAATTTACCCAAGAAAACCCCGAATTAACTTGGGGTAGTTTTGCCATTCTCTACCGAATTAATGCCCAATCTCGCCCCTTTGAAGATGGGTTAATTCGCAATAATATCCCCTATAATATTGTCGGGGGATTTAAATTTTATGATCGACAGGAGATTAAAGATGCGATCGCTTATTTACGAGTGATTGCCAATCCTGCCGATACCGTTAGTTTACTGAGAATTATTAACACTCCCCGGCGCGGTATCGGTAAAACCACAATCGATAATTTGCTCAAAGCTGCCCAAGAATTAGGAGTACCTTTATGGGAAATTATCAGCGATGAAACTTCCGTTAATACTCTCGCCGGTCGTGCCACTAAAAGCATCAATAAGTTAGCTAAAATTATCCAAAACCTGCAAGAAAAAATCACCGATTTATCCGCTAGTGAAATCCTAGACCAAATCATGGAAAATTCGGGATATATTGATGAATTAAAACAGCAGGGAACCGAGGAAGCTGATACCCGGATCGAAAATATCCAAGAACTTTATACAGCCGTGGTACAATTCCAAGAGGAAAACGAGGAAACTAATCTACGGGAATTTCTCGCTAGTGCTAGTTTAGCCTCGGATTTAGACAATCTTCAGGAAGGTCAAGAAAAAGTCTCGTTAATGACCCTTCATTCGGCTAAAGGGTTAGAGTTTCCTATCGTCTTTTTAGTCGGTTTAGAACAGGGCATTTTTCCCCATAATCGTAGCTTAAACGATCCCATTGCCCTTGAGGAAGAACGCCGTTTGTGTTATGTGGGAGTGACTCGGGCCAAGGAACAATTATTTTTAACCTACGCAAAAGAAAGATATGTCTGGGGGAATAAAGAGATGAAGGTAGCTTCCCAATTTTTGCAGGAATTGCCCCCAGAATTGCTCACAAGCAACCTGAAACCGAAAAAGACCCCAAAAGTGGTTCCCATTCAAACAACTGCCTCTAATCAAAGAAAATGGGGCGTAGGCGATCGAGTGTTACACTCTACTTTTGGAGAAGGAGAAGTGACCCATATCCTCGGTGAGGGTAAAAAAATGAATCTAGCGGTCAAATTTTCGGGTTTAGGTCAGAAAATCATCGATCCTCGCACCGCACCCATGCAACTTATCCACGAATAGGCAATCATCTGTAGGGTGGGTTAGGCAAAAATAAGTTATACTCTGACTGAAAATTGAGTATTCGCCGTAACCCACCAGATCAGCACATAGGTAATCATCTGTAGGGTGGGTTAGGCGAAAATAAGTTATACTCTGACTAGAAATTGAGTATTCGCCGTAACCCACCGGCTTTTTTCTCCCTATCTCCCCACTGATAACTGATTACTGTTCACTGATAACTGACACCCCCTGATTCCTCAACTCCGATCGCTACCTGCTGTTAGAATAGAGAATTGCGGTCAGACTGACGATAAAATTGAGAAGCTAAATCCTTGATTCTTAATAGTTGTTGAGCAACTTTCCGCCTAGTATCGCAATTATCCGATAATATGGGCAACAGCGAGTTAGTCTATTCAGTCTGTTAAAATTGACCCCCGTTGGTCGTATTCGCGCACTGTCTAACCTTTATGATGAGGATCAGTTAATATGGAATCAATGCAACCCACCGAGACCAAAAATCCGATTAGAACGGATTCACCCGGGTCTCTGAGCAAACCCAGCAGCAGCACCGAACAGATTTGGTCTGAATATGTAGAACCAGTTTGGGATTCGGTGATGTCCTATCTGGCTAATGTCCCCGATTATATCGGTAGTTTCTTCTCTGGATACAAAAAACCTTTAATCGTTCTGGGGGCAATTTTAGCCAGTTTTGTCACCGTGAAAGTTACCCTAGCGGTTTTAGATGCGATCGATGATATTCCCCTCCTTGCTCCTATCCTACAATTAGTTGGGATCGTTTACACTGGTTGGTTTGTCTGGCGCTATCTGCTCAAAGATGAAAATCGCCGCGAGTTATTAGCCGAAATTGATGCACTAAAAGCGCAAGTTTTTGGCAGTCACAATAACCCTTTATAGGTGGGTGGGTGGAATTAAATATAAGATGAACGTAGGTTGGGTTGAAGCATGAAACCCAACGCCTAACCCATCCTACAAATAATTGTGCCTCCCTACTTAGGGTTTGCTGAAAAACTTTTTCAGCAGACCCTATATATGAACGGGAAAACAGAAATGACAGGGAAAAACGGATGGCTCTCTTATTCTTTGTGTGATAAGTTTAACTTATATAGGAGCGTTCAATCTTTGTGTCCTTTGCGTCTTTGTGGTTCGTTCCACTCGCTCGCCAGCAGGACTGTATCTTAGAATATATTTTACCCACCAAACCCAAGAGAGCCAACGGATGCCAACAGAGAATTTATCAATCGATTAAGTTGAGTATGAGGGCTTTTCTCTCTATTCTAACTCTCCTCCTCTGACAGAAGAGGAATATCTAAGAGCTAATTTCACGACCGAGGTGGGCAAGCTTCTCTAGAACAGATTGAAGCAAAGATCGCCGCTGCTCGACGACAATATCTAAGTTAGCCAACATATACTTTACGTCTTTGTAGGCATTGTCCAGCAAGGTAAGTAATAATTCGCGATCGCCTGCGATGTCTTTTTCTGATGGGGTGCGGGTCCGTTGGGGTAATAAGTCCGCTGGTGGAGAAGGAAGGGAGGGCGATCGCTCGGACTCTAGCTGTTGAATGGTTTGTTGTAAATTTTCAATCACCCCATACATTTCCATCGGGTCAAAAACCCTTAACAGACTGGTTTGTGTAACAATACCCAACCCCCGACCCCAGTTCCAAGAAACCACCAAACGCCCCACCCGCCGTTTTTGCATTTCCTGATGGGCTGTCCACAGGGAATCCTCGGGGCTGAGGAGAAATAACGGCGTACTCATCACCGTCTGGGCCCTAGTTTTGTGCAGATCGATTTGAACGGCTTGAAACTGGACAAGATCTCGCTCTGTCACAATACCAACCGGGCAGTCATTGTCTTCGGAATCTCGTTGGGTGATCACCACACAACTGACACGATGTTCAGCCATTAACTGGGCCAATTGCAAGACTGTGGCGGTGAGTGGGGCCTGTACCACTTGACTGGTCATCACATCGGATACGCGACGAAACCGCAATAGATTGGCCGGACGCAATATCTGGCGAATACTTTCATGGGAGATCACCCCGATTAACTGTCCTTGGTCATCGACAATCGGCAAATGGCGAATTCGGTAGCGACGAAACAAAAACAGGGCGGCAAAAATGTCTTGAGCAGATTGCTGGGGCAACGTGATCAGGGGATGTACCATCACATCGGCAACGGTTGTCTCGGACAGGTTAATCCCTTGAGCGGTGAGTCGCACCACATCGCGTTCTGTCAAAATTCCTAATAACTCTTGCCCCTGCACCACCAGCAGACAGCTAACACGCACCTCTCCGGCCGGAGCAGCTAGAGGGGATAGGTCATCGGTGAGTAAACACAGACGGCTATGGGCCTGACCGATTAGGGCGATCGCATCCGCCAGAGAAGTGGTTGGCGGCACCGTCAAGGGTTGGCGATTGATCGCCTTTTCCAGATCGGGGGCCCAACTCAGAGGTGTATCGAGGGACATCAGCACCATCCTGCGATCGCAAAAGCCAAGATAGGCAGAACAGCCACTGGGCAAAGAACCCCGGCTCTCAGAGTTGCCAAAACCCGTTCTAAAACTATCTCAAAATGTAGCGTCATTTAACTTTTTCCTAAAAGATGTAACGTTTTGTTACAATTTTTATTAAACTCGTAAAGATTTTCGACCCACTTCGGTGTATCATAGAGGGATGTAACAGGTTAAAGCCTGAAACTTTTTATTTAGGGGTTACTCAGCCTCTAATGGTTTTAGGAGCGGCATCACCAGACGCTGGGGTGAGTACTTCCGGGTTATGCTCGGTCTGAGGGGTTACTCCGGAAATTCTGGACACCTTTCCATATAGTCGATCAAGCACCCGCTTTACGGAAATACGCTGCCACGGTTGACCACGTTTGGTGGTGTAGCCCTGTTCATTAAGCCAATCGGCGATCTTCTGCAAGGATTTCCCTGATTTGTGATGACGGCGAATCAGTTCAATGACCCGGCACTCTTCCGGATCATCCACTAATTCACCATCGATCGATCGTTGTCCAAAGGCAGGGGAGCCGTAGCCCGCATAACCACCGTTGCTTGCTTTTGCTTGTCTACCTTGTTCTAGCCGCTCCCAGGCAGATAAATCGTTTGAAGGGGTCGCTGTCATAGGGGATGTCAATGCAATAACTTGCAAAACCATATTACCGTAACTTAACGTCGCAAATTTGTTTTGATTGGGAGCAGCCGATGACGACTTACAAAGTAAAACCCCCCCATGAGCAGGGACTAGATGTCACCATCGATGTCTGGGACGACCAAACTATATACGATACCCCAAGGAGGCGGACATTGACTTATGCCATTTTGCTTTACTCATAGCCCTGGACTCCCAAACCCTTTCGCTTTCTGGGAGAAAGTTAAAGGGGCTAAGGCCAAGCATTTTTAGATGAGGAGCGGGTCAAGGCTGAATTTATATTGTAAAACGCACCGAGAAGAGAATTTGTCCTAAGTTACACAGCATCAATCTGGAGATATAAACATGGGTACGGCTACATTTATTCAAGATGAAACTGAATTTGATTCCCTCTTA
>Ga0209990_10003395_pt1 | contig 11700 bp, 8 predicted proteins | sample NOAtaG_6_FD_187304 | JGI IMG/M metagenome (GOLD analysis project Ga0209990, IMG submission 187304) | Freshwater lake microbial communities from Lake Erie, under a cyanobacterial bloom - NOAA_Erie_Diel5S_2200h metaG (SPAdes) (version 2) | ecosystem: Environmental > Aquatic > Freshwater > Lake ...
CGTTCGGCGCGCCGTAGGGCTCGCTCGTGAAGTAGATGGGCGCGCATCGGCCGGCGGAGAGCGCGGCGGCCGCGGTCCACGCGGGGTCGTCGGCGCTCGCGATCACGACCATCGACGGCGTGATGCCGCGCTTGGCGGCCGCGCCGACGACATCGGCGAAACCGTCGTGAATCGCCTCTGCCGCGCTCGTTGCGATCAGCTTCTCGCGCTCGGCGCGGTCGGCAGGCATCGACCCGACCGAGGCGCGCCGGACCACGCGCGCGGGTGCGAAGGCGCGGATGAACATCGGCGCGTAGAAGCGGTCCTCGATGAGCACGGGCCAGCGGCCGGCCGGCGACCACTTGGCGAGTTCGTCAAGGTAGGTGCGTCCATCGGGAACGAGCACCACCTGGTCGACGATCGGCCAGTCGCGTTCGAGCGCGGCGGTGCGCTGCCCGAGGACGACGGGCCATGGCGTCTCGTTCGGAGCGGGCGCGCCCGTTGGCGGCGGCGCCGGCTGCGCGGGCGCTCGGGTCGAGGAAAGCGCGAGCGCCGCAAGGAAGGCGATCGAAGCGTAGGGTTTCGCACTGATCATGGTGGAGCGTCGTTCCGAGCGTAGGCCGTTCGACTCACGCGGGGATGTAGCCGCGGGCGATCTCGAGGAACTCCGCCTCGCTTGCCGCGGTCTGCGCGCTCGTCCAGCCGAGTTCGCGTCCCATCAGGCGCGCGACCTCGTGCGCGACCTCGATCGACGCGCGCGCATCGAGAAGCAGCGACCGGGTGCGGCGGGCAAGCACATCCTCGACGCTGCGCGCCATCTCGTGACGCGTCGCGAAGATCACCTCGGACGGCGTGAGCGGCAGGTTCGCGTGCATCGGTGCGGCGTGGAAGCGGTCGGCGCGCTCGATGAGGTCGAGCTGCACGCGGTCGGTTCCGTACATGCGGCGCGTGTCCGGCAGGCCCGCCTCGACGCCGGCCTGCGCGTCGTAGCCGTAGATGGGCAGCGACTCGGTGATGCACTGGCGCAGTTCCAGTCCGACCGCCTCGATCGCCTCCTCGAGGACTTCGTCCGCCATGCGGCGGTAGGTCGTCCACTTTCCGCCCGTCACGGTCACGAGGCCGCTCGTCGCGACCTCGATCGAGTGCTCGCGCGAGACCTTCTTCGACTCGACGCCTTGTGCCGGCCGTGCAAGCGGCCGCAGCCCTGCGAACACCGAGAGGATGTCCTCGCGCTTCGGCTCGCGCGCGAGGTAGCGCCCGGCGTTGCGGAGGATGAAGCCGATGTCGTCGTCGCTCGCACGCGGCTCGAACTCGACCTTCTCGACCTCGGTGTCGGTGGTGCCGACGAGCGTGCGCCCGTGCCACGGGATGACGAAGAGCACGCGCCCGTCGTCGGTGTGCGGCACCATGATCGCGTGGTCGCCGGGCAGGAACTCCTTCGGAAGCACGAGGTGCACCCCGCGCGACGGCTCGAGGCTCGCGGCGCAGCCCGGATCGTCCTTTCGCCGAAGTTCGTCGGCGAAGACGCCCGTCGCGTTGACGACCGCCGCTGCGCGCGTCTTGAAGACACGCCCCGACTCCTCGTCGCGGAGTTCCGCACCGATGACCTGGCCGCCTTCCTTCACGAAGCCGATGCAGCGCACGCGGTTCGCGATGCTCGCGCCGTGCGCGGCGGCGGTGCGCGCGAGCGCGAGCGCCATGCGCGCGTCGTCGAACTGCGCGTCGTGGTACTCGACGCCGCCGAGCAGCCCCTCCTGCTTCACATTCGGAATCGCGGCGATGGTCTCGTCGCGCGACAGCATGCGGCTCCGGCCGATGTTGCGCTTGCCGGCGAGCGTGTCGTAGAGCTTGAGACCCGCGCCGTAGAACGGGCCTTCCCACCAGTGGTAGCGCGGCACGATGAACGCGAGGTCGTGCACGAGGTGCGGCGCGTTCTGGCAGAGGATCGCGCGCTCCTCGAGCGCCTCGGTGACGAGGCCGAACTGCCACTCGGCGAGGTAGCGGACGCCGCCGTGCACCAGCTTGGTGCTGCGCGAGCTCGTCGCCTTCGCGAAGTCGTGCGCCTCGACGAGCGCGGTGCGGTAGCCGCGGCTTGCGGCGTCGACGGCGATGCCGAGGCCGGTCGCGCCGCCGCCGATCACGAGCACATCGAACTCGAGGCTTTCGATCGAGGCGAGCTGCGCGGAACGGTCGAATGGGCGCTTCATGATGTTCGTCGGTCGGCTTCGGTCGGTCTGCGTCAGTCGGATGGGCTGCCGAACGCGCGTACCGTATCGACTGCGCGGCGCCAGCGTGCGCGCGCGGACGAACGGAACGATGCCGTCGCCGCGGGCGTGAAGGTTCGATCGACTTCTCCCGCCCCGTGCTTGAGCCCGACCGCCGCCGGGGCCGCCGAGAGCCCCGCGAGCGCGAGCCGCGCCGCGCCGAGGGCGGTCGTCTCGAGGATGCGCGGGCGCACCACATCCTTCCCGAGGAAATCGGCCTCGAACTGCATGAGAAGGTCGCTCGCCGCCGCGCCGCCGTCGACCCGCAGGGCGTGGATCGAGACGCCCCCCGCTTCGATCGCCTCGACGAGATCGGCCACCTGGTGGGCGACGCCCTCGAGCGTGGCGCGGGAGATGTGCGCCTTGGTCGAGCCGCGCGTGAGGCCGAGGACCGCGCCGCGCGCGGCGGCGTCCCACCACGGCGCGCCGAGGCCGGCGAACGCGGGCACCACGACGACGCCGCCCGAGTCGGCCACGCTCGCCGCAAGCGTGTTGACCTCGCGCGACTTCTCGAAGAACGAGAGCCCGTCGCGCAGCCACTGGACAGCGCTGCCGCCGACGAAGACGGAGCCTTCGATCGCGTAGGTGGTCTGGCCGCCGATGCGCCATGCGACGGTGGTCAGGAGGCCCTTTGGCGCCGGCGGCGGCGCCGTGCCCGCGTTCGCAAGCAGGAAGCAGCCCGTGCCGAAGGTGCACTTCGCGTCGCCGGGGGTGAAGCACGACTGGCCGAAGAGTGCCGACTGCTGGTCGCCCGCGATGCCGGTGACGGGGATCGCGGTGCCGCGGAATGCCTCATCGAGAACCGACGCGTCGCTCGCGCCGAACGCGCCCGCCGAGTCGCGGATCTCGGGTAGCACCGCGCGGGGCACGCGGAAGAGCGCGCACAGCGCGTCGTCCCATGCGCAGCCCGCGGCGCCGCCGATCCGTGCAAGAAGCGTACGAGACGCGTTCGACGCGTCGGTCGCATGCACGCGGCCGTTCGTCAGCTTCCACAGCACCCACGAGTCGATGGTGCCGGCGGCGAGCTCGCCCTTGTCGGCGCGGGCGCGCGCGCCCGGCACCGCATCGAGGATCCACGCGAGCTTCGTCGCGCTGAAGTACGGGTCGAGCGTGAGGCCCGTGGCGGCGCGCACGGTGTCCTCGTGGCCTTCGGCGCGCAACTCGACGAGCCGCGACGCCGTGCGGCGGTCCTGCCACACGATCGCGCGGTGGATCGGCTTCCCGGTCGCGCGGTCCCACACCACGATCGTCTCGCGCTGGTTCGTGATGCCGATCGCTGCGATGTCGGAGGCCGCGCGCTTCGAAGCGGCGAGCGCGTCCTTCATGCACGCGGCGAGCGCGGTCCAGATCTCGTCGGCGTCGTGCTCGACCCAGCCGGGCTTCGGGAAATGCTGCGCGAACTCGCGCTGGCCCGTGCCGATCTCGGCAGCCGCGGCATCGGGCTGCAACGCAAACACGATTCCACGCACGCTCGTGGTGCCGCAGTCAAGCGCGAGGATGTGACGCGGTGCGTCGGCCATGCGCGCAGGATAGGCGCTGCGCGCCCGATGCTCCGATCAATCGTCATCCTCGGCGAACGGATCGAAGCGGTTCCGCTGGCGGGCGGTGCCGTCGGCCTCGTCGGGCACGAGCCCGCGCACGCGGGAGGCGAGTTCGTCGCCGAGGATGCGGCGGGCTTCCGAGCGCGCCTTCTCGGTTCGCTCGTTGCGCTGGAAGAAGAGCTTCTGCTCGGCTTCGGCGCGCGCCTGCATCTCCCGCCACGCCTCGCCGTCGTTTGGATCGACCGCACTCTCGCTCGCGATCTTCTCGGAGAGCATCTCGTAGACCGCGTCGTACTCGGCCTTCAGCGCCTCGAGACGGGCGCGCTGGTCGTCGCTGACGCCGTCGAGCGCGAGCGCCGCGTCGAGCTGGCGCGTGGCGCAGTCGGACGCCTTGTAGACATCGGGCCGCGCAAGCGCGAGCCGCGCGCGCTTGATCGAGGCGGCGACCTCCGCGCGATCGCTCGCCTTCGCGGCGGCGGCGTCGCACAGCTCGTTGTAGCGGCGCGCGAACGCCGCGGCCTCGGCCGCGTTCTTCGCCATCACCTGCTGGAACGCCTGCCAGCCGCCGTCCTTCTGGGCAGCCTCCATCGCCTTCTGCTGGCGCTCGCCTCGGTCGAGCACGCTCCGCACATCGGCGGCGATCGTGTCGGCGAAGGCGATCCATCCGTCGCGCGAACCTTCGATGAAGGCGCGCGCGGTCTCGGGCGAGAGATTCGCGCGGGAGAGGATCTGCGCGGGCGACACGACATTGCGCACGCCGGAGAATCCCGACTCCGAAGCCAGCTGCACGCGGTCGAGGCGCAGGAGGAGCATCTCGGCGCTGTCGGCGGAGAGCCCGAGCGCCGCGCCGAGTTCCGACATGAGGACTGCGTCGGCCGCGAGGATCGAGTCGATCAGCTGGCGGCGCGCCGCGCTGATCTTGGCGACTGTCTCGGGGTTCGGGGCGAACGAAGCGGCCTCGCCGGGGTCGATGTTGGCGGCAGGCAGGGAGCTGTAGAGGCTCAGGTTGAGCTCGCTCAGCTGCCTGCCGAGCGGCACGACCTTGGCCTCCCACTCGCGCTTGTTCCAGCCGTCGACGACGCCCTCGAGGATGGCGAGCGACGCATCGGCGACGCCGAGCGGCTTCATCAGCCGCGCGAGCTGCCCCGTGCTCCACGCCGGCGGAGCGGAGTTGAGGATCGCCGCGCTCGCGACATAGCCCCAGTACTGGTCGGTTGCAGCCTCCTCGACCTCCGCTTCGGTGGCGAACGCGGAGGGATTCGGCACGAGCGCCCCGGCGCGATCGGGCGCATCGCCGTCGCCTCCGCCGAGCATCGCCGAGGCCTTGCGGAAGACGACATCGCTCTTCTCCGCGCCGATCACGGCGGCGACCGCGCGATAGGCGCGCTGGTCGATCTCGCTCCTTCCCTCGCCGAGGCTCTGGATCTTCCGCATGGTCTCGCTCGCCGAGCCGTCGGGATTCACGCCGCCCATCATGAGCGCCGTGGTGTCGAGCGTGCTCATGAACTCAGCGAACTCTTCCGCATTGTCGGCGCGCTCGCGGCGCCACGAGAGCTCGATCGGTCCGAACCGCTCCCGCATGTCGGCCGTCACATCGCGGTCGCGACGGAGCCGCGCGAGAAGCGTCGCGAGATCGCCGCCGCCCGCGCCGAGACCTTCTCCGTCGAACGCGCCCGCGAACATGCCCATCGCGCCGGTCGAGCGGCGCGCGAGATCTCCGCGCAGCTTGTGGTACGCGAGCTCGGGAAGCACCGGCGCGAACTGACGGACCGCCGCGCGGTTCGCGTCGGCGTTCAGCGCGGCGACGCGGTTCGCTTCCTTCCCGAGTTCCTTCATCCGCTGCATGATGACCTGCATGCGCGCCATCTGCGCCTGCATCGCAGCCGCCGCGTCGGCGCCATCGGCGTCCTCCGCGGGCGCGTTCGCCGCCTGCTCGGCCTCGGTGATGATCGCGAACATCTGGTCGAAGGCCTTGCGGATCTCCTGCCCGTAGTTCCGGCTCTGCGCGAGCAGCCGCTGCTCCTGCGCGAGGAGAAGCGCGTCGAACTGCGCGCGCGCGGCCTCGGGCACCTGACGGGCGAACTCGTCGCGCGCCAGGATGTCGGCGAGATCGACGAAGCTGCCGCCGCCGCCGAACATCATCGGCCCCATGCGGGTGAAGCCGGAGAGGTTGCGCTGGCGCTCGCGCGCCTCGCGGATGCGCTGCATGCCGGCGCGGCGCTCCTCCGCGAGCAGGTTCGAGGCACTGTCGAAGAACGCGCCGTCGGCCTCGGCGATCTTCGCCTGGACGCGATCGAGGTCGCGCAGGAACTTCTCGAACTCCTGCTGCGAGGGCATGGCGCCGCCCATGCTTCGGCCGACCGCCTGGATCTCGGGGTCGAGCTCGGCGCGGAACTTGGCGAGATACGCCTCGTGCAGGCGGTCGATCGCGGAGGCTTCCTCCGCGGTCGGCGACACATAGACGCGCAGCAGCCGCTCGAGGCGTTTGGTGGTGAGCGGCGAGGCGACGGCCTGGGCGCCCTGCGCGTGCGCGGCGGGCGGCGGCACGACCAGCAACGCCGCGACCAGCGCGGCGAGCATGACGGCGAGGGGACGCAGGGCGAGGCGGGTGTGCTTCGTCATGGTGGAGACCTTCTACGCAGGAACGGCGCCGCGGTTCGCGGCGGGAGCAGCGTAACTTGGGAGACACGGCGCCCAAGTTGCCGAATTCTCCGAGTGAACGAAAAATGACCGCCTTTGCAGGCGGTCATCGTCCGGTTGCGGGATCAGGCGGAACGCGACTTCAGTGGGCGGAGCCGAGGCCCGCCGCGCGGCGCCAGGTCGACAGCTGCCCGAGGTGCATCATGTGGTGTCCGCCGCAGAGGAAGTTCACGGCGCCGCCGACGGTCGGGAACATCTCCTTGAAGCGGCCCTCGGCGGGGTTCTCGCGGGCGAAGACGGCGTCGTCGACGGTCGGCAGCACGGAAAGCACCGTTCGCCAGCCGCTGAAGAAGGTCTCGCAGATCACATCCTTCGAGGGGTAGCGGCCGTCCTGCGCGACGCACGGGGCGCCGTTCTTGAAGTGCTCGTCGCCGAAGGGCATCTCCATCTTGAGGTCGGCGCGGCCGAGCATCTCGAGCACGCGGTTCGAGTAGATCGCGAGGTGGCCGACGCAGAACGCGGGGTGGTTCATGTCCTTGGTGGGCATCTCGCAGAAGCGCTCGGCGGGAATCGACTTCACGAGATCCTCGGCGTAGCGGAGCGTGAGGGCGAGGCTCGGAGCGATGAGGGCGCCGGTTCCGGCGGTGGTGGCGGTGGTGGTCATGCACCGAGTGTAGCGCAGGCGCGCGACCGAACCCGCTCAGCGGAACCAGAAGAACCACAACGCGAGCGAGACGGCCCCGCCGATCACGAGCAGCGTGCCGACGATCCAGCGGTTGCGCCGGTAGTCGGCGAGCCCGCGCGGCGACTCGCCCAGACCGCCGCGGTGCATGCGGTTGAAGTCAGCCCACACCTTCCCGAGCGAACCGAAGAGCGTGTCGAGGATCTGCATGGAGTCGACCTGCGGCGGCGCGCGTCAGAGCCCGTGTTCCTCGAGCAGCTTGCGCAGACCTTCGACGCCGCCGGCGGCCTTGATGAGGTCGGCGAGCTCGCGTCGCTCGCGGCGCGAACGGCTCTTGCGGCGGCGCGGCTCGGGATTTTCCTTCAGGACGCGCTCGTCGATCTCGGCGAAGTCGACCGTGCCGTCGGTTCCCGCCTTGCGGATGACCGGATCGAACTGATCGACCGTCCACGCGACCAGCGTGAGCATGCGCGACATCTGCGCGCTGGTGACGACGCCGTCCTCGAGGGGCACATCGCACACGACCCGGATCTCGCCGTCGGTCTCGTCGAGCACATAGCTCGCGACGCGCACGCGCCAGTTGGCGGCGAGCATCGCCTCGCTCATGGCGCCCTTGTTCGCGAAGGCGTTCATCGCGTAGACCTCGGGGACGCAGATGCGCAGCATGCGCCCTTCCTCCTGCAGCATGACATGCAGGAGCATGCTCTTCTCGCCGTCGTGCGGGTCGATGTAGTGCTGCGTCGGCACGGCCACGACGATCTCGTTGTGCTCGCGCGAGGCGCGGAAATCAACGCCGATCTCGGCGATCCGGCCCACAAGTTCGGCGAAAGTCATGCCCATGCGCACACCTCCTGTCGGGCCCGGCCGCGGGACGCAGTCGAGCGCGTTCCCAAGACCCTCGGGCAAGCAAAGTGTAGCTTGATCCCGCAGTTCGCCAACCGCAACGGGCGAAGTCCCTCAACTCGGACGAAATCGAGGTGGACGCGCGCGGGCTGGATCCCCTTCTCCGACATCGCCGGACGGCCTCACACGCCGAGGTACCGCGCCACGATCGAGCGCGCGCGCTCGGGGTCGCTCGTGCCCGACACGATCGCAAGCGTCCCGGCGTCGCTCGAAAGCAGCGCAAGTTCGATCGAGGCGCGCGCTCCATCGGACGAAGCCTCGCCCTTGATCTCCGCGGTCACGACATCGGTCGCGCCATGCCGCTCGTGACGCGCCGCGCCCGTCGCGGAAAGCCGCGCCACCACCTGCGCGAGCGCACTCGCGTCGAGCGACGCGCCGAGCGCGACCTCGACCGCGCCGCGTCCGCAGAGGACGCGCCATCGCTTCGCGGCAGGCGCAGGATCGGCGAGGAACTCGAACCGACGCTCCGCACAGCAGCGGCATCCCTCGTCGCGGGCACCCGCAAGCGAACCCGAGGCGAACTCGAGCGCGCCAAGGTCGAAACGCACGAGCGCGGCAGGAACATGCTGCGCGCCCTCGGCCACGAGGCGGATCGCAAGCGCCGCCTCGATCGATGCGGTGACCGACGCCGCAGCGCCGAGGATTCCAGCCGTTTCGCAGGTCTCCGCCTCGCCCGGCGCCGGCGCCTCGGGCGCGAGGCACCGCAGGCACGGCGTCGCGCGCGCGCGATCCCACCGCACGAGGCCTTCGCCCCCGGCGCCCGTCACCGGCAGCAGCGCCGCCGCCATGCCGCGCAGCGCGACCGCTCCGCCGTAGACGAGCGGAACCCCGCGCTCGACCGCGCAGTCGTTCAGCACATAGCGCGTCTCGAAGTTGTCGAGGCAGTCGACGATGAGATCGGCATCGGCCGCGTACCTGCGCGCGTTGCCACCATGGAGGTCGTCGACGAACGCGCGCACCACGGTCCGGGCGTTCACCTGTCCGAGACGCGCCTTCGCGGCCTCCGCCTTCGGCACGGCGCGATGCGCGTCGCTCTCGGTGAAGAGCGTCTGGCGCTGCAGGTTCGACCACTCGACGACATCGCGGTCGACGACAACGAGCGTGCCGACGCCTGCCCGCGCAAGCTGCTCGCACACGACGGTTCCGAGCGCGCCGCACCCCGCGACGAGCACCCGCGCGCGGCCGAGCCGCGACTGCCCCTCCGCGCCGAAGCGCGGAAGCTGGATCTGCCGCAGAAAGCGATCGCCCGATGCGTCCACGGCGCGAAGGGTAGTCGAGGTTCGGCCGCCGGGTCGCGCAGGCGGGTCGCGCGACGCCGCGGCCGCCCGCGCACTCACAACGGCTTGATCCCGAACGGCGCGTCGCGGATCTTGGGCGTGCGCGGACGCGGACGCGCGGACAGCCCCGTCCAGCCGACCGCGCTGCGCTGCAGTCCGCACGCGCGGCGCCATGCGTCGATCGATTCCTGCGAGATCGTGGCCACGCTGCGCCCGACGCGGAGGCGACCCTCGCCCGAGACCGCGAGCGAGTCGATCCGCGGCGTGCGGACGGGCTCGAGCGCCACGAGCGACTCGGCCAAGGCGTAGCACGACTGACCGTCGGCGATCGACTTTCGGATCACACGCACGACCTCGTCGCCCCCGCGCGACGGACGCGCGCCGTCACGCGACGGATCGGACGCGCTCCAGCCGCCGCGCGCGGCCTGCACCCGCCGCGCCACCGCGACCAGCGCCCGCCCCTCCTCGCCGTCGGCGAGGAGCGCGACGCGTGCGAGCAATGCGTCGTGCCGCGTCTTCCACTGCTCGGCATCTCCGCGCGCGGCCTCGAACTCGCTCACGATGCGGTCTGCCTCGAGCCGCGCGGATCGCGAGAGCTTGCCCGCTCGCTCGAGCCGCTGGACCCGCCGCGCGAGCGCCGGATCGGCGGCAGGATTCGTCGGCGGCAGCGGCGCGTGCGCGAGCAGGTCGCGCACGAGATCCGCGGGAAGGCGCGTGTCCGCCGGGAGCAGCGCGACCAACGCCTCGCAGACGAGCAGCTGGCACGCACGCTCGAGATCGAGGTCGGTCGACGGATACGCGCGCGGCGGCGCGATCGGCGGCGACGCGCCCTTCGCGGGTGCATGCGCCGCGTCGGCAGGCGCCCGCGTGCGGCCGAGCCGCAGCGCATCCCACGCGGCACCCGGACGCTCGGGTCGCGCCCGCGAAAGCAGCGCGATCGCCGTCGGCTGATCGATCTCCTCGGCAAGCCCGGGCGGCATCACCAGCATGGGCGACACGCCATCCGACCACGCGGCGGCCGCCAGCGCGTCGAACGCGCCTTGCGCGAGGCTCTCGCCCAACCGCGCAAGCCTCGCTTCGGGCACCGCATCGTGGCACGCGACCGCTTCCCGCGCCGACGCGTGCACCGCGCCGGCCGCCACCGCCATCCATGCTGCAACACCCGCGAGGCATGCGCTCACCGCACGCCTCGCGCCTTTCCTAGCACACGACATGTTCAGACTCCTTCTCCCTTCGCGCGGCGCGAAACTACCACGCGGAATCGCGCGATTCCCGAAGTCCGCATGTTTTTCGGCAACTATCTCTTCGCGCGCGCCGACTCGATGAGTTCGCGCACGAGCGCCAGCAGTTCCGCCGGCGCGAACGGCTTTGGCATGAAGCGCTGGTGCGGAGCGAGCTTGCCCGCGCGGATCGCCTCGAGGTCGGTGTGGCCCGACATGAAGACCGTCGCGATCGGCCCGAGCCGCGACTCGATCTCGGCCACGAGTTCGGGCCCCGTCATGCGCGCCATCACCACATCGGTGACGATGAGGTCGAATGCGTGCTCGCGCTCGATCCGTGCGAGCGCCTCGCTCGCGTCCGAAGCCGCGACCACCTGATAGCCGGCGCGCGACAGCAGCTGCTCGAGCAGCCGCCGCACGAGCGGCTCGTCCTCGACAAGCAGCACGCGCTCGCCGCGGCCGCCCATCGCATCATGCGCGGGGACATCGGTCGCCGCCTTCTGAGCCTCGGCTGCCAGCGGCATGCGCACGCGGAACACCGATCCCTGACCGAGCACGGACTCGACCGACACCGTCCCGTGGCACTGCTCCGCGAGGCCGTACACGGTCGCGAGGCCGAGGCCGCTGCCCTTGCCGACTTCCTTCGTGGTGAAGAACGGCTCGAAGATGCGCGCCTTCGTCGCATCGTCCATGCCGATGCCGGTGTCGCGCACCTCGATGAGCGCGAATCCCGGCTCGAGCGCTCCGTCCTTCGCCTGCGACGGACCGACCGAGATCTCGAGCACGCCGCCCGTCGGCATCGCGTCGCGGGCGTTGATGGCGAGGTTCATCACGATCTGATGGATCGCGGAGGGGTCGGCCCACACGCGGCCGACCTCGCCACGCGAGGTCACCGAAAGCGTGATCCGCTCGCCGATGATCGGCTTCAGCAGGCCCTCGACCTCGCGAACCTCCTTCATGAGTTCGAGCGCAGCGGGACGCATCACCTGCTGTCGGCTGAAGGCGAGGAGCTGCCTCGTGAGCGATGCGGCCCGGTCGGACGCCTTGCGGATCTCCTCGACCCACCCGCGCACCGGGTCGTTCGCCCCGAGACGCGAGAGCGCGAGCGCGGAGTACCCCTGCATCGCCATCAGGATGTTGTTGAAGTCGTGCGCGATGCCGCCGGCGAGCCGTCCCACCGCTTCCATCTTCTGG
>Ga0209990_10003401_pt1 | contig 11685 bp, 8 predicted proteins | sample NOAtaG_6_FD_187304 | JGI IMG/M metagenome (GOLD analysis project Ga0209990, IMG submission 187304) | Freshwater lake microbial communities from Lake Erie, under a cyanobacterial bloom - NOAA_Erie_Diel5S_2200h metaG (SPAdes) (version 2) | ecosystem: Environmental > Aquatic > Freshwater > Lake ...
CGATCTGGTCGAGCGAGATCTTGGCAACCGTACAGGCGGCAAACAGGTTCACGCCGAACGGCGGGGTGATCATGCCGAGCGCGAGGTTGACCACCATGATCATGCCGAAGTGGACCGGGTCGATCCCGAAGTGGATCGCCACCGGTACCAGGATCGGCGCCAGCACGATGATGCTGGCGCTGGTCTCGATGAACATGCCGATGATGAACAGCGCCACGTTCACCCCGAGCAGGAACAGCTCCGGCGACTGCAGCGCCGCCTTCAGCCACAGGCCGATCTGCTCGGGCACGCCGGCGCGGTCGATCAGCCAGGCGAACACGCCGGCGTTGGCGATGATGAACATGATCACCGCCGAGCTGATCACCGACTTCTTGAGCACCGGCAGCAGGTCGCGCGGCCGCACCTCGCGGTAGATGAACAGCCCCACCAGCAGCGCATAGAACACCGCCGCGATCGAGGCCTCGGTCGGGGTGAACACGCCGCCGTAAATGCCGCCGAGGATGATCACCGGCATCAGCAGGGCGAAGGTGGCTCGCGTCAGCAGTGCGGCGCGCGTGCGCGGCAGCGCCAGCAGCACGCCGAAGTACAGGACCAGGCAGGCCATGCCGGTGAGGTCGGAGATGCGCTCGAACTCCTGCTGCGACTGGCCCGCGGCGATCCAGGGGCCGAGCACGAAGTGGCCGAGCAGGAAGGCGAGGATGCCGCCCACCAGCGCCGCCACGTCCTGCACCGCCGTGGCCACGGGCAGCTTGCCGTCACCGTCCTGCCGGCCCCAGCCCTGCCAGCGGCAGTACAGGTAGACGAACAGCATCAGCGACAGCCCGATGAACAGGCCCGGGCCGAAGCCGGCGATGAACAGCTCGCCGATGGAGACCTCGGCGCTGACGCCGAACAGGATCATCGGGATCGATGGCGGAATGATCACCCCCAGCTCGGCGCTGGTGGCCTGCAGGCTCGCCGCCCACGGCCGCGGGTAGCCGTGCCGGATCAGCGCCGGGATCAGAATGGCGCCGATGGCGAAGGTGGTGGCCACGCTGGAGCCCGACACCGCCGCGAAGATCATGCAGGTAAGCACGCAGGTCATCGGCAGCCCGCCCTGCACGCCGCCGACGATGCTCTTGGCAAAGTCCACCAGCCGCCGCGAGATGCCGCCGGTTTCCATCAGGTTGCCGGCCAGGATGAAGAACGGAATCGCCACCAGCGGAAACTTGTCGATCGCCAGAAACGCCTGGCGCGGCAGCTCGAACAGATTGACGCCCTGCCACTGCAGCCCGAGGATGGCCGCCAGGCCGATCGACACCGCCACCGAGATGCTGAACGCAAAGCACAGCACCATCGTGATGATCATGGCGGACGACACGCGTGGCTCCTCGGCGGACTGGGTGGGGGACTACTTGGCGAGCTCGAGCTCGCGGTTCTGCGGGTCGAGGTGGTTCGCGATCACCGCCAGCATGGAAAACAGCGCCCCCACCGGAAGGGCCAGGTAGGCCCAGGCGATCGAGATCGGCAGCGTGGCAAAGGTCTGGAAACGGATGCGCCAGGCCAGCTCGAAGCCGAAGTAGGCAAGCACCGCCAGGAAGGCCAGCGTCACGACCAGGATGAGCCGCCGTACGAACCGCAGCCAGGCGCCGCGCGACAGCCGCAGCATCAGGTCCACGGAGACCAGCGCCCCCTGGCGGAACGCGGCCACGATGCCCAGCATCACGCACCAGGCAAACAGGCGGCCGATCAACTCCTCGGTCCACGGGCTCGGCTGGTTCCAGACGAAGCGGGTGAACACCTGGAAGCCGCCGATCAGCGCCAGTACGGCCAGCAGGAGCGCGGCGACGGTCCAGATCGCACCGGTGACATGGCGGTCGACGGCCAGGACGAGGCGACTCAGCATCGGGGCGGGATCATCAGCGGATGCAGCGGCGGATGCAGCGGCGGATTCAGCGGCGGATTCAGCGGCGGATTCAGCGGCGGATTAATCTGCGATTCGGCAGCAGGAACAGGCGCAAGCGCGCAGCGAGGCGAGGCCGGAAACAACGCGCCCCGGAGAGTCCGGGGCGCGGAGGCGGGAAAGTACTACAAGATGCGGCCAGCCGGCCGCCACCATCAGCGGAAGTCCTGAATCCGCTTGATGTTGTCGGCGCCGAATTTCTTCGCGAATTCCGCAAACACCGGCGCCATCGCGGTGCGGAAGGCGTTGCCGTCGACGTTGGTCACGACCTCGACACCCTCGGAGCGCAATTGCGCGATGCCGCTGGCCTCGTCGTCGTTGACCTTCTTGCGCTGCGCGGCGGCGGCCACCCGGGCCGACTCGCGGAACATCGCCTTGTCGGCGTCGTTGAGCTTGTTCCAGAGCGCCGGCGACAGCAGCAGCACGGCCGGCGAGTACACATGGCCGGTAAGCGAAAGGTGCTTTTGCACCTGCGAGAACTTCGACGACAGAATGACCGGGATCGGGTTTTCCTGGCCGTCGACCACGCCCTGCTGCAGGGCGGTGAACAGCTCCGAGAACGCCATCGGCGTCGGCTGCACACCGATCGACTGGAACGCCTGGATGTGCACCGGGTTCTGCATGGTGCGCACCTTCAGGCCACGCACGTCTTCGGGCTTGACCACGGCGCGGCGCGAATTGGTCATGTGGCGGAAGCCGTTTTCGGTCCACGCCAGGGCGATCAGGCCCCGCGCCGGGAAACGGGCGAGCAGCTCCTGACCGATCGGGCCGTCGAGCACGCCGCGCGCATGCGCGTAGTCGCGAAACAGGAACGGAATGTCGACGATGCCCACCTCGGGCACGAAGTTGGACACCGGGCCGGTCGAGGTGTTGGTGGCGTCGAGCGAGCCCAGTTGCACGCCCTCGATGCTGGCGCGCTCGTCGCCGGTGTTGGGCTGGATCTGGCACTTGAAGCGAGCGTTGCTGCGCTTTTCGAGTTCGGCGCAGAAGGCCTGCGTGCCGACCCCGTAGTGCGAGGTCGCCGGGGTGGCGTGCGTGATGCGGATTGTCGTCTGCGCCGAAACGGCGCCGGCAGCCATCACCGCGGCAGCGGCCACGAGGGTCATGCGCAAGGGCTTCATCGTGTCTCCTGTTGTGGGTCGTAACGGACGGGTCCCGCGTCCGAAGCCAGGCAAGTGTGTGGAGCGACCGCCGCACTGTCAAGTTGGCAACCGCCCCAAGGGCCGCGCGCCTCGAGCACCCGCCGATGTCCGCCGGCCGCGCCGGCCCGCCGCCGTTGCCGCCCTGCGCAGCGGGCACGCCCGCAGCCGGCGGCAAGCGACCGACGCGCCCGGCTGCTCCCGCGGCGGGGCAGAGGCCGAAGGCGGCGACAGGTACTCGTACTCGCCCGGCGCCGCTGCGCCGAAGCACGGCCCACCTACAGCGCGTTGTCCCGCGCCGTTACCCGCGCCTGCAGCGAGCGGCGATCCGGGTCGACGTCGCGCTGCGCCATCACGCCCTCGAACCCGAGCGCAGCCTCGCGATAAAGGCGGGTCGCCTCGGCCTCCTCGCCCAGCGTCTCCGCCAGCCGCGCCAGCGCCAGCAGCGTGGCCGGGTGCGGTTGCAGGCGCAGGCTGTCGGCCAGGTAGCCGCGCGCCTTGCCCCACAGTTGCTCGCGCAGGCACAACAGGCCGAGGCAGCGCAGCAGCGCCGCGTCCTGCGGATGCGCCTTCAGCCACCCCTCGGCGCGCTCGATGCGCTCGCGCGCCGGCAGCACGACCGAGCGCGCGTACTCGTCGAGCAGGCGCTCGTCCCAGTGCTGCGCCAGCGCCGCCTCCAGCGCCAGCGCGGCCGCGCGCGGGCGGCCGGCACGGTTGAGCAGGTGCGCGCCTTCGAGCGCGATCTCGGGGCGCTGCCGCTCAGCCGCCGGAATTCGGTGCCAGTGCGACTCGAGCGCCGCCGGGTCGTGGCGCCGGTCCTGCAGCAGCTCGCGCAGCGCGCTGCGTTTGATGCGGTCGACGGCCGCCGGGTGCAGCGCGCTGCGCTTTTCCAGCGCGCGCACGCCCTTGAGCACCTCGTCCCAGCGGCCGGCCTGGACGTTGGCGTTCAGGGCGATGCGCAGCGCGTGGATGTGGCGGGCGCCGTCGGCGTGCAGCCGGTCCACCGCAGCGAGCGCACGCTCGTTCTCGCGGCTCTCGGCCCACATCTCGGCGCTGGACACCAGGCGCGCGGTGTCGAGTTCCTTGTCGCCGGCCGCGCTCTGCAGCCACTCATCGCGCCGCTGCGCCTGTTGCATGCGATGGGCCGCGCGCGCGCCGATCAGCGCGGCCAGCCCGGCGCCGTGCGGCGTGGCGCGCGCCTGCCGCGCGGCGCGCTCGGCGCGCGCAAAGCGACCCTCCAGCAGCGCCTTGAGGGCATCGCGCAGCGCCCGCTGGCTGCCGACTTCGTCGCGCCGCTGCCGGTACAGGCGCACCCGCTCGGGAAAGTCGGCAATGCCCTGCACCGCCCGCGCCAGCCAGTAGACGATCACCAGCAGCAGGCCGAGCAGCAGCAGGAACAGGTTGAAGGACAGGTCCAGGCGCCACGGCGGCAGCAGCAGCACGACGTTGCCGTCGTTGAATTGCGCCACCAGCGCCAGCAGCACCGCCGCCAGTGCAATGAGCAGCCCCCAGAGCAGTGCCTTCACGGGGAAGCTTCCATCCGGCCCGCTGCAGCGTCTCAGCGCCCGCCGCGCGCCGCGCGCAGCGCGGCCAGCGTGGCGTCGACTCGAGGCACATCGACCGACAGCGGCGCCTGCGCCATCGATTTCAGCTGCGCCGCGGCGGCCGCCACCGCCGGCTGCCGCGCATCGAAATAGCGCCCCAGCAACTGCTGCGCCTCACCCAGATCGCCTCGATACAGCTTGTCGTTGCGCTGGAGCAGCGCCTGCCGCGCGTTGAGCAGCCGCAGCCTCATCTGCTGTCGCGCGAGCCGCTGCTGGGTCGCGTCGAGCAGCAACGCCTCCGGGGTGTCAACCTGGCGGATCTGCAACAGGCCGCCGAACTCTTCGCGCAGCCAGCGGCGCACGCCGGCCCAGGCGCCGGCCTCCGCCGAATCTCTGCCGCGGGCCGCGGCCTCCGCTGCGCCCGGCGCAGCGGGCGCGGCGGGCGCGAGCGGTCCCTTGCGCGGCGGCTCGGCCAGCAGCGGCCAGCCGTCGACGGCAGCCGCCAGCTGGTCGAGCTTGACCGCCAGACCGGTGAGATCGACCGCCGGCGCGCTGCGCAGGCGCTCGATGTCGCCGGTCAAGGCGCGGCGCAGGTTGACCAACTGTGGCCGGTCGATGCGCGCCAGCCGGGCGTCGGCCGCCTGCAGCGCCGCCAGCGCAGTGCCCAGGTTGCCCCCGACCTGCAGTTCCTGCGCGGCCACGGTAACCAGGCGCTCAACTTCCCACAACGCCGCCTCGTCGCGGCCGCGGGTGAGGTCGAGATAGAGCTGGTCGAGGTCGGCGCGCTGCTGACGCAGGCGCTCCAGGTCATCGGCGAGCTTCTGCGTCTCGGCGCGCGCCGCGCGCAGCGCCTGCTCGCCGCGCTCGGCCGCCGCCGCGCCTTCCGATTCGAGCTGCTGCAACCGTTGCACCAGCGCCTCGTTGCTGCGTTCCAGCCCGACGTAGGCGGTGAGGCCAGCCGCCGCCAGCGCGCCAAGCAGGACAGCGAGCACCCAGGGGCCACGGGCGCCGCGTGGCGGCAGCGCACCGACCGGCAGGGTGGCCGCAGCCGGAGCCGGAGCCGGGGCAGCGTCGGCCGCCAGGCCCGTACGCACCGGCGTCGCCGGCGCCGGGGCAGTTTCGGCGGGAGGAGTCGGGTTTGGGTTGCTCATCGGCCAGCGGGTGGAGGCGGGCCGTGCGCCGCTGCCGCTGGCGCCCGGTGCGCCGGCGACGGCGGCAACGCAAGTCCGCTCACACCGCGCCGATTCTATGCGCCAGCGACCGCAGCGCCGGCGCGTCGAGCGTCGGCACCACGTACACCCGGGCAAAGCCGGCGCCACGCAACGCATCGGCCACCCGCGGGTGCATGGTGACGGCCGGTGCGGCACGCAGGGCCGCCGCGCTGTCGCGAACCGCCGCCTGCGCCAGCACGGCAGCCACCGCCTCGCTGCTCGTCACCACCACGCCCGCCTCCCCGGCGCGCAGGGCGGCGCAGGCGGCGGCGGCAGGCGGCCCGGCCCAGTCCGCGGCGCGGCGCGCGTACACCGGCAACACCTCGACCGCCGCACCAGCCGCGCGCAGCCGCTCGGGCAGCCAATCGCGGCCTTGCGCGGCGCGCAGCAGCAGCACGCGGCGCGGCGGCGGCCGCAGCGGCTTCAGTGCCTGCCATAGCGCCTCCGAGCCGGAGCCCTCGTCGTCCTCGGCCGGCGGTGCGATCACGACGCGCTCGGGCGGCAGGTGAAACGCCTCGCGCAGGGCCTGCGCCGTGGCCAGCCCCACGCCGGCCAGCCGGGTGGCCGCCGGCCATGGCGCTTGCATCAGCGCCGCGGCGCCGCGCGCGGCGGCCGGGCTCACCGCGATGACGAGATCGAACCCGGCGGCTTGCGCCAGCAGCGCGCGCGCCGCGGCCGGGTCAGGCGCGGGGCCGAGCTCGAAGGCGGGCAGATGCCAGGCCTGCCCGCCGGCATCGACCAGCGCCCGGGTCAGGGCGGCGCCACCGGCACCAGGCTTGGTGACGATGAAGTCGATCACCGGGGTGCTGCCGACGCCGTTCAGGCGCCGAGCAGTTGCATCGCGCCGCGGCCCTTCAACTGCGCCACGGCCTCGGCGGCGATGGCGGCGCCCTCGGCGCGCGCACCGCTGACCTCGACCGCCAAATGCTCGCCGCTGCGCTGGTTGCCCACGATGGCGCGCAGGCGCAGCGTGCCGCCCTCGATCTCGGCATACGCGGCCAGCGGCACCTGGCAGCTGCCGCCCAGCCCGCGCGAGACCGCGCGCTCGGCGGCGGTGGTGTCGCGGGTGTCGGCGTGCTCGAGCGGCGCCACCAGGGCGGCCGCAGCCGCGGCACCGGCCAGCACCTCGACGCCCAGCGCACCCTGTCCCGGCGAGGGCAGGAACCGGCTGGTCGGCAGGATCTCGCGGATCCGGTCGACGTGGCCCAGACGCTTGAGTCCGGCGGCGGCCATCAGCAGGCCGTCGAACTCGCCGCGATCGAGCTTGGCCAGCCGAGTGCCGACGTTGCCGCGCACCGGCAGCACCGTGAGGTGGGGATAATGGGCGCGCAGCATCAGCTCGCGCCGCAAACTGGAGGTGCCCACGCGGGCGCCGGCGGGCAGCTCTCCGAGCGTGGCGTGGCGCGGCGACACGAAGCAGTCGCGCGGGTCCTCGCGCTCCATCACGGCGCCCAGCACGAACTCGGACGGCAGCTCCATCGGCACGTCCTTGAGCGAATGCACCGCCAGGTGCGCGCGCCCTTCGAGCAACGCCACCTCCAGCTCCTTGACGAACAGGCCCTTGCCTCCGACCGCCGCCAGCGCCCGGTCTAGGATCTGGTCGCCGCGCGTGGTCATGCCCAGCAGCTCCACCGGCCGGCCGTGAAGCTGCGCGAGAATGCCCTGGACATGACGGGCCTGCCACAGCGCGAGCGGGCTTTCGCGGGTGGCGATGATGATGGGCTCGGTTTGCATGGTCAACGAGTGTAATTGCGGCGCAAGCGGGATCCGCGCTCCGCGTGGCGCGCGGCCCGGTGCGGCCGACTTGCGCCGGCGCAACACAAGCGCCGGCCGGCGCGATCCCTCTTGCCCGGCCGGCGCCACGCGGCACACTCGGGGCCGCGGCCGGCCGCACGCGGCGCGCTGAAACCCGATCCCCAATCCCCGACCCTCGACTCCCGACTCCCGACCCCCGACCCCCGCTCTTTGCTACTCCATGTCGACCACCGATACCGCCCTGCGCGACGACATCCGACTGCTGGGCCGCCTGCTCGGCGATGTGCTGCGCCACTACGAGGGCGACGCGATGTTCGAGCGCATCGAGCAGATCCGCCAGACCTCCACGCGCTTTGGCCGCCACGGCGATCCGGCCGACGGCCGCCAGCTCGACCGGCTGCTGAAGAAGCTCGACCGCGACGCCACCGTCAGCGTGGTGCGCGCGTTCTCCTACTTCTCGCACCTGGCCAACCTGGCCGAAGACCAGCAGCAGGTGCGCGCGCTGCGGCGCGCCCGGCTGGCGGCCGAGCCGCTGCGCGGCAGCCTGGCGCAGACGGTGGAGCTGCTGGGCACTCGCGGCGTCACCGCGGCGCGCACCCGCGCGCTGCTGCACGACGCCTGCCTGATGCCGGTGCTCACCGCCCACCCCACCGAAGTGCAGCGCAAGAGCATCCTGGACACCGAGCGCGCGATTGCCCATCTGCTGGACGACAGCGCCGGCGCGGAACCGGCGGCCGAGGAGCGCAGCGAGCGCCTGGGCGCGCTGATCGCAACCCTGTGGCAGACACGCATGCTGCGGCCGGAGAAGCTCACGGTGGCCGACGAGATCGGCAACGCGCTGTCGTACTGGCAGGCCACCTTCCTGACCCAGGTGCCGGCGCTGTACGGCGACCTGGCGCGCCGCCTCGGCGCGGACACGCCCGCCGCCCCGGCGCCCGGCCGCCCGTTCCTGCGCCTGGGCAGCTGGATCGGCGGCGACCGCGACGGCCACCCGCACGTCGGCGCACAGACCATGCGAGCCGCGCTCGGCGCGCAGGCGGGCGCGGTGCTGAACCACTATCTGCACGAGGTCCACCTGCTGGGCAGCGAGCTGTCGATCTCGGCGCTGCTGCGGCCGGCCGGGGCGGCGCTGCAGCGGCTGGCCGCCGCCAGCCCCGACCCCTCGCCGCATCGGCTCGACGAGCCCTACCGCCGCGCGCTGACCGGCGTGTACGCGCGCCTGCACGCCACCGCCCAGTCGCTCGGGCTCGGCCTGCAACTGCGGCCGCCGCTGGGCGCCGCCGACCCCTACTCGGGGGCCGCCGAGTTCGAGGCCGAGCTGGCAATCGTGGCGCAGGCGCTCGACGACAGCGGCAACGCCGCCCTCGCCCGCCACCGCCTGCACCCGCTGCAGCGCGCGGTGCGGGCCTTCGGCTTCCACGGCGCCACCCTCGACCTGCGCCAGAACTCCGACGTGTTCGAGGCGGTGGTGGCGGAGCTGCTGGCCGCGGCCGAAGTCTGTCCCGACTACCGCCGGCTGCCCGAGGCCGAGCGCATCAAGCTGCTGGCGCGCGAGCTGGCGCATGCGCGGCCGCTGCTGTCGGCGCACCTGCCCTACTCCGAGCGCACCCGCCAGGAGCTGGCGGTGTTCGATGCCGCCCGCGAGCTGCGCGCGCGCTTCGGCGCCGCCGCCATCGACAAGCACATCGTCTCGCACACCGAGGCCCTGAGCGACCTGCTCGAGGTGGCCCTGCTGCAGAAGGAGACCGGCCTGCTGGCCGGCAACGAGGTGCGCCGCTGCGCGCTGATGATCGTGCCGCTGTTCGAGACCATCGAGGACCTGCAGGCGGCGCCGCAGATCATGCGCGAGTGGCTGCAGCACCCCGGCCTGCGCCACCTGCTGATTCCGGAGGATGCCGTCAGCGGCGGCCTGCCGCTGCAGGAGGTGATGCTCGGCTACTCCGACAGCAACAAGGACGGCGGCTTTCTGGCCAGCAACTGGGCGCTGTACCGGGCCACCCAGGCGCTGCGCGCGGTATTCGACGAGCACGGCGTGAAGCTGCGCCTGTTCCACGGCCGCGGCGGCAGCATCGGGCGCGGCGGCGGGCCCAGCTTCGACGCCATCCTCGCGCAGCCGCCGGGCAGCGTCGGCGGGCAGCTGCGCCTGACCGAGCAGGGCGAGATCATTCACGCCAAGTACGCCGACGCGCGCATCGGCCGCCACCAGCTGGAGCTGCTGGTCTCCGCCCTGCTGCAGGCCTCGCTGCCGGCCACGCGCGCGCTGCCCCGGCAGGCCGAGTACGAGGCGGCGCTGCAGGAGATCGCGCAGCACGCACACCGCACCTACCGGGCGCTGGTGTACGACACGCCGGGCTTCGCGGCCTTCTTCTTCTCGGCCACGCCGATCGCCGAGATCATGGAGCTGAACATCGGCAGCCGGCCGGCCGCCCGCAAGGCGACCGGCCGCATCGAGGATCTGCGCGCCATTCCCTGGGTCTTCTCGTGGGGCCAGTGCCGCATGCTGCTGCCGGGCTGGTACGGCTTCGGCAGCGCGGTCGAGGCCTGGCTGGCGGCAGCCGGCAGCACCGCGGCGCGGCGCGCCCGCATGCAGTTGCTCAAGGACATGGCGCGCGACTGGCCGTTCTTCCGCGCGCTCACCAGCAACATGGAGATGGTGCTGGCCAAGACCGATCTGGCCATCGCCGGCCGCTACGTGCAACTGGCCGCCGACAAGGCGCAGGCGGCGGCGATCTTCGGCACCATCCGCAACGAGTACAAGCTCACGCTTCGCCACTGGCTGGCCATCAGCGGGCAGCGCGCCCTGCTGGAGAGCAACCCCGAGCTGGCACGCAACCTGAAAAACCGCCTGCCCTACCTCGATCCGCTCAACCACCTGCAGGTGGAGCTGATCAAGCGCCATCGCGAAGCCGCCCACGACGAACGGGCCGGGGAGCGCGCCGGGGAGCGCACCCGCCGCGGCATCCACCTCACCATCAATGGCATCTCGGCCGCGCTGCGCAACACGGGCTGAGAGCCTGCAATAGATCGTCGCGAGCGGCCCGAGGTCGCGCCGAGCGGCGGACCCGTACAAAGTGGTACGGCGAGCAGCGCAGGCGCGAGATCGGGCCGCGCTGTAAATTTTTCACAGGCTATGAGCGCCGGCGTGGCGCCGGGCTGCGGGGCAGGCGTTAACCTTGCGCGCCGCAACTGCGATCGGAGAAGAACCAGTGCTGCGCGTTCTCAAGGGCGGTTTCGCTGCCGTGGCCCTGACCCTCAACGTTCTGGTCATCTTCACACTGATGCTGCCGGCGGCGCTGGTCAAGCTGCTGCTGCCGCTGGCGGCGGTGCGCACCGTGGCCGACCGCGTGCTCAACGGCCTGGCGACTCGCTGGGTGCGGATCAACAGCGCCTGGATGACGGCCGTCGGCCGCACCGAGTGGGACGTTCGGGGCGTCGATGGGCTGCGGCCCGACGGCTGGTACCTGCTGTCGAGCAACCACCAGAGCTGGGTCGACATCCTGGTGCTGCAGCACGTCTTCCACGGCCACGTGCCCTTCCTCAAGTTCTTCCTCAAGCGCGAGCTGATCTGGGTGCCGGTGATCGGCCTGGCCTGGTGGGCGCTGGACTTTCCGTTCATGCGCCGGCGCGGCAGCAGCGGCACGGCCGATCTGGAACGTGCGCGGCGCGCCTGCGAGAAGTTCCGCCGCGTGCCCACCACCGTGATCAACTTCCTGGAAGGCACACGCTACAGCGCCGGCAAGCATGCGGCGCAGCGCTCGCCGTTCCGCCACCTGCTCAAGCCGAAGATCGGCGGCATCGCCACCGCGATCGCCACCCTCGGCGACCGCGCGCAGACGCTGCTCGACGTGACGATCGCCTACCCGGACGGACCGCCCACCTTCTGGCAGTTGCTGTCCGGCCAGGTGCGGCGGGTGGTGGTGCACGTGAACGCCGTGCCGATCCCGGCCGAGTTCATCGGCGGCGACTATGCGGGCGACGCGGCGTTCCGCGCGCGGATCCAGGACTGGGTCTATGCGCTGTGGCGGGACAAGGACCGGCTGCTCGACGGCGTGCTGGCGGCGCCGCTGCGGGCGACCTGAGAGGGTGAGAGGCAA
>Ga0209990_10003402_pt1 | contig 11684 bp, 13 predicted proteins | sample NOAtaG_6_FD_187304 | JGI IMG/M metagenome (GOLD analysis project Ga0209990, IMG submission 187304) | Freshwater lake microbial communities from Lake Erie, under a cyanobacterial bloom - NOAA_Erie_Diel5S_2200h metaG (SPAdes) (version 2) | ecosystem: Environmental > Aquatic > Freshwater > Lake ...
CGCCTTGTCCTTGAATGCCTGTCCGTATCGAGCCACTGTCGTCCTCCATCGCCGCCCCCGGGTTCCTGGTTCTATGGAGGCGACAACTAGTCTGACGCGGGGGGACTGGGCGATCTATCGGCATCGAGGTCGCGCGATGCGCGGCATCTTCGCCGCGCGCAGGCTCGATGGCGCCGGTTCCAGCCTGGCGATCGCGGAGCGCCAGTTGCTAAGCGTGGTCAACGAAATGGCCCTAGCGGCGTCGGTTCCAGTGCCGGACGTCTACCTGACGGACGATGCCGCGATCAACTCCTTCGCGCTCGTGACGGCCGGCGACGAGTCCGCGGTCGGCGTGTCGACTGGCGCGCTCGGCGCAATATCGCGCGCAGAACTACAGGCGAGGATCGCGCACGAGATCGCGCACATCCACAACGGTGACGCAAACATCAACCTCGCGCTGCTCTCGCTGAGCCGGGGCTTCGCGAGCATCTACGACTTCGGCTCGGCCGTGATCGGCTACCCGCTGCGCTGTTTCGGCTCCAACGGGTTCGGGCTGATGCTGACGTTCTATCTGGCAATGCCTTTCGCGATCTTCTTCGTGGTCGGCGCCGTGGGTCGGCTCACATCGCGCCTGCTGCAGGCGGCGGTCGCCCGGCAACGCGAATACCTGGCCGATGCAGCTGCGCTGCAGTTCCTGCGGCAGGCCGCGCCACTCGTCAGCGCGCTCGAGAAGGCCGGTCGATGTCGCGTGGACAAGCCGAACCGGCCAGCGCGCCAGGCGGCGTTCATGATGTTCGTCTCACCGTTCCGTGATCGCTTCTGGCTCGTCCGAACGCATCCGAGGATCGAGCGACGGATCGCGGCGGTACGTCGCATGACGCCGCAGCCCGCCGACCGCTGACGCCGTACCGACCTGCAAGCGCATCTGCCGCTGGACGCGCCGCCTGAGATCGGCTTGAATGTCTGAAATCAGTCGCCGGCGTGATCGCTGCCTTCGGCCAACAGCCGGCATCCGAGTGAGCAGCAAGAACGTGAAAGGCAATCTGTGCGGCCAGCGGTAATCGTGATCGACATGCTTAACGACTGCTTCGGTCACGTCGAGCTTCAGCGGCGCCGTGCATCGCTTTGTGCGTCGATCAACGAGCTGACCAGGTGGGCTCGTGGGCGCGGCTACCCGGTCATTTGGGCGCGACAGGAGCTTGAGGCTGATCTGAGCGACGCGACCCTGGACATGAAGAGCGAGAGCATTCGGATGTTCGTGAAGGGGACGTCGGGCCCACTCTTGCTGGACGAAGTGACGCGCGCGGACTCAGATATGGAGATTGTCAAGAAGCGCTACAGCGTGTTCTTCGGAACGGACTTGGACGTTCTCATTCAGCGCCTCCAAGTGAACGAGTTGATCCTTGCCGATGTTAATGCTCACGCCTGCGTGCGGATGTCTGCGATCGACTCGTATCAAAGAGACATTCCGGTCACAATCGTCCGAGAATGCGTAGCTTCAAAGGACGTAAGCCACCACAACATGAGTCTGGAGTACATGGATGGCGGAATTGCCACCGTGGTCAGGTTCGAGGAACTACAAAAGCGCTTCGATCAGTCAACCGAGCAACGCTGACGTAACCGCACTCACGCGAAATGCAGATCCATAGATCGGAACGATTGTCTGCTTTGCGTCGTCTTATCGATAGCGGTCTCCGGCCACAACCCGTCTCTTCCGTCTGCTCCCCGGGTCTGCTCATTGGCTGACGGCCGAGCACATCCCTAACGTAGCTCAAGTACGCTTGCTGCGTATACGCTAGACGCGTATATTTGGTGGAATGGTCTTCGTCGAACTCACGCCGTTCGTCCGCTTTCGCGAGCAGCACTGGACAGACGACGAACTTCGCGCCCTCCAGCGCTTTTTGCTTGTGACGCCCGCCGCGGGAGAGGTGATCCGTGGAACGCATGGGCTGCGCAAGCTGCGCTGGGCTGCTTCTGGGCGTGGCAAACGCGGTGGAGCCCGAGTGATCTATTACTTGCAGGCCTCGGCAGACCGGATTTACTTGGTCTACGGTTACGTGAAGGCCGAGCAGGAGAACCTAACGTCGCAGCAGTTGAAGCTTCTGGCTGCGCTGATGAAGGAAGTTGATGATGGATAAGCAGCACTTCGATCAACTGGTGCGCGGCGTGCGCGAGATGAAGCGCCACATGGCGGGCAAGTCGATGGCCGGCGTCCGTGTAACCACGCTAAGTGAACCAGACGTGCGGGCAATCCGGGAGGCGGCGAAAATCAGCCAGGCCCAGTTCGCAAAGCTGATCGGCGTAAACCTGCGCACTCTGCAGAACTGGGAGCAACAAAGGACTCGTCCCACGGGCGCTGCCCGCGCCTTGTTGAAGATCGTGGCGTCGGATCCCAAAGCGGCCTTGGAGGCGCTCCACCAATAAGCATTGGCGGACCAACTTGGGTTGCACGCCGGGCCTGCCAGCGCTGACGTTGTTTGATCTGGACGACTGCTTCCGGCGGGTCCGAACGTCGGCTCCGGGTCGAAACCCGCCCTTACCCCACCCGCCTATCGCACCCCCGCCACTGCCGGCACTGTTACGCCACCCTTCGCCCCCGCCGGTGCAAACTCGATCCCGCGCTGGCTCCACTTCTCCCGCTCGCTGCGCGGCAGGCTGCGCATCTGCATCAGCACCCAGCGCGCGCGCTCGAGCCTGGGGGTCTGCGTGGCCCACTGCTCGCGGTGCGCAGCATGCGGCGCGCGCAGGAGGCCGGCCAGCCAGGCCGCCTCCAGTGGCGACAGTTGCGGCACCCGCTTGCCAAAGTAGGCGCGCGAGGCGGCGCGCGCGCCACACAGGCCGGGGCCCCAGTCGACCGTGTTCAGATACAACTCCAGGATGCGCGGCTTGCCGAGCGTGCGCTCCATCTCCACCGCGTACAGCAGCTCGCGCAGCTTGCGCGCCAGGGTGCGCTCGTACCCGGTGTACAGCGTGCGTGCCAGTTGTTGGGTGATCGTGCTGGCGCCGCGCGGGCGGTCGTCGCCGTCGGGCGCCAGGGCGCGCGCCAGTTCCGTGAGGTCGTAGCCGGCGTGTTCCTCGAAGCGCTGGTCCTCGGCGGCAATCGCGGCCTGCGCCATCAGCGGGCCCAGCGCGTCCAGGCTGGCCCAGGTCCGCTCGCCCTCGCCGGTCAGAAACTGCCGTGGCGTGCCATCGGGCAGCGGGCAGTTCAGTGCAAAGCGACCGTGGCGCAGCGCCTCGGTGCCCAGCCCTTCGACTTGCAGACGATCCAGATGCAGTCGCAGCACGGGGCGGCGGTCGCGGCCCAGGGGCAGCGCGATCCGGCCGCTTGCCTGCACGCTGCCGCCCACTTGGGCGTTGCGCGCCTCGGGCATTGCGTCGGCCAGCGTGCGCACCACGGCGGCCAGCGGCGTGGCGGGCAGTTGCCAGTCGAGCCGCACCGCCTCCGGTGACAGGGTGGCCGCGGCGCTGGCGGCCAGATGGGCATTGCGCAGCTCCACGTCCAGCACGTTGTTGCTCTCCACGCCGGGGCGGCGGCTCACGCGCAGCTCGGTCGGCGGCAGCGCGATGCGCTGGGTCGCCACGCGCGCATCGTGCAGCCGGCAGGGCGCGCAGCGGACGATGAGCGCAGCGCCGTCGCGCTGGAAGGCCAGCGTGCCGAGCTGCGTGGTGCGGACACGGCCATCGAGCAGCCGCAGGCCGAGCGGCGAGGTGGCCAGCCGCAGCAGTCCGCTGACGTTGGCCTGCACAGTCACGCCGGGCAGCGGTCGCAGCGCCACGGTCCAGGCACCGGCGCGGTAGTCGAACACGCCGCTGGCGGCGAGCGTCACGGCGGTTGCGCTGGCCGCCACGGTGGCGGCCACGCCGAGCGCCAGCGCGCCGCGCAGGAGCCAGCGCCGTACCGGCCCGGTTCGGGACAAAGCCATGGTGTTGCTCCTCGGTCAGTGCGGCAGCGGGCTGATCACGGTCACGGCCCACCAGGGGCCGCTGCCGCCCTGGCGCCGCAGTGCGCTCCAGTACCAGGCCGACGCGTCGGTCCACTGCGCCTCGCCGCTGTCGCTGTGCAGCCGCTCGCAGACGCGCACGCGCTCGCCGCCGCGCTCGGCGACGAAGCAGCTCCAGGCCGTGCCATCGTCGGCGCGGTGCGCGCGCGGCGGCTCGGCCGCGTAGCCGGCGGCGCGAAAGCAGTCCACGGCCGGGTGCAACTGGCGCGTGGGCTGCGTCACGTGCCGCAGCACCACCTGGTCGCTACCGGCGGCAAAGCGGGCGATCACGCCCGGAAAGCGCAGCGCAAAGCGCGCATCCAGCGGCGTGAGCGCCAGTTGGGTCAGCGGCTGGCCGCGGAAGTGGGTGGGCCACTCGATCGGCGCGCGCACGGGTGCGCGCGCCGCCGAGGCCGCGCCACTGCCCGCTGGCGCAAGCTGCGCCATGAGCAGGGGCACCACCGCCGCCGCCAAGCAGGCGCCGACATACAGGGCCGGCGTCGGACGCGACGCCGGAGCAGTTGGAGGCGGCGGTACAGCGGCCGCCACGGGCGCGAAGGCCGCGCCGAGCGTGACGCGGAAGATCGCCAGCAGGGCGAGCGCAAAGACGGCGAGCCCGACGCCGTCGTGCAGCACTGGCCAACGCGGCACGAGGCCGGCTTCCGGGAAGAACAGCGCCACGTTACGCAGCACGTTGGCGCCGAACACGATGGCTGCCGCCGCCAGGGCGTTGCGGGCAGCGCGTCCGGTGCTGGCGGCGTTGAGATAGGACAGCAGCGCAGCCGTGTAGCTGCCCACCCACAGCATGCCGATACCGGCACAGGGCGCATCGATCAGCACGGTGAGTTCGCGCCACGCGAGGGCGGCACCGGCCGGCACGACCTCCAGTCCCATGAGTCGCAGCAGCGGCGCGGCGGCCTGTGCGGTGGCTACGCGCAGCGGGTAGCCGAGGTAGAACTGCAGCGAGGCGATCACCGGCAGCGCCAGCAGAACCAGCGTGGCGAGCGCCGCGCCGCAGCGCTGCGGCAGCGCGCGCGCCAGGAACAGCGCCAGCCCGCCGAGGGCCATCGCGGCCGCCGGCAGCGGCAGCAGCCAGGGCGCGGCCAGGTGCGAGGCCGCCACCAGGGCCAGGCTGGCCGCCAGTACCGCGGGCCCCGGCAGCACCAGGCGGCGCGCATCGCGCGCCACCAGCGCCAGCACGGTGGCGATGGCCAGTACACCCCAGGGCTCGTCCGAGCCGTCGGTCAGGCGGCGCGCCATCCACGCCAGGTGGGGCCACAGGGCGAGCAGCAGCAGCGCCAGCGCAGCGAGCGGCTGCGCCAGGGCTCGGGTGAGCGCCTGCGCCGCCGTCGTGCGCCAGGCCGCGGGGGCGTCGTCGGGCACCGGCGCCAGCGGCACCAGCGCGCCGTACAGCGGCCCCTCGATCACGCGGCCGATGCGGGCGTTCAGATCGGTCGAATTCATTGCGCCGGTTCTTTCGACACGGCCACACCCGGGCGCCGGCGCCGCAGCCACCACGTCAGGCCGCCGGCCAGTGCGGCCAGCAGCGCGAACTCGGGCTCGGGCGTGGCGGGCGCCGCGCCGACCGCCAGCTCGCTCACGCCCTCGGGCAACGGGCTCGGCTGCTCGACGCTGCGACCGGCGCCGCCCGGATTGCGCACCACCTTGTCCACCGCGATGAACGAGGTGTAGTCGGTGAGCAGGTTGTACTTGAGGCCGAGCGCGGTGATCTCGGCAATGGCCGCATCGCCTGCGCCGAGCTTGCTGTAGTCGCCCAGCTCGGCGATGCGGCTGCGCGCCCACAGGTAGCGCAGTCCCTGCGTGCCCTCGGTCTGCAGCGCCTGCTTCACGTCCACCGGCAGCCGCACCGCGCCGCTGGCGGCCAGGCCCTCGATGACGACGGTGCCCTGCGGCTCGCCGCGGAACTTGCCCATCAGCACCAGCGGGCGCTGCGCGAACAGGTCGGGCAACTGCGGCGCGTCGAGGTCGTAGGCGTCGAAGCCCTCGAAGCGCACGCGGATGCGGCTCATCACCGGCCGCTCGACATACTCGCGGAAGCGCTGCGCGGCCGCTGCGGCTTCCAGCGGCTTGAGCACGAAGAACGGCTCGCCCTTGCCGGCGCGCGCCAGCCCCTCGATCAGGAAGCGGTTGACCGACGAGCCGATGCCGAAGGCGAACAGGTTGGCCTGGCCGAGCTCGCGCCGGACCAGGTCGAAGGCCTCCTTCTCGATGGTCACGTAGCCGTCGGTCACGACGACGAAGCTGCGCGCCCGGCCGAGGTCGCTCGGCATGGCCAGGGCGCGCCGCAGCGCGGGCAGCAGCTCGGTGCCGCCGCCGCCGGTCTGGCCGTCGATGAAGCGCAGGGCGCGGGCGATGTTCTCCTCGCTGGCCGGCAGCGACTGCGGGTGCAGCAGCGAGGAGCCGCCGGCGAAGGGGATCACGTTGAAGGTGTCGCCGGGGCGCAGGCGGCCCACCAGGTCGCGCAGCAGCGCCTTGGCGGTATCGAGCGGAAAGCCGTGCATCGAGCCCGACACGTCGACGATGAAGACGTACTCGCGCGGCAGCACCGCTTCGCCCGGCACGCGCGCCGGCGGCTGCGCCATCAGCAGGAAGAAGTTCTCGTCGCCAGCGCTGCGCCCGCGCTGGACCAAGAGGCCCGCGTCGATGGTGGCGCCGGCCAGCCGGTAGTCGATGACCACGTCGCGGTTGGCGTGCGCGGCGGCGGCATCGAGCTTGAGCCGCGCCTCGGTGCTGCCCAGCCCGCTGATCGCGATCGGATGCGACGGCGAGGTCACGCTGGCGATCGGCAGCGGCGAGAGCACACGCACGTCGAGGGCAAAGGTGGCGTGGCCGCTTGAGCCCTGGCGGAAGAACGGCTGCGCGCTGCCTGCCGGGTGCGCCTGCGCCGGACGCGATGGCTGCGCGGTCGCGCGCGCACTGTCGGCGGGCCGATCGGACGGGCCGCCCGCGGGCGGCCGGGCGTCGGCCCGTGATGACTCAGGTGCCACCCGCCCCCACCCCGGCCCGTCCGTGCTCGCAGCGGCCGGCGACCCGGTACCGACATAGCGCGGCCCGACCACGGTGGGATAGACGAAGCGGTAGGTGCCGTCGGTGGGCAACAGCGTCTCGGTGTAGCGCAGGTCCACGGCGATCTCGTCGCCGGGCATCACGTTGGCAATGGCCATCGTGAACACGTTGGGCCGCTGCTGCTCCAGCAGGGCGGCGCTCTTGCCTTCGCGCCGGGCCTGCGCGTACTCGGCCTGCGCCTGGCGCTTCTCGCGCACCACAGCGTCGACCGCGCGTTCGCCCACGCGCAGCCGCAGCGCATGGACGGCAGCACGGCTGGATGCCGGGAAGACGTAACGCGCTTCGAGCGGCGCCTCGCCCTCGTTGCGGTACACCTGCGTGACCACCACGTCGGCGATGGTGCCGCTGATGGTCACCTGGGCGCGCGTGGACTTCAGCGGCAGCGCGGCAGCGCTGCCCCCTTCGGTGACGAAGTAGGGGGCGAGCGTCTGGTCGGCTGCGGGGCTCGGCCGTGCCAAGGCGTGCGGTGCGCAGGCCAGCAGCGGCGTCAGCAGCAGCGGGGCCGCCAGCGCGCGGGCGCAGCGGCGCAGGGTGCGAAGCAGGCTCATGGTCATCCTCCGCGCGAGCGCTGTCCGACGGGCGGCCGGGCCGCGTTGCCGCGCCCCTCACCGTGCGTGGCGCCACGCGCCTCGCCGCCCCAGAAGGCCAGCAGGCGGGGCGGCGGGGCGCCGAGCTCGAACTCGATTGCCAGATGCCGGCTGCCGGACCATGGCCCCTGCGCAATCTGGAGCGCGGCGCTGCGCTCGCCCAGCCCTTGCACCACCGCGCCGTCGTGGCCCGGTGCGGCCAGCGCGGTGATCGGCTGCTCGGCATGCACCAGCACCTCGGCCGACCAGTGCGGCGCGGCGCCGTCGGCCGCCGGCTCGCCCAGCGGCAGCCGCAGCGCGCGGCGCGCCGCGCCGCGGGCCTCGAGCGGCAGCGGGCGCGTCAGCGTGAAGGTCACTTCCTCGCCGGGGGCCAGCAGCACGCTGCCGTGCTCCAGCAGCGCCAGCGGGTCGCCGGTCTCGATCAGCTCGGCCAGCAGTTCCGCGGGCAGGTCGGGGAAATGGGCGGCCGCCGTGTCGGCGTCCGACGCGTCAACTTGTTCACCGCCCCCGCAGCCGTCGATCTCCTCTTCGACGTCCGGCAGCACCGCCACGGCGTCCTGCGGGCCGGTCAGCGTGGCCGGCAGCGGCACGCTGTACAGCGCCTCGACGGGTGCCGTCCCGGTGTTGCGATAGGTGAGCAGGGTGTGCACCAGCGCCATGTCGCCGCGCACTTCCACGGCAACGTGGCGCGCCGCCAGTTGCAGCGGTGTGCCGCGCGCGGCATCCACCAGCCGCAAGGGCTCGCTGTCGCCCGGTACCGTCGCGGCGGCCTGCTGGACGGCCGCTGCCACCGGCGCCAGACGCGGCAGCTGGGCCGCAGCGGGTGCGGTCAGAGCCGGCACGGCGGCCAGCGTGAACGCCAGCGGCAGCAGTCGGGCGGCGCGCAGGGTGCCGTCGAAGATCGTCGAGACCCCATCGATCGTCATGTCGTTCTCCTGTGGGAAGTTCGCTGCGAGGCAGCGGTTTCAACTGGGAGCGACTGTGACGAGCCGACGCGAAGCGACGCGGAAACGCGCGTCAAGGCGGCGTGCGAGCTGTGTGAAAGCGGCGTGAAGCGCCCGCCGCGCGCAACAATGTAGCCACCACGATATAGCTACGTCATGGTCGGATCGGGAGTTCGCGTGCGCGCAGCCAAGCTCCTCACCCACGGCGGCAGCCAGGCCGTCCGCCTGCTCAAGGAGTTCCGCTTCGAGGGCCGGGAGGTCTACGTGCGGCGCGTCGGCCACGACGTGGTGCTGAGCGCGGTACCGCCTCCAACGGCCGACGCGCTGCTCGATGCGCTGTCGGCTTTCGAGCCCGGAATGGCGCTGGTGCGCGATCAGCCCGCCCAGCAGCAGACCCGGGCGGCCATCGGGCGCCCCCGATAGGCCAGCGCCGGAGGCAGCGTGCGCTACATGCTCGACACCGACATCTGCATCTATGCCATCAACGAGCGGCCGCCGAGGGTGCTGCGGGCCTTGCGCGACCACCCTGCCGCCGGGCTGGGCGTGTCGAGCATCACCGCCTCCGAGCTGCACTACGGCGTGGCGCGCACCGGCTCTACGTGTAACGCCGAAGCGCTCGGCCGCTTCCTGGCCAGCCTGGAGGTGCGCCTGGACGGTGGAACGATTGCGCGCATCTATCAGGGCGCGATCACTCGGTGGCGTGACCCGGCCATCCTCGCCCAAAAACATCGGGCAGCTCGTGCCCGATTTGCCCATCACGCCGCTTCATCGCGCCGATGGCCCGGGTAGTTCGTACATATTCACCCAGTACCTGAGCAAGGTCGGCCGAGGCGCAGGCGGCGTGTCTTCCGTCAGCAGCGAGTTCCGTCCTTCTGCGCCGGGCGCACGCTCCGCGTCAGGCGCACAGGAGCTTGCCGATCTTGCGCGCAGGACCACGGGCGCGATCGCCTACCTTAGCTTCGCGGTGGCGGTGCAGTCGGGCTTGGCGATGGTGAGCATGCACAACGCAGGGAAGCAAACTGTCGTGCCATCTATGGACGCATTCGCCTACACCGGCTCGATCGTCGAGTGGGAGCGCACGACGACCGAGGATGATCCGACATTCGAGGTTGCCATGATCGACCAGGCCGGTCCCAGAACGTGGCCGATCATGGGTGCGACCTACGCCATCATTCCGACTCGCGGGCTCCCCGTGGAACAGATTCGGAGCGCGCTTCGCTTTGTGTCCTGGTGCTACGACAGCGGGGATGCGACGCTCGTGCTGAACGGTTTTCAGCCGTTGCCCGAGTTGCTGAAGCAGCGGATCCGCTTTACTAGGCGCACAGCCTTCGTCGACGCACGCCGTAAGCCTTTGTTGTGAGACTGCTGCAGCCATGCTTGAGAAGCAGAGGCGCGCAAGCGCAGGTCCAGCCGTGCGCTGGATGTCGACCTGAACGCAGTCGGTACCGCCGACGCCCGAGATAACGGCCACAACAAATGCGTCGTGGGTCGGGCAGTCGCCGGCAGGCGCCAGGAGGTCTTCGTGGCGCCAAACTCAGGACCGTCGTTGCTGCTGGTAAGGCCGGACCCCGTATCGATGCGGGATGGGGCTTGCCGCTGAGAATCAACGGCAGGGCGCCCTACGTGCGCGAGGCCCGCGCCAGCTTTCTCCGCAGGCTGGGTGGCGACGTCACTGACCTGCGGCGCGCGCCACCCCCACCGCCCCGCCGGGGCTGACCTGGACGTTACGCGCGTGCAACGCTGGCCCCGGGAGGTGGGTGCTCCCGATGAGCCGGGTTGCATCAACGCGAGTTGCGCGGCGGCCTGCCGGTTGCCGGCAGTGGCCGGCCGGGGGCTGTTTGTCGCCGCCTCAGCCGCTCAGCAGGTAGTCGTTACGTCGCGCCGGGTCTTCGGACAGGTACTGAACGAACTCCCAGTCGTTGCCGTCGGGGTCAATGAAGTAGACGCGCTTGCGCCAAGGGTGGGCATTGGGCACCGTCGAGTCGCGAAAGCCCGCGGCGCGCATACGGGCGCGTAGCGCCTCGGCGTCGTCGACGACGAAGGCCAGATGGTTGACCCCCGGCAGGCCCGCGTAGGGCGTCCACGCTTCGGCCGGCTCGACGTGCGACTGCGTCAGGGCGATGTAGGCGTCGGAGTTGCCCAGGTGCACCCAGCGAGGCCCGTCGTTGGCCACGCCGTCGTAGCGCACAGTGAAGTCGGGCAGCGCGGTCTGCAGGAATCCGATGGTGGCATCGATGTCGCGAACGATCAGATTGGCGTGCTCGAGACGAGTGGTCATGGAGATCTCCGTATGCGGCGTTGCGCTCGCGGGATTGCGAGACGCCCGGTGAAGTGTCAAACTTCAAGTTAACTTGAAGTCAAGTCATGTCTGCACGGGCCGTCCTGCTGACGATTGCCGAGCTTTCCGCCCGCAGCGGCGTGGCGCCTTCGGCTCTGCGCTACTACGAGTCGCTGGGCTTGCTCGGCGCGGTGCGCACCGCCGGCAACCAGCGCCGCTATGCGCGCAGCGCGCTGCGGCGGGTGGCCGTGATCCGGGCGGCGCGGTCCATGGGAGTGCCGCTGACGCAGATCGCCGCCGCGTTCGCGGCGCTGCCCGACGGCCGAGAGCCGACGGCTGCGGACTGGGAGCGGATGTCGCGTCGCTGGCACGCTGATCTGAGTCACCGGGTCGCGGTGCTCACCCGGCTGCGCGACGATCTTGGCGCCTGCATCGGTTGCGGCTGCCTGTCGCTGCAACGTTGTCGCCTGCTCAATCCCGGCGATCGTGCGGCATCGCTCGGCGACGGCCCACGCTACCTGCTCAACTGGCCGGCTTCAGGGGCGAATCGGCGGCGTTCGTCGGCGGGCTGACTAGCGCGGTGCCCACGGCGTGGCGCGCTGCGGCAGGGTCAGCGTGGCCAGCGCGCCGCCTTGCGGATGATTCGCCAGGCGCACGCGGCCGCCGTGCAGGCCGGCCACCTCGCGCACGAAGGCCAGGCCCAGCCCGGTGCCCTTCCTGCCGGTGTCGGGTCGCGGCAGCGAGTAGAACTTCTCGAAGATACGCTCGTGCGCGAACTCCGGCAGCCCGGGGCCGTGGTCGCGCACGGTCAATTGCGCCTCGTCGTGCT
>Ga0209990_10003404_pt1 | contig 11679 bp, 3 predicted proteins | sample NOAtaG_6_FD_187304 | JGI IMG/M metagenome (GOLD analysis project Ga0209990, IMG submission 187304) | Freshwater lake microbial communities from Lake Erie, under a cyanobacterial bloom - NOAA_Erie_Diel5S_2200h metaG (SPAdes) (version 2) | ecosystem: Environmental > Aquatic > Freshwater > Lake ...
GGGGGCACCAGACGAGGACTCGCTCGAACACTTGTTCCAAGTCCCAAGGACCTATCCAACCAGGATTTATTACAAACCTCACTGGTTTGACGCAAGCTTGGAAGACCTCTCGGCGCAGGACTTCTTTATTTGGTCGTTCCTGGAGGCGTGCACTCACGAGAGCCTGCCCATTAGCCAGGAAGCGGCGCGTTGGAGGGACTACGTCGGGGTACAAGACACTTGGTTGAAGCAAAACGAGATATTGGAGAAATTCAAGCCACCAGACGAATTCCCAAGGTACTCAGCAGCAGTAGAGAAAGAAATCAAGCGACTTACCGAGAACAAGTACCACCTAACGATCAACGAAGTCGAATTTGAGTATCTGGTCGAACTGGAACTCATCAACAAGAAGGTACTCGATTATCGTCCAATCCCAAACCACGCTAACGGGAAACAGTTTCCAATACCATTCATCAAGTGGTACCTTGAAAAGAGAGTTAACGAGTGGTTAGCAGAAGGTGGATACGTCGAGTGGAAGACGAACTTCCAGTTTTTCATCAAGTTTTTGGAGCACCCCATTGCAGGAGGGAGGCTATTCCTGAAGGCGTTTTACTGGGACCTCTAGGGTGACCTAGCACACGTATGCCTAGAGTACCAGAGGGCCACTGGCGCAGCGCTACTCATAGGCAAGTGGTAGAAGTACGCGCGCTTTCCGTTTCGCCTAGTAACCAAGCCGCCCGCACTTAAGAAGTACTACTACCAGACGCTGGAAGACTGTGTATACGTATAAAATAAAAAAATAAAATAAGCTCAGTGACTACATAGTAAATTAACCTTGAGCAAGGGGCTACAAGTAGTAAAATTAACTATACATATTAATTATATAACTACATATATTAATTTGTATTATGTATATATATATATATATATATATATATATATATATATATATATGTATAACAGAGATTTATTTTACTATGTACTATCCTAAGGGAGAACCAATAGGAGCATCACAGCCCCGCGTCGCAAGATTCGGGTTACTGTGACTAATGCGCTATGGCGCGGTGGAGACGAAACTCCCACTGTAATCTAGCTTCTTGGCTTCTCTATCTGCTTGTGAATGCTGCACTTTACAAAGGAAACCCCAACGGGACAGCTTGGTCTGATTTGGATCTTTAGGGGGCTGGAGTATTCGCTTGTGACGGTGTCGCGGCCCAGTCGTTCGGGAGATATGTTCGCCATGGATCTTCAACTTTGGAGCAGGCCGAGGTTTTGGCCCGGTTTTAGGCTTGACTGTTGGCCTGGTTTTAGGCTTGGTCACTGTTATTGTCGGGGTGGATAGTAGCCTATCAATACTGTCGTCTCTTTCTTCTGGGTGGGATGACGGAAGTTGGGTATCGGTCGTGGGCGCATCGGAGAACGGAGGAGTTTCTTCTAAGGCCATCTTGGTCTCTTGGCTCGGAGACATAGGTGTAGCTCGGCACCGTAGCTTAACCGGATGCCGATATGGGCGGCTGCGCGGTGGCCGACGAGTCCTTGGCTTTGTAACTATTGTGGTAGGTCGTTGCACAGTAGGTGGAGGGACTGAGGGGGTGTACTGTGTAGCTAGTTGTGACCTCGGCTTAAAGAACCGCTTCATGATGTCTCGTTGGGATTTGGCTCTCAGTTCCCCTCGGTGCGCCTGCGTTTGTATAGCCTCTTCAACTGAGTTGATCCAACTCTGAAGTTGCTGCCTGGAAAGTTGCTGCAAATTTGGTAAGGGGCGGTCGAAGAGGTATGTTCTACTGCTGGGAACGATGTGTGGGTCTTTAGTGTAGGCTATATAGTGCGATTTTGCCCTATCACGCAGTAATTTGAGGGATTTGCTCTCACGTTGTATCAGAGTTTGCCCATGGACTACCGCATTCCTGGATTCCCATAAGGATTGACTATATTTCCACAGGGCTAGAATTACTTTTTTGCTCCATGTGTTTGTTCGGTCGTCTTTCCGTTTTGAGTTGGCTGGAAGGGATGCCTGGTAAAATGCCTTCCAGTGCTTACTTAAGTGGCCGCGGGGCAAGCCCTGCCACCCTATGCTTAGCTGATCTTGCACTAAGTTTTGCAGAGCAGCTGACAGAGCAGGGGCACTCGGTGAGATTAACATGGTGGAAATTTGTTGCAACAGGACGGTTGGTGTGCTGGCTTTGCTGAGTGACTGCTGAAGGGTTTGAAGGGCTTGAGTGCGATTCTCCGTAGCTGTTGCTGATGGGCAGTAGAACACATGTTGTTGGGTTTCTGGCATGCTGCAGTATGGACAGGAGCTTTCATGGCCGTAAAATTTGCTATTTTGACAGTTTGTGTTCCAGAGGTTATGACTTAGTTTAGAGATAGATAGTCGGTGAGGACGAGGCAGGCTTATAATAGCGCGGTGGTAGCTGTCCCAATCTATACGCTGAAACACTTCTTCAGTCCATTCATTATCCTTTAGCAGTTTGTGTTGTAGTGCTCCATAGTGGACATCTGCCATTATTTGCTGAGGTAGGCCCTTAGTGATGGGTGCCTCCCGGTGTAGTACTGATATAATTGGGGTTGTTAAGATGTCGTCTTCATATCCTGTGCTCATTGGTTGTTGAAGCCGCTTCACCGCTAATGAGTGAGCCGTTGCATTTTTGACCTGCTCCCCCCTGGGATCAGTCACTGATGGGTGACCTAGTGTCCATTCAGCTGTAATTTTAGTTCGTAATGTTATACGCCTTTGCCAGAGTTCCAGGATAAGATCAAATTCGTCCTGCGTGGCGTCTTTTACTCCTATAGGACCCTGTTTTAATGCTCTCCGTAGGGCCTTAGCACAGTCGCTGATAAGTAACGCCTCTCCTTCCACCGTCGGGTATAATTCTTCAACCTCATGAATGATTTGAATCGCTGCCAGTATACCTAACAGCTCGGCTCTATACGCATTTTTATTTCCAGATGTTAATTGACTAGATCCAGAATAGATTTGAGTAGCATCATAACTAAACACCCAGCTGTATGAGGCGCGGTGATTTATTGGGTCGTAGCTTCCATCTGTAGAGACTACTAGGGACTTGCTTTCTATGGCTTCCTTGATTTTCTCTAGATGTTTCCCTGTTCCTAATAGTCTTTTTATATGTCTATAGAATGTTGGTTGAATAGGTGCGGTCTCTGGGGCAGGTTGAGGTATCGCATTCAGACTGTAGTCAATGTTGACATAGGGGTGACTATTAATGTCAATCTGAATGGTGGCCGGGACAAGTTGGTGAACTAACGGGTGTGCTACTTGAGTGACACTAATATCAAATATGGGCCGAACAGTTGATCTTGTGTTGTACGAGAATTGCCGTGTAACTCGGTGGAGTTTACGATACCCCTGACCATCCTCTGTTATGTAGGCGTTTTGGTCTTCCGGGTTAAAATAAGCTTGCCATTTTTGGTGCGATGGTTCTTTCCATTCCCCTAGTTTCTGAATGAGTTTTTCTCTTTCCTCTAGGTATGATAAGGAATGGCGCCAAACTACCCAAGCCTCTGAATGTGGCCTGCCTTGAGTTGGCCAATGTAACACGCTGGTTCGGTATGGCAGTGGTAGTCCCATCTTGGCCTCAGGAAGAATATACGTACCGTCCGCTGAGCTGATGTCTGACAATGTGATGACCTGCAGATACAACCGGCAGTAGTTCAGAGATTTGAGGGCACTGTGTGGCAGGCGAAGGGATACGAAATAGTCCATTAAGCACACATCATGCAGACGGGGTAGAGAGGGAGTCCAGTGGGACGGCATCTGGAAGGATAGATTGGTAGACCCTAAGAAGTTCCATAGGGATGTGACCCATCCCCATTCTACCCAGGAGTAGTTGGTGTAAGGCTTATTGAGAAAGAAGGTGGTTGCCCCACTTAATAATTGCACATATGACATGCTTATTTTTATGAGCTTTCCAGTGTCATCTTCCAAACGTAAGTGACCCAGAAATAGGTGGAGTTTGTCGATTCCTTGGACAGTATATAGATGGGGCAGGGCCATTCCTCCAAGACACACTGGACCATGAACTATACTTCGCGCCGTGTTGCGGTTGATATGCATCTTTGGCAGAGCCGCTTTTAAGACAGGTGATTGAAGCTTATTGCACTCGGCCTCTGAGAGAGACAGGGCGGGAAGTTGGAAGCGTAGCCGGGGAAGTAGATGCTGCACATAGGATGTAAGTGTGTCTGCGCGGTTTAGGTGGGAACCCGTGACGGCTTTCGCGTAGGAGAGTACTATGTCTGTCATGACTACGATTGCTCCTTTGTTGCTACCGGATGGAGAAATGTGCACTCCCAAGGTTCTATAGGAGTCTGTTGGATCAATGCGTTTGATAGGTGTTGGGTTGTTGAGGTTAAGCCCTGATGTTAGCTGAATTTGGGCCTGTAGTGTATTGGTGGTATCTAACGTCCATGATCGGCCGGTCCACCGCCAGGATAATAGGAACCAGAAGCACTTTTGCAAATTTAGCGCTCCTCCTGTGCTGAATAACAGGCGTTCCCATCGTTGAGCTAAGTCTTGAAGATCTTGTACTGCAATATTGGTAGAACGACGCACCATGGCTTCATCTGCTGCTGCTGGTAGATGAACTGCGCAGCCCAAACCTGCATCATCTACGAAGGCGTCTCCCTTCATAGCAGCCATGACTGACCCATCTACTGACCACATTGTCATGCCTGATGCTGGCATACCTAACGACCGTACAATGAGGAGGAAGCAGATCAGCCAGAGAAGTGGTCCTATGGTCGACCCTTGACCTGGGCCAAACAGGAAATATTCTAAGGAATTTTGATATTGCGCATTAGATACTCCGTACGTAGTTTTGATCTTGTGGGTTGTATTGGCCCACGTTTTGGCTAGTGATTGAAGTACAGGCTGTGGTATTCCTAGCTTACGGAGGAAGAGTAGAACCAGTGGGTTAACGATGCGGTCGTAGCACCCGGTGGCATCATTTTCTATGTATGCCATAGGCTTTTTCTGGTAGCGCTTGATCTCCATTTGTAGCTGTTTATTAAGTACTGCTGATATACACAGCTTTGCTGGCCTTGAGCCATGCTGCATGCTAGGTAACAGTTTATTATCCTCTAGATAGTGCATGACTGGTCTGCCAATGGCCAGTCTGTTGCTTTGATTGAAATCAGACTCCTGTAGCGCTATAATACGCAGTCGGTGCAATTTGGAATTTCCAGGAGACTTCTCTAACATTACATCCACTACATTCCTCCACCTACTTGGGGAGAAACCAGAAAGATGTGGAATGTGCATCATAGCGGCCCACAGTTTAGATAGATCATCTGACTTGGCGATTGCCTTATAATGCCCTACATGGCGGCCAGATGGCGAAGACGAGGTTTGTTCAGTAATGGTTTTGTACAGTGCTTGAAATTTTTCCGGAGTTATTGATGTTGCTAGACTAGGGATAGTGGACGATGCAGGCAGATTAGCAAGATTGGTTAGGATGGCTACCGTCTCAGGAAGGAGTTGTCTTGTTACTTCTTCTGGCGGCAATATGCCGTTCATGATTGAATCACACCCCGGTCCTGCCCCATCTAATCCGATACTCGATAACAGTGGTTCAGTGGCAAAGGGGGTATCGCATGCTTGATGGTATTGAGCCGCGTTTGCGCTGCACACCTTCATGGCTATGTCCTCTGGTTGAGTGATGGTTAGCCACGGCCCATTCCATGTTTTGGGATCGGCATTGGAGTCCGCAGGAATGTCGATTTTTGTAAGGCCTCCATTTTCTCGGGGACGCAAGTATCGCCTGACTGTTCTATGTGAACGACGACAGCGTTCGTTCCGCAGAATTCTTTTTATTTCCTTCTCAGTAGCTTTCTTGCGTGATTCCGGGTTGGAACTACCAGACAGTCCTTTGTGGTCTACTCGAGCAGCTGCTAGCGCTTCTAGATAGGTCTCGCGTAGTTCTATATGCTTCTTTTGGAATTCCTTGAGTTGCTGATGGGCTTCCCGCAGTTTCTTTGTTATGGCTACTGTGGTCATATGGGTTAACCCATCAGGGATATTCGCCTTTTCCGCTGCCTTGTTGATTGCATGCTGGCTTATCATTACCCCTTTGGCTTGCTTCAGTCGGATGCGCCAGAAGCGCACTACATTAACTACCTCTGTCAGTGCAGGAGACCATTGATATACTTCTGAGTACTTCTTGGAGCATTTGCGTTCAGCGACAAGCATGGATTCTGTTAACAGCTTGTCTATTTTCTCATACCTTATGGCTATTGTATGGTCTACTGGGCTCTCCTGAGCATCTTGATACAGTTGGAGAATCTTATCTGGAAGTTTATGGTACTCTAGTTGCCGTCGTAGTGATTCATAATATTTTTCCACTAGTCTTGGATCTTGTAGTTGCAGGCCCCTCCTGGTTGATGCTCCGATGGTATTGGTATCATCTTGAAATAATAGAGACGACTCAAAGTCGACATAGGTAGGTCGATGATCGCTTATGAATACTGAATCATATGGCATTATACCAGTACGTAGAACCGCTGGTACTAGAGATGAAGATATTACTATGTAATCAATCCTATTATCACTGCGAGAGTATGTGGATGGGGGAGTTTGGTCAGGATGCTGTAATAGTAGCGGGTCGACTAGTCCGCAGGTACACATGAGGGTGGCTAGAGATCCATCGTGGCCGCTGCCTATTGTTGGTTTGTTACTAATATACTGAAGGGGAGTGTAAGAACCTGTATTATTGTTGATGTTCTCATTTGCATCGAGGCATAAAATGATATCATGCCCTTCTGATACTAAGGACTCAATCCATGCCTGTAAATCGATGATAAATTGCCATCTGGGTTTTGGGTCATCTACAGTGTCATGCTCTCTCATCTGTTTGGAGAGTTGCCGAAATTGCTGGGCAGTTGCTGTTGTTTCTCCTATGGTATTGATGGACTGAGTGCACACCCTGTAGGCTGTAATCATGGCGATTCTTTTGTTACCTGCCCCTCTCATAATGGCGTATGACCACCGTCCTAGCCCAAATGGGTCAGTGCCCTTCTCCAGGATGCGGGATGTCCAATCGCTCGTTATGATTTGTAGTGTGCCTCCAGGTTGATGCAATGTTTCGAATGACTCGGAGGTAAATGATGCGGAGTAGGTGCTATGTCGCCAGGACTTGCAAAGCAGGGAATGTAGTACAGAGTGGGCGCTGCGATGGGCCCAATTTGTATTGGTTTCTGGTAGGCAGATGGCGCCCGCTCCTATAGACTGGCATAGGGACAGACTATATTGAGTGTTGAGGGGGTCTCCCAATTTTAAACCTCTATGGTTTTGAAGCAAAGCTCTGAAGACACTGTTACTATCTATTTGGATAACGGAGTGGCCCCAGCACTGGTCATTGCGTTGTTGTTGTGATTGTGTTGTGGATATTCCCATTGAGGTTTGAAAGTCATGCATAGTTAGCTGATTTGGGGGTGTTACCAACTTCTTCGGCTTCCTTAAGGGATTGGATGATGTGTTATGATTAGGTGATGGTTGTGCCGGTACAGAACTTTCCTGTATCTGGCCTGTGTGCATGGAGATATTAGTCTGCTGTGGCTTTGGTTGGGTACCGCTGTTCTTGTTATAAGATGTATGGTGTCTTGCTTTTACCTGTTGACCTGAATTGGGATAGATAGATATTTGAGTCCATGCGATGAGATTATTCGGTAATGATCGGGTTGATCTATCGACGATAGGAGGGGGCGACGCACCTTGGTGCGGAAGTAGTGGAGAAGTGCCTTGTAGCAACAAGTGACTCATCCATGCACGAGCTTGCATTGCTAGGTTGGGATTCATGTATGGTAAGAGTATGTCCTGCGTTGGATAAGGATGGGACATGATTACGGCCAAGGCTAATATAGTGCGAGGTCCACACTCGTTCGAGTGTAGGGTATAAGTATAATTGAGACATGATACCCATTTTGCACTTGGGGGGATAAATCCTGGAATGCTTTGAAGCTGCTGCCGAATATTCTCCTCTACATTCCTTTGGTTCAGGTCATCCGCATAGAACAGATGGACTGTTTCATCGATTATTCGTCTTCCTAAAGCGACCCAGTGATTTCCGTTAATGTGCAAGGGGATTACTATATTTGGATGATTTAAGGAGGGGCGCGTTGTTGTAGATGGTCTTGTTGACGCAAAGCATCTTAGTACAGCTAAGTAACCTTGTGATAGCAATGTGGGATAAAAGGACGGATCTAGATAGGCAGCATGATAAGTACTGCATAGGGCTTCCAGACTTAGTACTAGTAGTTCATGGTATATGGGTATTCCGTAGGATATTAAGTCTCTCATGTCTTTTACTGTGATGAAAACATCTGGTTTCGATGATAATTTTACGATGGTATCTGTTTCTTTCCGCTGAGTCGCTGCTTTGATGGTTTCGAGGTTAAGTGATTGAACTATTCGTTGAAAGGGGTGGCTGTTCCATACTTGATGTGATGGTGTTACTCGTGGTTTCCAGTTTATGTGTTGTTGAGTTGGGCAGGCAACTAATAATATCCCATTTGCTGTGCAGGTGTATGATTGGTTTGTATGATTGTTCTGAAGTAGATTAGCTGATTCGCTATCAGGCGAGTTTTGGGTTGTGATTGGACCCCCTCCAATGAGTCGATGTTTCTGGGATGGTGGTTCAGCGCTAATTTCCTGGGGGATGTAGTTTGGTTCATTGCTGTGATGTGACAGTTCTGGCGGTGTTGTAATTTTGGTTAGATTTAGTTCGAGGTATATAACTACGTGTTGGTTACTGAATATTTTGTTTTGACGACTAGGTGACGATGGATTAATTTGTAATTTTATAGTTTTAGTATTTTTTGGATTTTTATGGCGACGCTGTTGACGGTTTGTGAGTAATGTCCATATATAACAGTGAAGAAGACTAAGTGATGATGGATTGACGCTTATTTTTACAGTATTTTTTTTTGTTTTTCTGATTTTTATGACGGCATTGTTGATCTTTGATAAGTAGTGAACATATATAACTGTTGTTGTTTGCACTTGGACCTAAATGGGGCTGTGAACCCTGATGATTTGATGATATGATTAACTGGTTAGCTGTGCTATTTTTATCTAAGCTGGGTAGTGGACTAGGAAGCCATGTGCTCCTCAGGTATGGAGCGGTGGAAATCCTTGTGGATTTTTGCACTGTGACGGGAAGGGGAGAGACGAAGGTTGTCAATCGACGAAGCCATTTGGTCGAATTTCCGGTTAATCGAGGAATTTATGTCGACCATTTGTTGAGCTAGTTTTTGTTGGGTTTGCATTAGGGAAGCGCAGCATTCCTTTAGATCGACGAGTGCATTAGAGTGGGCTTTTGTAGTGGTTTGGAGATCGTATATAGTTGAATCGTGTAAAGCTTCGGGCGGTTTGGTCACTATGGTGGTTGCTGCGTTCGGGGAGATGACTGCCGCATGTGGATTTATGGCTGTGGCATAAGAGAATGATGGTGCTTGTCTGGGCACTGATGTTGTTTTAGGACGTTCTTCCGTGTTGTCTTCGTTCATTTCCTGGAGTTCTACTACCTGACGCTTAGTTGTTGGAGAGTACAGACGTTGCAAAGATTGACTTACGTATTCCGCAGTTTGGACCGGAACTTCTAAGCGAGGTAGACGGCTTTTACCTCTGATTAGGGGGGCTATCCTTCCATTGAAGGTTAATCCTATATCGTTGAGGAATAGGGTTCCATGACATTCTGGATGAATGACTTTCTTGAGTGAGTCTTCCAGCGTACATAGACGTGCAGATACTTTATCTTCGTCTTGGGTATGGAAGCAGCAGAGTAGCCAGTCGCAGCTGAGCTGCCGCTCGACTTGAATGAATAATTTACCTGTAACTGTGCCTTGAGCTGGAATGGATAACAGGAGGCGACGAATCGTGGTGTAAACTCCATTGACGAGTTTTACTACATTTTCTAAGGGTTGTAGTCCTTTAACTGCTACCACACTATTGTGTCCCACTTGATACTCGTGATCTGCTATGATTCTTGCTCTGTCCCCTTCTTCATAAGATTTCCTGTACAGAGGCCAGAATATGTAAGGTATATTATTTGGAGAATTAGCTGCGGTCCCATTAAACCAATCTTGGAAGAACTTCATACTATGGTCAATACTTGGCCGGTCAACGTCCACCATTAAGACGTGTGCTAGTTTTCCTCTAGCGCTAATAGCATCGAAATATAATCGAAAGTGAAACGGGTTGTCTTTCCACTCTTGACTGGACATTATATAGGTTTGGAAATCGTTCCTGAGAGTAAAGCCTCTCATCCTAGAAAGGAACCCGATCCTGACCATGTCGGATGACTGACAGCCATTAAGCTGGATGTTATATCCATGCTGCATAAGCCAGGTGTTGATACCTGGGTGACTTGAAAAGTCATCAAAGGATAATTTGGTTTGAATATGAAAGTCGCCAGCAATTGTCTTTTGTACTCGTTTGAAAGGTTTGAAGTAGTTTGATATGCCAACGTGCTCCAAAGAATAGATTTGATCTGAAGTTACTAGGGGATACATGTTAACGTCGCTTCGAATTGGGAGGACTTTCAAGGAGTGGTCAATGAGTTTAATACACTTTGCGAAGGATTGGAATAATTTGAGTTGTGTGACGCTTGCGCCTGGGGCTGGTGCGGAAGTCTTCCGATAGATGGAGAATCGGTGCTTATACACCTGGGTCCTGATGGGTTCAATGACTGGTTCTGTAGGATGTGATGGTGGATCGTCTGCCTCCACTTCGCTGATGAGTTCTGCGATGACTTCAAGGGAGTGTTCTACGGTGACCGGTGTTAGTTTGGGTTTCTCCTTGTTTTCAGGAGTCGTTCCATCAGGTATGCGTCTAGCTTCTGCAACGTTGGTCTCTGGAGATTCGGGGGTCGTGGATTCGCAGATCATAGTTAGTGGTTCAAGGGAGATAGGGTAATAGTAGTTCTTTTGAAGGGAAAGGAGAAGCGGATCAAGGATTGCTTTTGGACTTTTAACAATTTGTGTGTAGATGGATGGTTGTGAGTAGGAGCGCGGAGTGCTGAAGGGACTGATTGGGGTAATTAAGTTATGTATATTATCGAGATCCTTTGCGATTTCGAATAGTATGCCACGAATTGTAGCTGAATGTGAGAAGGATAACTGTTGCCAAATTAGTGTGTGGTAGAATTCAAACTCGCGCTGGAACTCTATCGATGTATGGGATGTAACAGTAGGACTGTTTAATTTAAATTTTAAATGAAGTTGGCTGTTGATAATCCTTGTGCTGCTCTGAATAATGTAGAGACAATCCGTAGCTATCTGCTGTTCTGCTGCGCTGTGATATGTTTGAATTATATTACATACTGCTATAGATTGCTCCAGTAGTTGGCATAGGGTGGCTAATATAGAGAGCTGGGTGAGCTGACCCTCTCCCTCAGCTTTGGGTGCTGGGGGGAGGGTCGTGCCGGCTGGCGCGGGCCAGGCCCTGGTCGAAGGAAAACTTTTATAGTTGCAAATGATGCAAGAATTGCTTAAAATGGGTAATCGACGATGATATCGTTGAATTTGAGTGGAGAAAACGATGAAGCGGATGTTTTTTAGTTAGGAATGATGTTTCCTTTGGTGGCGGATCAGGAGGAATTTGGCTTATTGAAGGGCTTATATGGTAGTATTTGTCCACAAGGGAGAGGGGGGTGGTTGGGTCTGGCGCGCGAAAAAAAGTATAGAACA
>Ga0209990_10003410_pt1 | contig 11670 bp, 8 predicted proteins | sample NOAtaG_6_FD_187304 | JGI IMG/M metagenome (GOLD analysis project Ga0209990, IMG submission 187304) | Freshwater lake microbial communities from Lake Erie, under a cyanobacterial bloom - NOAA_Erie_Diel5S_2200h metaG (SPAdes) (version 2) | ecosystem: Environmental > Aquatic > Freshwater > Lake ...
TGGTGGAACAGGTCAGTGGTTCTTGAATGGTAATGCACTTGTTGGAGAAACATCAACAACATTGCAGGCTACAATGGCCGGTGTATACAATTACATTAAAACGAATACCAACGGTTGTGCAGATTCAGCGGCAGTTGGTCAAACAATAACGATCAATGCTTTACCTGTTGTTAGTGCAGCAGCAAACACAAACGAAGTATGTGCAGGTGACTCGGTAATTTTTAACGGTAGTGGTGCTTTAACTTACGTTTGGAGCAATGGAATTATTGATAATACATCTTATGCCGTAACTCAAACCGGATATTACACGGTTATGGGTACTGATGCGAACGGTTGTGTGAACATGGATTCCGTAATGGTTACTGCGAATGCTTTGCCTGCAGCGAATTTAGGAGCTGATATCAACACCTGTCAAGGTACGGTTACTCTCGATCCTCAAGTTGCAGGTGCTATGTATGTTTGGAATTCGGGTGATACTACACAAACGATTACTACTACAAATGCCGGAACTTACTTTGTGACAGTAACCGATACCAACGGATGTGTGAACAGCGATACCATTGCTGTCAGCTTCAATGCAAATCCGGTAGTTGATTTGGGAGCTGATACAACAGTTTGCGGGGATGCTGTTATTATGAACGCACAGAATCCGGGTGCAACGTATTTGTGGAGCACCGGCGATACAACACAGCAAGTTGCTGCACTAGCGACAGGAATTTATTTCGTTACTGTAACTGACAATAACGGTTGTTCTGCTACGGATACTATTGCAGTTACATTAAATGCTCTGCCGACTGTTACTGCAAGCGCTGCAGCTACAACAGTGTGTTTAGATGATGCGAACGTTACCTTAACAGGTACTCCTGCAGGCGGAACCTGGTCCGGTCCGGGCGTTAGCGGAAATGCTTTCGATCCTTCAGTTGGAATTGGTACACAAAGTTTAACTTACACGTTTACTGACGTCAACGGTTGTACAAATACTGACGGTGTTGCTATTCAGGTGAACGCATGTGTAGGTGTCGAAGAAAATGCAGGTGTTGCTGCACTGGAAGTTTATCCTGTACCGTTTAATCAATCAGTGAACTTGATTAACAACGGCAGCGAACCTGTAACTGTTATTATTTACACCGCTGATGGTCGTGTTGTTGCACAATTGCAACTAATGAGCGGACGCACGGAATTAAATACGGCTGCTTGGAGTAATGGTTTTTATTTCATGCAAACTCCTGACGCTACAATCAAATTATTAAAGTCAGAATAATTTAGCATTTGTTTTTTAAAGAGGCTGTCCGAAAAGGCAGCCTCTTTTGTTATAACTCCGATTGCCTTGCGTAACTTTATCTGCCAATAAATAATCTCATGTCATTACTTGTAGCGCCTTCTTTATTATCAGCCGATTTCGGTAAGTTGTCTCAGGATATTGAATTTGTCAATAATTCTGCTGCGGATTGGTTTCATGTTGATGTGATGGACGGTGTTTTCGTGCCCAATATTTCTTTCGGTTTTCCAATCATGAAAACATTGCAATTGGAGGCACGCAAACCGCTTGATGTGCATTTGATGATTGTGGATCCGGATAAGTATTTGGCGGAATTTGCGAAATACAACACATATATGTGTTCCGTGCATTATGAAGCGTGCACGCATTTACACCGCACCATTCAAAATATTAAGTCATTAGGAATGAAAGCGAGTGTGGTGTTGAATCCGCATACGCCTATTCATGTGTTAGAAGATATTATCCATGAATTAGATATGGTGTTGTTGATGAGTGTAAATCCCGGTTTCGGAGGACAGAAATTTATTCCGCATACATTGCACAAGGTAAGTGCATTGAAGAAGATGATTAGCGAGAAGGAACTTTCTACATTGATTCAAGTGGACGGAGGCGTAGATCCTTCCAACGCGCGTGCATTAGAACAGGCCGGAGCCAATGTAGTAGTTGCCGGTAACGCCGTGTTTGGTGCTCCGGATCGTCATGAAGCTATCCGATTAATTAAAGGTTAAAATGCAATTTCCTGCATTCCGTTTTTTTCTTCGTCTTTACCTGCTGTGGTTATTGTTATTCGCAGTTGCGCGTTTGATATTTCTGTTGTGGAATATCGAAGAGTGGTGGAGTGCGGGAATATTGGAAGCCGTCGCCTCTTTTGTTTACGGATTATACCTCGACACATCCATGTCCGCCTATTTCATGGCGCTGCCCTGGCTTATGATCGTCTTACACATGTGGACGCAACATCAATTTTGGTTGACGTTATCAAAAGTATTTACAGTAATCTGGATTATTACGCTGGGATGGATTACCATCGGTGAATTACCGGTGTATGATGAATGGCATCACAAGCTGACATTTAAAGCTATTTGGTTTTTGGGTAATCCACTTGAAGTTATACACACTGCATCTTGGTGGTAGTTGGGTCTCGGAATTCCTGCTGTAATTGCATTTTCGTATTTAGGTATTCGTTTGTACAACCGTCGCGTACATCCTGAAGATATTCTGCCACGCGCTCCCTGGTGGAAGCCAGTGCTGGCTACATTACTGATGCCCCCGCTATTGATGTTGGCTATTCGTGGCGGTGTGCAACAAATTCCTGCTAACGTAAGTGATGCCTATTATTCCAATAATAATGCACTAAATCTTACTTCAGTAAATTCTGCTTTTCATCTTGCGGCAAGCATTTTGGAGAATACAAAAGGTGGTGAGCCGTATTCATTCATGAAGAATGAAGAAGCCGATGCAATTGTCGATTCTTTGTACACTAATAATCCGGATTCAACACGTTCGGTGTTGAGTGTGCAACGTCCGAATATTGTATTGGTGGTGCTGGAAAGTTGGTCGGCAGATTTGGTAAAATTGTGCGGTGGCTATGATAGTATTACTCCGTTCTTCGATTCAATTGCGCAACACGGAATATTGTTTAGTGATTGTTACGCTAGTGGCGGATTGTCCGATCAAGGGATGGCTGCCCTATTTTCAGGTTTTCCTGCCCAACCAAGAACTTCAATTATCACACAACCGAATAAGTATCCGAAGTTGCCCTGCATTAACAAGGAACTGAAAAAAGCAGGCTACAAAAGTTCATTTTTATTCGGTGGACAGCTGAGTTATGGTAACATAAGATCGTACATGTACTTCAACGAATTTGATAAAATCATTGAAGGCGAAGATTTCGATGATTCCATTCCTCAAGGTAAACTTGGTGTTGCAGATGAATATTTATTTCGTCGACAATTGGACGAGTTAAAAGGAACTACACAGCCATTTTTTGCGGCAATGTTTACATTGAGTTCGCATGGTCCATTCGATTTTCCCATGAAGCACGAATTGAATTGGGGCGGTAAGGAAAAAGACTATATAAACTCCGTGCTTTATGTTGATCGGAGCCTCAAGGAGTTTATTCATAATGCGAAGAAACAACCTTGGTATAATAATACGTTGTTTGTTTTTGTTTCCGATCACAGTCATAATTCGCCGAAGAACTGGGCGTTCAACGATCCGCGTTATCGTCGTATTCCGATGTTGTTTTTTGGTGAAGTACTGAAGCCGGAGTACCGCGGTTGGAATTATGCTGAAACAGTTTCTCAAACAGATTTAGCGGCAACGTTACTTACACAATTGCAGTTGCCGACAAAGGACTACGTCTACAGTAAAGATGTTTTTAATCGCACGACGAAGCACTTTGCATTTTTTGCATTTGAAGAAGGCATGGGATGGATTGAGCCTAACCGTTACATCACGTGGTGGGTAGATGGTCGTGTAGATCACAAGAAGTTTACCCGGCCTTCGGATTCGTTGCAATTGGGTAAACGTGGTCAAGCGTATTTGCAACGTGTGATGAACGATTACTGGTCGTTTTAATTTTGGCACAATATTGGCAGGTTAGATGTCGTTAACCTGTAAACGCAACTTTATGATTCTAAGCTACTCAACCTGTAATTTTTTGAGCCATGCCAAGAATCGTCCTTCCCTTATTACTAGCGCTGTTTCCGTTATTCGCGATCGCGGATAACACTGATGCGAACCTTGTATATGCATACCACAAAAAGCAAAGCGACAAGCTTTTGCTGGTGTTACGTTTGTTCGATGATGGTACCTATCAGCATACAAAGTACACGAACAAAAAAATCTATCACGATTACGGCACTTACATTCCACGTCGTAAGCGAATCACATTTGTAAGCGAGAATAAGAAACGCGGTTTTACTTCTGTTGCCGGAAAAACGTATTTCGTTTCGAAGAAAGGTTTGCATAAGAGCCGTATGGATATGTTGTTGGGCAAAAACGAAATCATGAGGACCGATGAGGAAGAAGAATATGTGCGGGAATGGACGTACAATCCTTTATTGAAAGATGGCGAGCAAAAGTCGGTAAATCCTGTTGTTGGGCATAAGGCTCCTGAAACGCCTGTAGTTCCTGCGAAAACCAAAGAAAATAATTACGGTTATGATGCAGGTTTTGATGCCGCTGCTTGGGTGAAATCTTATTATGTCGGTTTAACGAATAAATATGTATCGCCATTCACACCAATTATTGAGAAACATTACTGCGGACCATCATGTTACTATACTGTCATTAACGGACAAGCTGTTGCTTGGGATGGTGATACTGCTCGCGGGGCATTGTTTAGTGAATTTGAAACTGTTATTCATGAAACTGTACATCATTGTAATGGCTTTGGTAACGCACTGATTCAGCCGGGCATTATCATCGATATGCAACGCTCGGATCGGTTTAAATCGGAAGAAGTAAAAGCAATCATTCCAGCGGATGCGCCGAATCAAATCTTTCGTTACAAAACATACCTAGGTGAAGGTGCGGGTGTGAGTTCTAATGTTGACGGAATATTCGGACTAATGGATGAATTTTCTGCTTATCAAAACGGGTGTACCGCAGCAACATTAGCCGCAGACAAGGCGTTTTCATTGGGTGATGAGAAAACCGGAAAAGCCTTATTGGGTCAGGCACGCGGAACATATTTTGCTTACTACGAGTTTGCTCTTTTTATCGCTTGGTATCTGGAATATGCGGAGCAATTTTATCCGGAGATGTATACCAAGTTTATGGCGAACAAAAATTTACGTGTAGCCTTTACGCTGAATGAAATGTTGTATCTGGAAACATTGCGCAAAATGGATTCTTTGTCCAAGTCTCCGGGTGCATATACCGTATACAATGGTTTCGCAGGAAAGGAGCTCGAAAAGCACCAGGCAACGCTAAATAAATTTCGCGTTAAAGGAGTAACGTTGTCGAACTACCGGGCATTTATTACAAACTGAAGTGTGTTCAAGTGGCGTTTTTATCCAAACTTACATTGATTCCTGAATACTAAAGTGCGTATTCACTGAGATAATTAAATCTCGTTAACAGCTCGCCATTTTTACAAATGCTGCCACGTTCAATGATTCCGTCGGGATCATTGCCCAATAATGCGGGAATTACTTTTTCCAGCAACTCTTTTCCAAAACTTTCAGATGCATCGCGGGGAAGTTCACAGGGCAAGTTGTCTACTGCCATGACAGTGATGGCCGAGTTTTCAAAAGGCTTATTAACTGCAACTTCAGTTTGCGGATTGTATCCGTAAAACGGTTCGATAATGCTGGATGATTTGGTGGTACTCGGAATAGAACCGTCGATATCACATGTTACATCAGCAATAACACTCACGCGGAATTCAGGACCTTTCATGTCCGTTTTTTCAAATAACTTGGGCGCACGCGGATCCCAGAAGGAGCAATGAATCAGCAAATCACTGTGAGGTGTAAACTTGGCAAACGTACTGCGGAATTGTTCGGGATGTTTGTAGAAGCGATCTCTATCCCATGGTGCTCCATCTTTCGCTTCGTTATAGTCATACGAATGCAATTGTGTATAGACAGCTTCACGGAAAGAATAGTGTGTGAATTCGTAAGGCGTAATCCGACGAATGTGTAGTAACCCTAACAATTCAATGGCTCCATTGGCTACTCGTCCATTGCCGGTTATGATCATTTTCATATTCGGCAACTTCACTTTCTTTAATTCTTCTTTCAACTCTACCATATCACGGCATTGATAGGCCGGTTTCAAATCGAACAATCCAAAGCGTAATCCGTAGCCGCGTAAACCATTGTAAGCACCTACAATTCCTGCGAAGTGACCAAAACCGATGATGCGATTAAAGTCAGGGTCTGTCAAACATTCATAGTCGATCATTTGAATATTCTTCGCAATTAAAGCGTGCATCAACTTTTGATTGTGAGGTTGCTTTTTAATAGTATGCGAAAAGAAAAAGTACTTTTTACCCGGAATTAAACTGGCAATAGGAACTTCTTTTATTCCCAACAGGACATCACAAGTGGATAAGTCTTCCTGCAATTGTACTCCCGCCGCACGATATTCATCGTCTGAAAAGCCGCGCCAATCGCTGGGTTGCACCAACACTTCCACACCAAATTCCCGTTGCAAAATGACGCATTGTGCCGGTGTAAATGGAACACGTTTATCACGGGGAAGTTTGCCTTCGCGAAGGATGCCGATTTTCATAGACTCAGGTTTTTTGTAGAAAGCGCAAAGATACGCGTCTATGGGGATAGTTAGGGATTCAAAAGATCGAGTGACATGCTGTTTTTATTGATAAAAATCAACGCTCATTTGCCCTACTATTCTACCTTTGTGCGTTATTTTCAAACACCATCCACATGGGGCACCATTCCCATTCCTTACATTCTAAAGTAACCGCAGCCGGATTACTCGTCACCTTAGGAATCATTTTCGGCGACATCGGAACTTCACCGTTGTACGTATTAAAAGCAATTGTCGGCGAAGGACCAATTGATAGCGACACCGTTCTCGGTGGCTTATCGTGCATCATTTGGACATTGACATTACAAACGACTATCAAGTATGTCTTCCTGACTCTTAAAGCAGACAACAAAGGTGAAGGTGGCGTATTTGCGTTATACACTTTGGTGAAGAAAACTAAAGTGAAGTGGTTGTTGTATCCTGCGTTAATTGGTGGGTCAGCAGTATTAGCAGAAGGAATTATTACACCGCCAATTTCAGTGTCTTCAGCAATTGAAGGTTTACGTATGACGGAAACTTTCCGTGATATTCCTACAGTGCCGATTGTTATTGCAATTATCGCAGCTTTGTTTTTCATCCAACAGTTCGGCACCAATTTCATCGGCAAATTTTTCGGTCCGGTCATGTTGTTGTGGTTCATCATGCTTGGTGTTTTAGGTATTGCGAACATTTCTCATGGACCGGAAGTACTCAAAGCACTAAATCCATATTACGCGTATAAACTATTGGTGTTGCATCCGGGAGGATTCTGGATTTTGGGTGCCGTGTTTTTATGTACCACGGGAGCAGAAGCTTTGTATTCCGATTTGGGTCACTGTGGTAGAAAAAACATTCAAACCAGCTGGATTTTTGTGAAGACGATGTTGATTTTAAACTACTTCGGGCAATCAGCATGGTTAATCAGTTTGGAAGGGCAACAGCTGGACGGAAGAAATCCATTTTATTCTATCATGCCGGAATGGTTTTTACCTGTGGGAATCGGAATTGCGACGGTGGCTACAGTTGTGGCGAGTCAGGCCTTGATTAGCGGTTCGTTTACTTTAATTAACGAAGCCATCCGACTCAACTTCTGGCCGAAAGTGAAAATCAAATATCCAACCGAAACTCGCGGACAATTATACATTCCTTCTATTAACTGGATGCTGATGATCGGATGTATAGCGGTAGTGCTGTATTTCAAAGAATCAGCAGCGATGGAAGCGGCGTACGGTTTAACGATCATTTTGGGGATGATTATGTCGTCCCGATTATTAACATATTTCATGCGTATCCGACGCTATAACATGATATTTATTGTCGGTTTCGTGTTGGTGTATTTGGTTATTGAAAGTTCATTCTTCGTAGCGAATATGAGCAAGTTTACCCACGGCGGCTGGATGAGTTTGTTAATTGCATTTATACTGTTTACGATTATGTACAGCTGGCAGCAAGCACGTAAAATCCGTAATCGCTATGTGGAGTTTACCAAGCTGGATCAATATTTACCATTGCTGGACCAGTTAAGTAAAGACGTAACGGTGAGCAAATACAGTACGCATTTGGTGTACTTGACGAGTGCCAATCAGACGGATGAAATCGAGGCAAAGATTATTTATTCCATCATGCAAAAGCAGCCGAAGCGTGCCGATATTTATTGGTTTGTGCATGTGGATGTAATGGATGAACCCTATCGCATGGAATACAAGGTGACGGAGATTATGAAGAACGATGTGATCCGAATTGATTTCCGTTTAGGTTTCCGTATAGCGCCGCGAATTAATTTGATGTTCCGCAAAGTGGTGGAAGATTTGGTGGCGAATCATGAGGTAGACATTGTGAGTCGTTACGAATCGTTGAGTAAGGAAAAAGTTATCGGTGACTTCCGATTTGTGGTGATTGAAAAACATATGTCGTACGATAATGAATTCCCGGTAATGGAAAAGATCTATCTGGATATTTACAATATTCTGAAGTTCTTCAGTATGTCGGAAGAAGCTGCGTTCGGTCTAGATACGAGCTCTGTTTACATAGAAAAAGTCCCCATCGTAATTGCTCCTGTAAAGGAGTTGAACATGAAGCGAGTGGAGTAGAGGCTGCCTAGATAGCGTGAAGCGGAGTATCCTTTGGTACTGAGGTTGTGACGGTAATTAGTTGTTTTTTCATGGCTCATTAGTTTTAATTCATGGCTCAATATTCTCAGTAATTTATATATTGATGCGGGGTAACTTGGTGAATTTCAAATTTGAATTGGTAAAACACTTACTTCGTTATATTTATTTGTTTTAATAAATAATACTATCTTGCACGTACTAACCAACAATTCAAATAAAAATGCTCAAGAAACGATTTGTTATTGATTTTGAAGTATTCAATCTCATGTTGCGTGAATTGCGTTTAATCAAAAAGGAATTGCGCAATTTGAAACAAGGTGGCGGATCAACAGCAAGTGCTAAGGTTCCTGCTGCTAAACGCGAAATTTCGGACAAGGTCTATACGCCCGATGTTTTAAAGAAATTGAAAATTACGGCTGCTACATTAATCAGCTACGAGAAGCAGGGCTTGTTGACGTACCACAAAGAAGGTCGTAACAAAGTGTACTCTGAAGCTGAAGTAATGGCTTTTAAGAAATTGAAAGGTCGTGGAAAGCGTTTGAAGAAAGCGACTTTAGCTGCTGTAAAAGGCGGTAAGTAATTTGCTCATTGAACAATTTAAATTCTGCCTGATAAAGGCAGAATTTTTTTTTGTCACGTACCAAAGTGAAACATGGTGCGTTATACTATCAAACCTCAATCATACTGCACATGTTAAAATGGATTTTTGCGCTGCCGGTATTCGGCCTACTAGCATTTGCTGTTAAAGACAATGCTGTTTCGTTGGAACAGGCTCTGGCTGAAAAAAAGGTTGAATTATCGGTGTTGCCCTATCATTCTTATGAAGGTGACGGAATTAAGATTAAAGTAAAAAACTTAACCAAGAAATCCCTGAAATTGCGATTAACAGCCGGCTCTGCATTTGTGCCGGACGAAGAAGATGAGCAAACCTTAATTAATAGTAATGACGAATTGTTTGCGCTGGAGGGTGGTGCATCAAAGAATTTGCAGTTCTATGGTTATTGCACAGAACTTACCGATAGAAGTCCCGGCGTGAATAGTGCATTTACTTTCAACGCGCCTGCTAATTTAAAATTGCAACGACTGTTACATGTTATGGATTCGTTGAAAATTAAAGATCAGGGCACTATTCAACATGCTATTTGGTGTGTAACCAATAATGAAAACATCGGTTATGTTGGTACAGATAATCCTGCGACTACAAAAGCTTTGCGCAGCACATTATGTCAACTCACCGGACAGAAAGATGTTTGGTACCATACGCGTTCTGCAATTCGTCAGGTTCCCGGCGAACGCATGTCTGTTGTGCCGAAAGTAATAACCGGCGACATCTCCTTCGTTGCAACCGAGCCGGTGGAAATTAAAGGCATGATTAAAGACTCCACGGGAAAAGTATTGGTAACAAATCCAAACACAATGAGTTGTCCGAAAGGCAAGGTAACTTTTGAGTTTAAGATGCAAATTCAAGGTTGGGCGCCAGGAACCTATTATGTAGTGTATACGAATAATGATAGCGAATTGATTAATCAGGAGTTTAAACTATAATAGATAACGGTATGCGTTCGTGATGTTAAATAATTAGAATCAATTCAAATTTAAATCGATTCAATACAGCCAACCTTCAAATAAATTTTGGAGGAAGTTGCAAACGCATTCCGCATACTTCTTACTGAAGCTTAAATATTTTAAACCTACTGCATATTTAATAAAATATACAGTAGGTTTAGTTCCGTGATTTTAACGGTTAATTATCAACACGCCAGTGCCTCTGTCCTGATCCGCGATCACGGAATATGTGTACGTTCCATTACTAAGTGCTGTAAGATCTACAGTAATAATTGATGAAGCAACAATAGGATTTAAAGCTTGCGATATTACTAACTTACCTTGTAGATCTCTAATTTGTATATGCGCACCATTTGGAAGGGCCTTTTCAAAGCTGAAGCAAATATTATCATTAGTAGGGATGGGATATACTGTCATACCTGTAATTGCTTGGGTTTCTTGAATACCTACAAGCATTACGTTTACAAATGCCGTGTCATTATTTAGAATTGCATCGCTTGATTTTGATGTCCACACATATAGTACGTCATTTCCTGAGTATGGTGGTAAGAGTTGAGTTGAGAATGTAAAGTATGCAGAGTCCCCCGGATTAATTAGAGGTCCGTTGTATTGTTGAGTTACAATCGTGGGGTTGTTGCCAAGCTTATAATTCACATCTATACTATAGTTATCCGGGAAGTTGCCATAATTCTTTATGTAGCAGGAAACATTTGTAGGTCCCGGTATGGTTGAGTTATTACTTGGGGAAGTAATAACGGAAACACCAACATCTTCAGGGTTAGCTTTTTGATAGGAGAGGCCTATAAAGAAATCACAAATCTGGTAATCACGATAAGTTGACCAATACGAAGAGAATACTTCGTAAGTCCTACGACTGAATGGCGGAGTAAGATCCTGCGCAATTGACACCGCACTAGTGGCCATTTCCCATTCAACATACACGCCACCGCTATTAATAGTTACCGGACTTGATAGGGGCACTGTCACTATTGAATTTGGGATAATAGTATTTCCCATTACGGGTACAGAATCAAGTAGGGTTCCCGGAGTTCCGTTAGGACCGTCATCATCAAACACTTTTGCATAGAATGCTATTCCGCTTACAGGGGCACTAGCACAAATAAACGTAGTATTGACAATACGCGCAGGATAAGAAGCAGGTTCAATGTACACTCCTACGCCGCCCTGGCCACCGTTCCATGAAATCGAATTGAGTACTGGATTTGAATGATTAGCAGTATAATTAAGACCGATCGTGGTGGCAGAAGTATCAACTACAACTATTTCCTGAATAATTGAATCGTTCACCGGTGTTGAATCCCCTATTACAGGGGCAATTGTAGTTACAAAGCGATTTGTTCCTATGGCAGTTGGGGAAAAAGTTGAATTTGGATATGTAATCCAGATACTTTGTGAAGGTGGCAGTCCCGCAGTAACTCCGTAGACATCGCT
>Ga0209990_10003411_pt1 | contig 11670 bp, 19 predicted proteins | sample NOAtaG_6_FD_187304 | JGI IMG/M metagenome (GOLD analysis project Ga0209990, IMG submission 187304) | Freshwater lake microbial communities from Lake Erie, under a cyanobacterial bloom - NOAA_Erie_Diel5S_2200h metaG (SPAdes) (version 2) | ecosystem: Environmental > Aquatic > Freshwater > Lake ...
TATGGCTATGGCTATGGCTCTGGCGATGGCTCTGGCTCTGGCGATGGCTCTGGCTCTGGCTAATGAATTCAAGAACAAAAAAACTCAACACAGCTAGGAGTAACTTTAAAGATAAGTTCAAAAAGCTCAGAAAAGTCCCATGCGTCATTTGCCATGAAGCAGGAGTTTGGGCGCATCTTGTTGGAAGGAATGTCCCCTATAAATGGAATGACCCTACTAAGGATGGGATGGCAATTGGGCTTTGTCCTAGACACCATGCGGAGTATGATAGAAATACTTCGCTTCAAGCAAGACAGGAGTTTTGGGAGCGATACAATTATTATACCCTTGCTCAAAAACTATTTAATTTTCAAAAGGAGAATGAAAAATGAATAAAGAATTACAACAATCAATGTCACAATTTTTAAATCTAATGATTGAAGCATTGGGCAACACAACAAATTTTGCAGCGGAACAAATCCCGCTTTATGTACAAGAACTTTTAAGATACGCCCTGTGGGACACCATCTTGTCTTTAATTTTAGCTATAGCTATTTTAACAGCTTCTCTAATCATTGCGAAGAAAGTTATCAAGTATCTGAGATCAGCCGATTATGATTATAGTCTTGAGACTACTGCTTATTTTTCATTGGTAGTATTGGGATTTTTGTCGCTCTTGGCATTCTTTGTGCGGTTGCATCCGTTTCAACAATTTTAAAAATCACATTAGCGCCAAGAGTATACGTAATTGATTATTTAAAAAAGGAGATTAAAAATGATTAAAGGATTAGAAAAAGTTTTTGATATTATCAAAAACGAAAAAGTAGCTATTGACGCTGCGTTGGCTGAAATCAACGCAAATGTCACAGACCCAAACACCCACCCAACGAACAAAAGAAGGTTGACTTTGAACTTTCTGATTACCCCTAACAGTGAAAGAACTTCTGGGAGTATTGAGTTAGAGATCAAAAGCACCTTGGCTCGTAGAGTGACAGAGGAAACCGAAGTTGCGTTTGCAACAGGCAAGGAACCAACCCTCGCTTTAGCAGGAGAGAAGTAAAAGGTAGCGTGGCTATGGAAGACCTAAAACAATTTGAAGTTAAGGATGGGCAAATCATTGTTCCCTATAACGCAAAAAATGGAACCAGAGTATTGGTTAGGGTGTCTAATATAGACCACGCTTCCGATGGGCAAGTAAACCTATTAAGAATGTGGCTTCGTTTAATCGAAGAACAAACAGGTCATAATTGGAGAAAAATTTATGATCAAAGTTGTTGGGCAGTCGGGATAGACAAAGATGTGAAAAAATTGAACAGCGACGAGATTAAACTAATCTTACAAGATTTAGAATCTCTAGCAGCGGAAGAAGAACTGAAATTGCCGTTCCCGACTAATTGGGACAGAAGAAATAAGTTGTATGGGATATAAGGAGTAAAAATGGGGAAAATAACAAGCGAGCATTTTGAGACAGATTTAGAGAAAATTGCTTCTAGCAAAAATCATATAATTATGGCAATCGAACTTTCAAAAGTAAGCGAGACGTTTCCGATCGCTGTAAAGGTGAACAGAGTTTTGTCCATTAGATTGAGTGGGATTCCGATTGACTGCACGCTTCAAGCGTTTGCAGAAGCTTCTAGAAATGCCTTGGAAGGCATTCTTTCTTCAGCAGAATAATGGCTAAAGGTAAATCCGTTGTTTATGAAGGAATTGTATTTGGATCTGCATATGAAGTGGCTAGATACATACAACTGTTAAAACTTCAAGAATCTGGGAAAATTTCACAGGTCAAATGCCATCCAAAATTCCTTTTAGTTCCAGAAGTAGAGGGGTTCACTGTCTGCAAACAAATCTTTGCAAGGAAAACTTCGCTTCCTGAGTTATATGCAGAGTTTGATTTCTCTTACATTGAGGGATCGAGGATGGTAATAGAGGACGTCAAAGCAGATGGGAATTTCTATGATCTAGAAGGGAAGTGGAATGTTTCAAAGAGAGGATGGCTGTTGGAAGAAGCCTTTCTAATTAAACTTAAAATGTTCTTATGGATGAAAGACCCAAGGGAGTGGGATTTTCGGATTCCCATAATTACTAAAGAGGAGGTCAAAGATGCAAGAGCAAGAATTAATAAAGGGATGGGAGGAAAGGTTGAAACAAATAGATCTGCTATACAAAGAACTGGTCGTAAGCGTTTTAAAAGACGTTGATGTTATGATTTTGCGTGCTGGGGGGAATTATTTGTCGGCTGCTACAATATGCAACCTTCAACCAAAAACCTTCTACAAGCACATGACTGGAGATTGTAGCTTCGCAACCGCTCTGATAATACATAGGAAAATTTCAACAGCAGTAAAAGAAGGAGCCGTGTTTTACCGAAAGAATAAGTCCATAAAGCCAAGCAAACGAGGGCATGCCCACCACAGTTACAAGGCTGGGAGAAAGAAAAAGGAAGTATGACCAAGAGAGTTAAATCAAAACGCACTGGGAAGCTCGGCTTCGCAACTGAAATTACTTCTACCAAAGGATCTACCTGGCAAGTAGTAGATGAGACGGGGAACGATATTTATTATTTCGCCCCAGAAGAGTTTGCAAATCGGTTCGTGATTATGGGGAGCGCAAAATCCCCGATTCCAGATTGGATGAAGCACGACCCCAAACAAAAGCTACAACAAGGTAGTCTATTTAATTAACAAGGAGTGATGAATATGAAAAAATTCATATTAGTGTTTTTATTATTAGTTGGATCGTTGTTTTCGGAAACCGCGAATGAGAATGCGTTTGCATGTTACAACGACAAGGACTTTGAATTGTTCCTTTTTTATTTAGAAAAAGAGCAAACACAGTCTATTGTAAAACAAATACAGGATGGAGACTGCACAAGAATTGAAGCTGGAGCAAAAATCAAAGTTCTGCTTCAAGAAGGTTCAGTTGCCTATGTAGATGTTTCTGGAATTAAAATGTTTATGCTTATGATAGGAGTGGACTAATGGAAAATAAATATAAAATAAAAATTTGCAAGGGATGTGACCATCTAAGCATAGTCCCGCTTCCTAAAACCGCTATAGCATGTTGCCCAGACAGTAATTATGTAGATGTAGAGTTTTGTAAACCAAACGAACGCAAGTTTTTGGACGAAATAAAGGAGAAAGCAAAATTAATACGCCCAAATGTGTATGCCATATTTCCAGAACCGTTAAAACTCAGAAGTGTTATATTTGCAAAAGATTTCGAAGCCAACCTATCCGAACTTCTGGAGCTATAAAAGGAACTAACACTCTGGAGCAGGGATGGAACAAGCTGGTCTTGATCCAGTTATATTATACCAAAGTGTATTTGTTTCATCCTTGCAATCTCGTTCCCATTCTGTAGTTTTAACAGCGCAGACTAGGTTTATTCCACAGTCTGCAAGTCTTCCAGAATGTACTGCCAAATTTGCATATCTATCGAAAAGGACATAATACTTATCTTTGTGAAGAATGTAGTCTTGGTTCGTGGCTTTCGCCATTTCTGGGATCTGTAGATTTTGGCAGGTTTTATTTACTCTGCTCCGAACAACGTCTCCCTGTGATCTGCACGCAAAGCTCATCATAATCAGAAGAATTATTAAATTGTACTTCATTTATTTTCCCATCCGTTCCTTCGGTAGCGAAGTTGATCTTTCTAATCACTAGAAACAAAACAATTAAAATTGCAAGCAAAACATAAAGTACAAATTTCCAGTTTTGAATTACATAACTAATTATTGGATTCATTTGATTTCCCTCTTTTGAAAAATTCCATAACGAACTTAATTGTATAGTCGTAAAGAAAAACAGCAATTACAAACGACAAAAAAAGCTTTTGTGAATTTTCTGCAAAATCCCCCTGAGAGTGCTTGTAATCAACGTAGCCGAACCCAGTTGCAATTAACCCGCCGATGGCTAAGGAAACTAACTTTTTGGCTTTTTTAGTCCTTAACCTAAATTGATTTAAAGTTGCCCAAATGATTACATTTACTGAAATCACATAATAAAAATTTATATAATCGAATACGTTCATTTTTTATTCTCCGTCCCAAATAATTGATTCATCATTAATCGCCCACACCCAATAAGGTGATAAATAAATATATTTCCCTAAATTGTCTTTGGTTATTAATCCAACATTTCTTTTTATATACCAAGACCATAACGAAGGCTTCTTTTTATTTTTTATATATCCCATTGAATTTTTTCTAGAACTAAAAACATTATTTAAAACGAATTTTAGTTTCTTAAAAAATACTTTCATTTCAGCCCTCCTATAAACAACGCAAGTTCCCTTTGCTCAATTATGACGCATGGAAATTCTTTTTGCTCAAAAGAATAAATCCAGGCGATTAGATCCTTAAATTCTTTGGACGTATGCAAGAGCATTAACACTACGCACATCGCTGATGACCTTCCTACTCTTTTTAGGGAAGACGCTCCATGAAAATTCGCTGCGTAAAAACCTTTCTGAGTAGGGTCTTCATCCGTAAACTTTAAATCGCGGTTTGAGTCTCTTCTTACTAAAGCAGCTCTAGATTGCACAAGGGCTTGATAGCCTCTATGAAGTCCTCGCTTTAACCATAATACTCCAGACTCAAGTCTTCCTGTCCCATCTGGATTAATGGGTTGCTTCATGAAGTCAAGCCCTGGGTCTACCGTTCCCTTGTATTTCTTATCACCTTTTGGAGAACACAACAGAATTAAATCATTCCATTCGTCTACCTTATTGTCATTGTAAACAAGTTTTTCGTCTACAATATCTATACCTCGACCAGTGATAATTACTAATTCTTTTTCTGGGTCAAACTCGTATTTGCTTTTTACGAATAATTTAAGAATCTTTGTTGCTGTCATTTTTTTTGCTCGCTAAAAATTTAATTATCATTTCATTCTGAGTGTCCATTTTATTCAATATCACTTCTGTCTTTTTGTCTATTCCAGAAATCTTTTCGTCAATATGTTGCATCTTTAAATCAACAATCTCCCTACTGTTTTTGATAGTTGTCTGTTCAATTTCCATATTAGAAATCCTTGCTTCAAGATGCGCTACTTCCCTCTTAATCATTTCGTAGACTTCACTCAATTCATGGTTTGTCCATTCTTTGATTGCCGAAGAGTTTAGCTGAATTTCGCTTTTTAAATAATAGCCAACTCCTGGTACCAAAATAATAGAAATAACAGATAGCCCTATTTTGATCCACTCGTCCATTATTCCTCATCTCCTTCTCTTAGATTTCTATCTCTTTGTGACAACACATACATAGTTGCAGCGAGCTTTTTATTCCCACCTTTGACATAATCATTCGCAAGTTTAAGCATTTGAGATTTGTTCATAGTAGAAGCGGCGGTCGCATTTTTCTTTTGTATTTTTTGAAGAATTTCTGCCCCAAGTCGCTTACCATATCTTTGTCTCAAAAGACCCAAAGTGAGTCCGATCCCCGTCCCGCTTGCGCTTCCTCCGAAACTGGAATCAGCTGCATACCCAGCTCCAGCTCCTATCCCACCCAAAGCAGTAAGTTCAGCAGCTTTTTGAATTCCATACCGATCCCAGAAACCAGTAGGAGTTCCCCCTTTGGTTGATTCAGATACATATCGTTTTAGCGCTTCGTCTTCTAAGTCCAAACCAGTAGCAGCTTTCAACCTATCAGCGAATCTTTTGGTAGTGAATGATTCTGGATTCAAAAGTCTTGGTTCTACTCTTTTGGTAGTGTCAGAAGGGAGGGTTATTTTTTGGCTTTTTTGCCATTCTGTGCTTGGAGCTAGAATCTTTTTGCCTAAATTTTCTAATTCTATCGCTTGCTGAGCAACTCCCTTGGCTTCTGCAAGCTGTGGATTTCTTGAATAAACTTCATCTTTGACTTTGGATGCAAAACCTTTGATTATTTCTTGCTTTAGGTCCGAATCTTTATCATAATTTATGGAAGACGTTAGTTGGTCCACCATGCCCATAACTCTATCCTCTGGAATGAATTGATCCATCCCTTTTAAGGTTTGGTTTACCTGTCTTTGAATTTGAGTTAATACCTTTTTGGTATCGGGATTTACAAATTCAAATTTACCAGTTTTTGGACGGAAATCTGCTAAGCCTGGGAATTTCTCATCTCCTTTAATTAAGCTTTGAAGCGCGGACGCTAAGTCCTCTCTAGATAAAGTCCCAGGAGGCGGACTAACTGTGTCTTTAACTGCCCCTCCTTTTGCTGTAAGCCCCCCCATTGGAGCGCCTACTCCTGGAACGCCAATCAAATCTTCTAGCTTAGTTGTTGCTGACTTTACTTTGCCACCAGCTTCTTGAGTCAGTTTTCTTAAAGTGTCGAATATTTCCTGATAAAATGCCCCCATTTGTTCTGGAGACTTTGCAGTACTTAAATCTTTAGTTTTCGCTACATCATATTCCAGATCTGAAAGACCAGAAGCTAACTTGAAAACGCTAGAACCTTTGGGGAGAAATTCTCTTGCCTTAGATATTCCAGCTCCAGCCAATGGGAGCGCAGCTCCAATAGCAGCCCCCGTCGTCGCTCCTTCCATAGCATTTTCGTCTCCATAACCAGCCCCAGCTACTCCGCCTTGTGCAGCTCCAGCTGTCATCCCAGCTAATGCTTTTGCCAGCTTCGGTGATTTTTCCGCAAGTTTCGCAAGCCCTGGTATAGATTTAAGTGCAGTAATTGCTCCAGCAGGAGTTGCGAGAGCAGACCCAATCTCTCCAGTTAAAAAAGATTTAGGATTTAGCTTTTCTAATCTGTCTTGCTCGGATTTGTATTTTTCCTTATCGCCACCCAACGCCCCTACAATAGAATCATCGAAGCCAAAATATGCAGATTTAAGCCCGCCTTTTAAAGCTGATGCAGTCGGAGTGTCGTCTCCAAATGTTTTAAGTTTTTCAAAAGATGGATCTTTAAAGAAACTTTGAATATCTCCAATAATTGTTTTTTCGTCTCTTGGAGCATTTGGGATCATTTCTGCAAAAGATTCCTCTTGGGAACCGCCTCCAAACTCGGCAAATGGATCTTCGGTTACCTGCCCTCCAAATTCTGCAAATGGGTCTTTTTCGCTCATTACTTCACCCTCTTAGCGTTAGGATATTTTTTCATAAAATCTTTTAATTTAGAAACTGGGATTTCTCCTATCTTTCCGTTCAAAGAGACTTTTACCATTGGCTCGGCTTTAGCTCCTTTAGGCGCAGTTGGTGCGTTATCTTTTATTAAATCTCTAAACCCAGAAATGTCCTTATAATTTCTTTCAGCGTCGTTTAGCCTTGTTGAAAGAGTTTGAGCTGCTTTATTTCTAAAATAATTAAGCTTTGAGTTCAAAGACCCTTTTTGGTCAGTTAACCTTCCAATTAACTTTTTGTAAGTAATGGCATCATAATCAGAAGGTTTTCCCCCTTCTATCGAAGCCATATATTGTTTTGCAAAATCGTCTAGCGCAGTTTCTAAAGCCGCAAAATTTGGATCGCCTACATTTAGCTTTTGCTTAACAGACTCGTATGGCGCGCTTAACACCCCGATGTATTGCGAAAACTCTGGGGAATTAAACTTATCAATAAGGTTTTCAGCCATCCCAACAGTCATTCTTAGCATGGATATTTTGTCTTGTTCTGGGTTAGATAAAGGCTTAATTTTAACCCCTCCACCCCCAGTTCTTGGACGGGTAGAATAATCTAGCTTTTGTTGACTCATATCCAGCCCAATTTTATCTTTAAGCCAAGGCATTGCTTCCATGATGTCCTCAGCCGACATTTGAGGAGTAACTGTAAATTCTTTTGGATCAGAATACATTTTTGCCAATTCTCTAAAATGACCTGAAATTTGGGAATCTGGTGAGCGAAGATTCATTTGTTTCGCTTCTCTCAACTTTGAATTTTCTCGGATCATTCTCGCATTGGTAATTTCTCCGATTCCCCTACCCCCTGCTCCTGCAAGTCCTCCGATTAGAGCTTCTAATAATTTATTAGAAAAAGAATTCTTATCATCGATAGCTTCTCTTTCGTAATCCCGAAGTTTAGGGGTCGCTGGTTCCACGATAGGCTCAGGAGCTGGTTGCATATTTTGCCTCAAAGAAGCTGGGTCTATTTTTGGCTCTTGTATCATCGGTGGAGGCGCAGTTCCCCCTTCAAGCCTCATAGGGCGTTCTGTAGTTAACGGAATCGGAGCTTCGGTTGCCACTGTCTGGGGGATAGGAGATTGCTCCTCCGCCCCGACCCCTAATAGTGCTTTTAGTTCATCCCAAGTTGCCATTAGATCCCAGCCTTCCTTAGTCTTTCGTTGATATTCCCAAGAGAAGCAAGAATCGGAGACACGGCTTCTTTTGTGTCTATAACTTTCCCTTCATCTGTTTCCTTAACGATCGCTTGCCCAGGTAAGGTATTCTCAATGTCTTGAGCCATAATCCCGACCTTTGTGCCAGGAGTGGTAAACCTTTCAAAAGGATTTTTATACTTGTATCGATAACCTGTAATGGAATCCAAAAAGTCTTGAATATCCATATCCGCTTTTTCGATCCCTTCTTTTTTGGACTTATCGGAAGACATAGCTCCAGCTCCCGCATTTGCAGCCATTTGTGCATATTGCATCTGCATTTGTTGACCAAATTGGTTATTCTGAGAAGTAAGCCCTGCATTAAATTGAGAATTCTGCAACGCATTCTGCCCCATTTGCATTTGTTGCCCAGCCTTGCCTGCTGTAACTCCAGCTTGGTTTTGAAATCTTTGTTGCAGTAGTTGATTATTCATTTGCTGTTGCTGATTTCTCATGTCTAAGTTCTGCATTTGTCTTTGGTCTCTGCCCAAAAGAGTTTGATTTGCAAGGGAATTATTTTGGAAATCTCGAGCATTTTGGTTTTGATTGTTAAATTGGGCAATACGGTCTCTTGCTTCTTGTTGTCTTTGTTGATCAGCAGTTAAGCCAGATCCCATCTGTCCGACACCTTGAAGCGCAGCCATACGAGAGTTTTCCATATTGGCTTGGACACCTAGATCTCCCATTGCTCGCCTATCTGCACCAGATTGAGCATTTAAAAGTTGATCCTGAAGTCTTCTGCCAGTATTATTCCCACCAGACATTTCTTGCTCTCTGGAAAGGATAGCGTCTCTCGCTGCTTTATCCCTCATGCCAGAGTCGGCATTCATTCTAGCTCTTTCTAGTTCGCCTTGAGCTGTCTGTCCAGTTTCGGAAATACCTTCAAGTCTATTCAACGCTCGCATTCTTGCGTCAAAACCTTCACCGCCTCCTTCTTCGTAGGCAGATTTAAGCTTTTCCGCTTCTATCATTTGTTGAAGCTCTGGGAAATCAGCATATTGACCTAAATCATATTTCTGAAATTCAGGAATCTGACTTTCTAATCTGTCAAATGCTTGTGCTGCTTGTTGTTGCGCTCCAAACCCTAACGCCGATTGAAGCCAGTTCCCTGCACCTGCTGATTTCCCAGCTGCCATCCCAGCCAGTGCTTTTGCTCCGGCTCCTCCTCCTATCCCTAATAATGCTGCCAACATAATGCTACCTCTTTATCATCCTTAAATATAGATTACTGCAAATCAACTTATACAACCCCAAAAAGATGTTGTTACCAACCCTGGAGCTGCGGCTGTTGCTGGGAGTGTTGTTGTAAGCCCAGTCGTGCTAGTTCCCCCCATTGAAGGTGCGCCTGCTCCGAGTTGACCGCCTGTTTTGGCTGTGCCCCCTTTAAGTGTTGGGACGGTAGTTGCTGCTACCATAATCCCCAAATAATAAATTCCAGAATAAGTTGTTGTAAACGTACCGCTAAGAGCTAAAGTTTTTCTTGAGTTAGCAGCCCAAGCTGTTGCTCCGTCATTTACGCTTTGTCTTAATAAATTAAAACTAGAATCGTATAAACCGAATAATTGATTTGTCGCAGTGGCAAGAGCAGTGGTCGCACTCCAAAAAGATATAGAAGACACCAAAATATCTTTCGGGATATATATTGCTTGCAAAGATAATCTACCAGAACTTAAAACCGATGAATTAACTTCGTCGCATAAGTTCCTATCAAAAGTCTCAAATAAGGCTCCGCTTAAAACGAATCTATTATTTAAATACGGAGTGTTGCTATTTGGTTTAACGAAGCCACCATTATCGGTATAAGTTAATGTTTCTCCAGCTTGAAGCAACCCCTTATAGAAAATATACTCCGTTCCATTAGCATCTAACTTGATTGTAACTGTAGCTATCGCTGTGTCATTATTGTATATTGAAATTAAATCAATTATTCTTTGGGTAGACGCTGTTGGAGATCCAGCAATAGTTACGTCCGTAGTGTTGTTTGTATTTGCTACAGATCTTCCTGCAACAAATGTAGTTGAAGTTCTATCTCTCCAACTAACTAAACATTGTAATTGATTGGTTGAGACATTTGCTCCCAAAACAACTTGTAAATTGTCTGTTGTTTCACTTAAAACTATCATATTAAACCTTCTACTTGTTGTTGAGTTAATCTTGCATTTAAGGCTGAGCTTAAATTTGCGTTATCAAAAGGCGAACCAGTCAATGCAGAAAAAGCACTTGCTCCTGGTAACCCAGTATCCCCTCTGGGAATTTGAAGATTCCAATTCGGGTATGACCCAGATATTACTACATCGGAACCAGCAGCACCAGTAGAAACAGTAAAAACTGGAGGATCAATGTTTCCACCAGTAGGAGCGATCGACTTCACGAAGATTTTTAGATCAAACTCTTGCGCATAATAAAGTGTTTCAGCTATTTTATTTATAAAATCCAAAACTGTTGGGAACCAATCTGGCATGTCCTTTAATTCAACTTTTTGCAATTTGTTTGTGTTAAGAGGGACATTAAACATTGGATTTTTCATCGGAAAAATTCTCCTGTTTCTTGCATAACAATAGAAATCCCTCTTGCCTGGACATCCGAAAATGCTTCTGCAATCTCATACCCAACATAAATCCAAGTTCCCCTTCTTTTTTCCCTTGGGATATATGTCTGAATAACTCTAGCTGCATCTAATGAATCTCCCCATGGGACTTCCCCCCATGGGAATAACCCCCATGGCTGACCACCGACTTTATTTAATATCGGGACAGCTTCTGGTTCTGGAGAAAATGAAGTTTTAAAAAATGCAATTAATGACTCAAAGGAACTATTCCCAAACAAAAAATTACATTGCTGGAAATGCTTTAGCATGGAAGGGTCGCCACCGTCAGAAGAATTCCAAGCCAATTTTACATTAATTGGCTCAGCAGCTTGAACTGTCCCAGAAAGGATAGTCTGTGTGCCGATAGCGTTATTGACCAATGGAATCGGCGTTCCAGATATTGCATTTTCTGGATTAGTTGCTAGCTGTATTGTATTCTCATCAATTACAATCACATAATAATCTGTATTGATTAAAAGAGGCGTAGGCAAAGAAGACGAGGTTGTTAGTTTGTAAAAGTCACCAGTTTCATACCCATGGTTTGGGATATCTATTGTAAATAAAACTGGATCAATATTTGAATTTAAGAACTGCTTATTAATTGTAAAGCGAGGATCTGTAAACTCTACTATAGCCGTTGTGGAATCTACGACAGCTACAATTTTTGCTAAAGATTGTCCTTGTATAATTTGCACGCCAGGTTTTAGCTGAGCAATATCTTGCGGTCTAAACTCAATAATATTATTTTCGATATCCAAAGAAATAATTTGTGCAGAAAACAGATGATCAACATAATCATCTAAAGTAT
>Ga0209990_10003413_pt1 | contig 11667 bp, 12 predicted proteins | sample NOAtaG_6_FD_187304 | JGI IMG/M metagenome (GOLD analysis project Ga0209990, IMG submission 187304) | Freshwater lake microbial communities from Lake Erie, under a cyanobacterial bloom - NOAA_Erie_Diel5S_2200h metaG (SPAdes) (version 2) | ecosystem: Environmental > Aquatic > Freshwater > Lake ...
GTGAAGTTTTCTTATTAATGTATTGATCACATCAAATCCGAGTAAAGAAGAGGAGATACCATAAGATCCAAGTGGTGCAGACACACTAGAAAAAGAGGTTATTGGTCCAGAACACATTATGGTGGCTGGTTTTGCTGGTGTTAGAAGCCCAATAGAAATACCACCAAGTAGAGAATGAAAACCATATGGTCCAGCACCAACACCTAAAGCAGCATCTACTCTCCCTTTGGAAAAAATATAACCACCGGATAAAGCTTGCTCAACCTGAAGATCACCACCCACATTAACTAGAGATGTTTTAATTGTCAATTTACTTTGTAATCCAGGAACAAGCCCAGGATTAGAACCTGCATTAATCTTCATATTACCGAAAGATGTTACTGTGTGTATACCTTGTACAGTTTGCGTATAATCGCCTTTAACATACTGTTCAACACTACCGTCAATCTGTTCAACTTTATTGCCTTTAACATAGAAATATGCATCGCCGTTGACTGTAATATTCAGTTTTTTGGCTAATTGTCCATCATCAACACCGATGGATATGTTGTGATCACCCAATACGATATGGTAACCATCTCTAATTATCTTGTGTACTTCATCGCCGTTTGGATGTATCTCGGTGAATGTTCCAGATTTGTGTTGTAGGCGAACTCGCTCTCTTGTTGGAGTATCATCCATTTCGAATGAATGCCCACCTTTTGTCTGCGTTATATTATTGTATGGGTATACAGGTTGATGTGTACTGTTTGCAGCAGATTCTGGTTCTGTCCATGCAAGGACACCTTTTGGTTTTTCTGTGGGTGAAGAGGTATTAGGTGCCGGTGAAGAACTTACATTTCCTTCATTGTCGGTCACCAATGTTGAACCGTCATCGAAAAATTGTATGGTTGTACCATCTTCCAGTGTTTGTGTTGTTGATGTTGCCATAATTTATTAGGGTGAAGAAGAATTTTCCATTAATGATCCGGTCGAATTCGCAAACGCAGCATTCGCATTAGGTGTATTTGCACCTATGTATGTTATCAAATTATTCGCACTGTCTTCTGTTGGATCGGTTATTAGGGACAAAAGTTCTGGAGGATAGTTTTGTGTTTCATTGTTGAATTCTAATTTCGCAGCATCTTCTACTTCTTTAACTGCACCAACAAATTGATCAGCAATTAATCTTGCTTGCCCGACAGTTGCATCAACAATTTGTCCAGGAATAGACTGTATGCTTTCAACTGCTTGTTTAAGTGAATTGGTAAAGTTTGCAATACAAGCTAACAATAAATTTTTGATTTTTTCTGGTAAACTTTTAATCCAATTTATCAACTCAATGATTTGTTGTGCAAAGAATACCCACTCTAAAACACTCTCGATTGCATCAGCAATATCTTCAATTGCTTGATTTACTCTTCTAATCGTATCTTTGGCGATATCAACAACTAAAGAAATTTGACCCGTAGCATCAAAATTTAATGCCGTAGTTATTGCTGACATTATTTTTTTAACAACTTCAATAGCTTTCTGCAATAAATCTCTCATACGATTTGCAGCTTTTAACTTTGCATTACGAATTGCACGTTGTATCGCAGCAATTGGATTCACCAAACCTAAAGATGCAAAAATATCAATATTGAAGATAAATCTGAAATCACAAACGTGTGTTAATCTTTGGTTCATAAAGTCGATTGCTGATCCCGTAACATAACCCCTGGCCAAACCTGGTGTAGTTTGTACACCAGGCTTTGCAAATACACTTGAGAATACTGAATTTGGTGGAAAACTTTCGGTGATTTTGAAGTTTATAAAATCGAAGCCGCCGAGATTTACTGTTGTTGGTTTTTGTTCTGTTGCCATTTATACCTCAGATCCAATTATAATCATTTCCATCAATTTTCTTATCCTCTGCTGTGGGTAAGAAACCGGGAATAACACCAAACATTATAGGAAACTGCCCAGCTAGCCCATCAAAGAAGAATCCAACTACCCAATCATCCAGTTCAGGAGAAGAAAAGGTTTTGGTGTTATTACACGGTAGTATTGGCATAGCCCAAGGCAAATCAGATACTGGTATCTTCTGCTGTGAATCTTTGCTGCCATCATAATGCCAACCAAAAATTCGAACTTGGCAACGACCCAAACCAAGAGGATCCATTCTGTTTGCTACAGTTCCAACCCACCAAATTAATCCGTCTTTACCTAAGAAATTCGACATTGCAATTTTACTCCATTATTTACTTAAATCAATATACGCAGCTTGGGAACTATCTTTAGTTATTTCTAAAACAGTTTGAAACACACCTTGAGATTGTAATATGTGTCTGACAGCTGTCACCAAATATTTACCAGAATAAAACTTATCCAATTCTTTTCTACCATTTCGATAATCTAGAGCTGGCAGATTGAGATTTATTATTGATCCCGCTGTCAAACCAGTATCACCTGGAACTCTAATCTTTAAAATTGTATAATTAGCCAAAGCCAACTGAGCAGTTCTATTTTGTACAGTTTCTTGAATAAAAGCATCCGGTGTAAGGTTCTTTTGAGAAGGATTCAAATTCTGAAATGTTGGTTTCAACTTTTGATTTGAATTTGAAACAACCAATTTTAGAGCACCACTCGCAAATTCTTTTGGATATTCTGATGCATCTGTTGGTGAACTCTTATTGAGCCTTGAGGTAATGTTTTTTGTATAATCATAATCTTTATAATTAATTGTTCTATTCAAAGGATCAAAAGCCATTACTCTGTTCACAAAAGTGCCGGAGTTTATCTCATTCAAACTATCAAAGTCTTTGACGAATTGATAATCTAGTACAGAAGTCACTTTTTGTTCAGGAGTTTGACTTTCAATGTTTTTTACATTATATGTATATGTTTTATATGGTCGATCTTTGTATATACTGGCGATTGACCTAAATTGAAATCCATCTTTTGTTTCAAAAAACAGCATATCCGCACGTTGATCACCAGTCTTAGCTGGTTTTGCATATGTACACAACCAACTTATTGCTTCAAATGGTCGCAGTGTTGGAATTATAAAATCATAAACACCAGTTGTTTTTTCAAAGTTTTGTGTATCTATTCTTTTCGGATCAACTTTCAATTGCGTTAAAAGAATATCAGTTACGATTTGATGTATTGCCTTACCTTTATAAGATTTTACCACCTTTATTTGTTCAGAGTCAAATAATTCTTTTGAACAGAAGTATATTTTTATGAATTCACTGTTTTGGTTTCCAACTGGTTTTCTATCTGGTATTGAATAGATTTGATACTTCTTCAGATTACCAGGTGACTTATTAACGTTTTCTGATCCACCTTTTGTGGACCCAAAACTAATTTGAATTTCTTCCTTGCCCGATAATTGTAACTTTTCTACTAATCCAACACCGTCACGCAATATTACATATCCAGAAATGACAAAACTATACATGTCTTCGAAAAAAGACAGTTCTGTTAAAAGCTCAGTTACATCAAATTCACCAGTTGATGCAAATATTCTTAATTCATCTACGCTGGCACTTTGTGGATAGTAAGCTACATTTTTTGGAGTATCGACCATTTTATTCCGACATTAATGTTTCAAATTGTGCATTAACAGTTTCTGCAAATTCTTTCTTTATGACTTTTATTGATCTTTTAGATTCATTCAATTCCAATTCATATTGATACAATGTTACCGCATTTTTTGAAATTGTTATTGTCGTCGTGCTTGTTGGAAAGTCATAAACTGTTTTTGATGGTGTTAAATTGTTGTATGTCTCTTCATCAATAGTTATCTTTTTTTCCGTTGTGGTTCTTGTTGACGATTCAAATTGTGTAATCACCTTCTCATAATGATGAATTGTTGAATATGGATTTTCACTTGTATATTTTTCTATAATATATCTTTCAAAAGATGCACGGTCCAGTGGCCATCCCCATTGTGGATCAGTTATTTCATTTGCATAAAGAATTAACCAGTAGTAATAAGAATCATTGTAATATCTATGTGCAATCATTTCTGGTGTTTCACCGTCCTGCACATCATATGTGTAGAATAAAAGTGGATTATCCAGTAGCGTTTGTATGATACTACTTCTAGCCATCAAGTTGACCATGACACTTCGCGTGCCATCTTTCTGAGTTGTAACTACTTTTGGATATTTTTCAAAGTAACTCATTAGAATCCTTCTTTGATCTGAGTCTTATCGACAAGAACAATTTCTTTGAATTGAAGTGACATAGTTGTCTGAACTGGTGCACCATTACCCTCAAAAGCTGCCCATCCGTTTGGTGCATAATTTACGTTTACCTTTTCCAAAACACTTCTCTTTAAAAGATTTATGTTTGGATTGACTTTTCCATTGTAACGGAAAGACACGTTGAAAACCGATGGAGGAATAAAGAAAAATCCTCCCAAACCACCTATTTGTGGTGCAGCATGGTAACGAAAAGATTTTATGATAGCATTCACACTGTTTGTTTCTTCTTTAGAACTTGGTGTGAAAGTGAAATTCATTTCATATGTTCTAAATTGTATACCTTCAAACAATACTTGTTCTTGTGGATTGAAAACATAACCGGCAGCACTCATCGCTAGTTTAGTCGCTGAATTTTCCATAAACGATGTTATGGCCGCTGGACCAAGACTAGAAAAAGGTGTAGCATTTATAGCTGTTGCTAAATTTAACTGATTATACGTAGCATCATAATCAAAATTTAGTGTCTCTGGCATGTATAATGCAATAGTTGCAACAGATTTATCTTTTGTTCTGGGTGTAACACTAACTGGAGTTGGGCTAATAACGCTTTTAAAAAAAGAAGTCAGTGTACTTTTAGCAGTACCTGAGATACTTTCAGTTGTCACCTCATTTGGTTTAGTAACTGAATGTCCACCACTTTCATCATTGACTGCTGTGTCCGATGATGGTAATTTAATACCAACTGTGCTTAATGCATCACTCAAAGAAGAAACTGGTGCAATTTCATATATATCAAAGTATACAGCATGCCCCCTTTTGGAACTTTCCAAATCTTTTGGATAGGTTAATGAATAGTTTGAACTTCTTGTATATTTTGATGTGTAAAGATCGGCTGCAGGACCGGCTGAAGGATCAAAAACCGGTTGTGCAATTTCATTATAAACTGTTTGTTTAGCGGTTTGTGCTAAAGCAGCGGGTAACCCACCGGGTGCAATGTTTGTTCCGCCGGCATTGTTTTCTTCTGGACTGATAATATCCGCCATTTAGTATACCTTATTCTTTGATTGCAAAATGCATACATAATATTTATATGTCATACAAATCATCTTACAAGGGTCTTTTTAGACCTAGAAATCCACAGAAATATGTGGGTGATCATACAAATATTGTTTATCGTTCATCCTGGGAGTGTAGGGTGATGAACTGGCTCGACAAAAATCCAGATATTATCTCTTGGGCTTCTGAAGAGATGATTGTACCTTATATATCGCCGGTCGATGGAAAATGGCATAGATATTTTCCAGATTTTCTAGTCAAAGTGCGAACAAAAGACGGAAAACAGAGGACAATGATGCTTGAGGTGAAACCGAAAAAACAAACAAGTGCGCCAGAAGTCAAAAAAAGAGTGACAAAACAATACATCAATGAAGTTGCAACCTGGGGTGTCAATCAGGCAAAATGGAAAGCTGCAAGTGAATACTGTTTAGATCGTGGTTGGGAATTTAAAATCATCACAGAAGAACACCTTGGACTCTAACTAAATATCGGATGGCTACAAAACCCTCAATACTCACTAAAATAGCAGAAGAAAAAACTGCAGCTGGCGTCCAAACAATGAGTCGCCAGTCTTTTGCATGGTTGAAACAAAAGATGTTGCAACTGAGAAATCCGACTGCATACATCCCTCCAATGACAAAGGAGAAGTATAGATACACACCACCATCAAACAGACAGAAGTTTTTACTTGGTGGTCTCTATTTCTTTATATACGATCCAAAGGGTAAATCTGAATTACCATATTATGACAGATTTCCACTTGTGATGCCACTCCAAAGAAATGCGGATGGATTTTTGGGTTTGAATATACATTATTTACCAATTAATTACAGAATCCTGTTCATGCGTAAGTTGATGGGTAGAGCCATCTATGATGAGAATGATGAGATTAAACGTATACGCATCACCTATGACATACTGGACGCAACCAGGAGGTTCAAGGAGTTCAGACCGTGCGTCAAACAGTACTTGTACTCACACGTTAGATCAAGAATCCTGGCGGTTCAACCTGATGAGTGGGATGTGGCAACTTACCTGCCGGTACACCAGTTTAAGAAACAACCTGCCAAGACAGTTTGGCAAGATTCTATCGAAGAAATAAGGAATTCATAAATGTCATTACCAATTGACAGAATTATCTCGTCTTTCAAAGGCGATTTTGCTAGACCAAGTAGATTTGAAGTATTCTTCCCTCTGCCTGGAGGTTTAAATTCTTTTGGCAGTTCGCAAAATATATTAACATTCCGATGCGAAAATGCTCAGATACCAGGAAGAACTCTAGCAACGACAGAACAAAGAACTTATGGACCAATTGAAAAGTTTCCATACCTGACAACATATAACGATCTTGATCTGACGTTTATTGTTGATAGTGATATGAAACAAAAGAAATTATTTGATGCATGGATGCAACTTGTGAATCCTACTTCTACAAATAACTTCAAATACAGAAATACTTACTGCACCGACATTACGATTAGACAATATGATGTTACAGATAGAAGAACCTATGAGGTGAGATTTGTTGAGTCTTATCCACTTTCAATCAACCAAATGGATTTAGATTGGAGTGCTGACGGTTATCATAAACTGAATGCGACATTTGCATATACTAGATGGGAAACCATTTGAATTTATAAGGAGTTACTATGGCTTTACCAAAACTTGAAGTGCCAACATATGAAATTGAATTACCACTTTGTAAAAAGAAACTGAAATACAGACCGTTCTTAGTCAAAGAACAAAAGAATTTGCTGATGGCAATGGAATCTGGTGACGCAGATACCATTCAACAAAACATCAGAGACATTCTTAGTGTTTGTACTTTGACTGAAGGTGTTAACTTGGATGAACTTCCAATTATTGATATTGAATATTACTTTATCAACCTCAGAGCAAAGTCTGTTGGTGAGATTTCAGAATCAAAGTATCGTTGCAACAACAAAGTTACTGAGACAAAAGAGTGCGGCAATATCATGGAGTCAAAGATTAACTTGACTGAGATATATCCAGAGTCGGATGAAGTTGTTGATCCAGAAGTTAGAATCAGTGATAAGATTGTTGTGAAGATGCGTTACCCACAATTTGGGCTTGTTAGAGATTCCATTAACATGGACAATATTACTGATGTTACATTCAATATGATTGCAAATTCAATTGAGTACATCTATGACGGTGAACAGTTTCATTATGCAAAAGAAACAACAAAAGAAGAGTTGATTGAATTCGTTGAAAGTATGAATCAACAACAATTCGAAAAGATCGAACACTTCTTCAATAACATTCCAAGGTTAAAGAAGAAAATTGAAATAGTTTGTTCCAAATGTGGTTTCAATCACAGTTTGGAAGTGGAAGGGCTCGAAAGTTTTTTCGGGTTATAATTTGTTATGATGATTTAAAGAATTATTACAAGACAAACTTTTCATTGATGCAACACCACAAATATAGTTTGTCTGAGCTTGAGAGTATGATACCTTGGGAAAGGGATATCTACATCACATTATTGATACAGTATCTTGAAGAAGAAAACTTAAAAATAAAAGAACGAAGTAAACGATAATGGCAGATATAAATGATTCAAGTAAAAAGACCACCAGAAGTCTAATGGGTGGTCTGATGAGTCTTTTGCGCGGCAGTAATAAAGATTCGGAAGTTCTTGGTAAAAACTCTTCCGATTCCGAGGTTCTTGGTGGTATATACAAGTTGATGGTTCAAAAAGAGAACTTCAATAAACTTCAACATGAGAGAAGAGCAAACTACCTTGAAGAAGAAGAGAGTGAAAAAGCTAGACGACATAATGAAATAATTAAGGCGTTAACAATTCGTAGAAAGCCTGCGCCAAAGAAAGCAAAGGCAAAAGAACCGGTTGTGCCGGGTATGCCTAAGGCACCAGCACCAAGAGCTCCTGCACCTGGACCAAAAGCACCAGCACCCGGACCAAAGGCGCCAGCTCCAACAGCACCGGCTCCAACAGCGCCAGCGCCGGGTGCACCTGGACCAAAGGCGCCAGCTCCAACAGCACCGGCTCCAACAGCGCCAGCGCCGGGTGCACCCGGACCAAAGGCGCCAGCACCAACAGCACCGGCTCCAACAGCACCGGCTCCAACAGCACCGGCTCCAACAGCACCAGCGCCTACAGCACCAACAGCACCAAAAGTTTCAGATGCTGCAAGAAAACAGGCTGAAGAACAGGCCAGAAAACAGGCTGAAGAACAGACTAGAAAACAGGTTGAAGAAGCTGCTAGAAAGAAAGCTGCTAAGGATGCTGAAGAAGCTGCTAGAAAGAAAGCTGCTAAGGATGCTGAAGAAGCTGCTAGAAAGAAAGCTGCTAAGGATGCTGAAGAAGCTGCTAGAAAAGAAACAGCAGAGAGATTAAAAAAAGAAGAGGCAGAACGTTTAAAACGAGAGGCTCAAGAAAGAGCCAAAAAAGCTGAAGAAGTTAAAAAGAAAGTTGAACAACCAACTGCGGCACCAACACCTTCTGCTCCCACACCAGCTGCACCACCAACCGCTGTGAAAGTGCCGCCAGCTGGAATACCATCTTTAGATGCTACCAAAAAAATGATTATGTTGCATGAGGGTAAAGTTAATTATCCATATAAAGACAGTAAAGGTCTTTGGACAATTGGTGTTGGACATTTAATTGGAGATGGAAAAAGTTTACCACCCGAATATGATGCATGGAAAAACAACGGCGGTCCTTATGATAAGAAAAACAATAAAACTCCAGCAATGACAGATGAACAAGTGATGGCATTATTTGAAAAAGATTTTGAAAAACATAGATTGAAAGCAGAAAAGTCTCCTGGTTGGAATTTAGCTAATGAAACAGGAAAATCTGCAATGATTGATTTAACTTATAATTTGGGCAGCTGGTGGACCATTTTTAAACAAGCGGGAGCTGCAGCCGCAGCTGGTGACTTTAATCGATTTGCTGAACAAATGAAATATGCAAATCCAGAAACTAAACAACTTAGTAAATGGTATCAACAAGTTGGAAAAAGAGCCGAAAAGATAGTCGAAATGATTCGTAATGGAAAAGAAGAAAACACACAAAAAAATACTCCAGTAACTATTCCTCCCACTGTTGGAGACAATATCAATTCATCTTCCAGATCCAATGCAGAAATGAGAAAACAACTAGGTGCTGCAACAGCAGGTTCACAAACAACAAACAATGTTAATGTAGCACAGCCAGCCGTAGCACAACAAAAAAGTGGAACGGTTGTTGATGATAGTTCACCATATTCAAGAAAGACTAAACAATAATGGCTACAAATTTAGATTACCAAAGAGCCAGAAGAATACGTAATACAGGTTTTGCTGACCTTTTGTCGGACCAACTTGCCGGTGATGCCACGATCGGTGGCGCACTTAAGAAAACCATATCTCTCAGAACACAGGCCAAAATAAAAGGAATCAAAGAGAAATTTGATCCATTAAACATTGCAAAGTTTTTGACTGGTGGTTCTAGTTTGGGTCCTGCTTTATTGGGTAAACTGACAGGTCGATCTGAAAAAGACATTCAGTATTTCTCTGGTCGTATGCGACCAATACGTGAACGTGGAACTGCATCAAGAATTGGTAGAGAACCTGGAACTGGTATGTCTGAAGGCGTCAACGAGATGCTCAGAAAAATCTATTATCTAATGCAAATTACTAGAGAAAGAGATTTGCAAAGAAGTGACACAGAATTAAACTTTGCTGAAGAAAAGAAACTAGAAGATGAAAAGAGACACAAAGAACTATTGAAGGTATTGAGTAAATTAGCCAAAGGAAATGCAACTGTTACTGAAGAAAAATCTAATCGGGGGCTTTTAGATAGTCTAATGGATCTATTGAGAAGTGTGCCTGCTTTGCCGATACCAACAGCTGCGGGTAAAGGTTTGGGTAAATTACTACGAAATGCTGGTGGATTTTTATTAAGCCCACCCGTACTTGCGTTATTGGGTGTTGCCGGGACTGCCTGGTTGTTGAAGTATATGTATGATAATGATACACCAGAAGGTGACGACACCGCGGCAAGCAAAGGCAAAAGTGACGTTGAAATGGCCATGGAATATGGTCCAGAAGGACCACCCCGCGAAAGGCCAAAGGTTGAAGATGTTGCTAATGAAAGAAAAGTTCAAAACAAAATGGCCGATTTTCGCCTAAAATTGCGAAACATGGGTGCTGATGATAATAGAAAGAAAATATATTTAAGAGATTATCTAGAAATGGGTAATCCAGTTGAAAAAGAGGCAGCAACAAGATTGATGGCTGAAATAAAGCCAGAGAAAATGTCTGCGGCTGATTTCCAGAAACTTGACAAAGATACTACACCCGTTCCAATTCCAACACCAATGCAACCACCACCTGCAGCTGCGCCAGAAACGCCACCAGCAGTTCCAGGTACAGATTTGTCTGCAAGATTGGGTGCAGCAACTGATCAGAATTTGGATGCAAGTTTACCTGCATCTAAGCCGGCGGCACCTTCTGTTGTCAATAATGTCAACACCGCTCAACCAAGACAGATGCCACAAAAGACAGCAGAACTGAATACGATTGCTGTCAGAAATATGGATCCAACGTTCATGCGACTGATCATGGACAACACAAGAGTCGTATAAACAAAAAACCCCGCACTAGGCGGGGTCAAACTGAGGAGGATCAGTCTATCTCAGTTTAGTCTTCATTTGCCAATTTGGAAAAGTAAGACATTTCATCGTCATCAGTCGCAACTTCAAAAGGTGCATCATCAGCAACAACGGGTTTCTTAGGTGCAGAACGCATCTGTTCAACCGTAGTTTTTGCAGGTGCATCAGCACCACCAAGAACTTTTTCTAGACGAGACTTCAAATCATCATAAGACTTGAATTCTTTATCTGAAGTCATTTCACTCAGAGAGTGTTCAGATTTCCAAATCTTTTCAAGTTCTTCATCATCATCTAATAATGCAGAAGGCGACATGAATTCAGACTTATCATAGTTCTGATAGCCAGCAACCTTGGTGATCTTCAGCTTGAAGTTAGCACCTTTCCACAGATCAAACGGATTGATTGCAGTTTCATCTTCAAACTGTGGGTTCATTGCTTCGGTGATCTTCTCGAAAATCTTTGCGCCGAAACGATACAGTTTGACTTTGCCTTCATTCTCTGGATGCTTAGGATCAGATACGATGTAAACGTTGGCAACGTAATTCAGTTTACGCTTTTGTTTACGAACGATTTCTTTGTTGGCTTCGATGCCAGAATTCCACAGGCGACTATTGTGTTCACACACGGGGCACTGCTGATTCTTTGTCGTCAGGCAGTTATCGATTAACCAACCACCAGGTCCCTGAAAGCCGTGAGAGTAGATTTTAATCCAAGGCAGCCCATCATCACCATCAACTGCTGGTGCGGGAAGAAAACGGATCGTAGCCATGCCGTTACCAGCTTTGTCTACTTCTGGTTTC
>Ga0209990_10003415_pt1 | contig 11660 bp, 9 predicted proteins | sample NOAtaG_6_FD_187304 | JGI IMG/M metagenome (GOLD analysis project Ga0209990, IMG submission 187304) | Freshwater lake microbial communities from Lake Erie, under a cyanobacterial bloom - NOAA_Erie_Diel5S_2200h metaG (SPAdes) (version 2) | ecosystem: Environmental > Aquatic > Freshwater > Lake ...
GTACCTCACCCCGATCTTCTATCCGGAATCGATCATCCCTGCCCATTATCTTTGGCTGGTGAAGTGGAATCCCCTCGCTCCGCTCATCCGGAGCTACCGGCGAATTCTGCTCGAAGGGCGACCACCTGACCTGGAAGGTTTGCTGGGGACCACCCTCTTTGCCCTTTTCTGCTGGTTGGCCGGCTACTGGTGGTTTCAGCGGACACGGAACGACTTTGCCGACATCCTCTGAGCGGGTCAGTCGACCTGTTCATCCTGTCCGTCATACTCCTTCAGCCCGGGTCTTTCGCGCCGCAGCAGCGGCCGGACGATCGAGGTGAGCCGCGTTGGAACCAGCGCTTCACTGAGACCGGCCTCCGGATTGGCCGCGTTGCGCGCCGCGTAGTCGCGCAGCATCTCAAAGAAGCGGTTGAACTCGGCCTGCATCTGATCCATCTTCTCGCGCATGTTGAGAATAATCTCGACTCCGGCCAGGTTGACTCCCAGTTCGCGGGTCAGCTGGAGAATGATCTCCAGCCGGGCAATGTCTTCATCCGTGTAGAGGCGGACATTTCCGACCGACCGCGAGGGGGTCAGCAGGCCCTCCCGTTCATACATCCGGAGGGTCTGCTGGTGAATCTCGTAGTAGTCAGCAACAGCGCTGATAGTATAGCCTTTGGGTCTTCGCTTGGTTCCAGAGTCCTTGGAGATCATATGCTTTACTCGAGTCCCATCTCTAGACGAGGATTCTCCGGGTTGCGCCTGGCAAACTCGCGGAGAAGGTTCTTGGAGTCTTCGTCGATGATCCGGGGAAGGGTAATCTTCACCTCGACATACTGGTCGCCGCGGGTATTGCCGCGCAGGCTTGGGGCCCCCTTCTCACGCAGTCTGAAGAGTTGTCCGGTCTGGGTGCCGGGCGGAATTCGCAGCTGGGCCTTGCCGCTGACGGTTGGCACCTCGATCTTGGCCCCGAGAGCGGCCTCCGGGATGGTGATCGGGATGGTGCAATAGATGTTGTCGCCCTTGCGGGTGAAGATCGGGTGGGCCGCCACATTGGTGACGATGTAGAGGTCTCCGGCTGGCCCGCCGCGCAGGCTGGCGTGTCCTTTCCCGGAGATCCGCACCCGCGAGCCGGTGTTGACCCCGGCGGGGATCGGAATGCGGACCGTCTCCGTCCGCACGACACTGCCGTTGCCGTGGCAGCCGGGACAGGGGCGCCGGCGCAAGCCAGAGCCCTGGCAGGCGTTGCAGTCCTGATCGAACCGGAAGAACCCACCGCCTGCCGAGACCTTGCCGCTCCCCCCGCAATTGGTGCAGCTCACCTGTGCCGCGCGATCAGGCGATTCGCCGCTCCCCTGGCAGCTCGAACAGGGTTCGTTCCTCCGCACATTGATGGTCGCTGTCAGGCCATTGATCGATTCTTCAAAGCTGATCGCGAGGGGCATCTCGATGTCCCCGCCACGCTGGGGCTGGCTGGTCTGTCGGGCGCCTCCGCCACTGAAGATCTCCTGGAAGGCGTCCCAGGGGCTCGCTCCGCCGGCACGCTGCTTCTCACCCGCAGGGCCCCGGTTGATGTTCGACCAGTCGAAATCGAACCCGCCGGTGCCGCTTCGCGGATTGGCATTTGGTGGCCGGAAGTCGCGCAGGTGGTCGCTGTAGGTCCCGTACTGGTCGTAGACCTCGCGTTTCTTGGCATCGGAGAGGATGTCGTAGGCCTCGGAGATCTGCTTGAACTTCTCTTCCGCCGCCTTGTCACCCGGGTTGACATCGGGATGGTGCTTGCGGGCGAGCCGCCGGTACGATTTGCGAATCTCGTCTGCCGTCGCGGTCCGTTTCACACCGAGTGTCTGGTAGTAGTCTTCTCTTTGAGCCATGGTCTGAATGGGGATTGAATATTGGATCGCGTTGATGACCGGGTCGCTCAGGCCGGCTCATGCTGTCCCGTCTGAATCGGGATCTGCTGAACCGTTTGTCCGGAACGCTTTGAATGTTTGGGCAGGGTCAGCTTGAGCACCCCTTGTTCGAGTTCTGCGGTGATCCCGTTGGTATCGATCGATTCGGAGAGGCTGAAACTCCGTTCGAACTTGCCATAGGAACTCTCGAGGCGATGATACAGTTCGTGGTGAGCTTCCGGTTCCCAGCGCCGTTCACCGCGCAGGAGCAGGGTCTCACTGATGACCTTGATGTCGATGTCGGTGCTCTTCACGCCTGGCATCTCAGCCGTCAGGATGAAGGCGTCAGACGTCTCGTAGATGTCGATTGGCGGAGTCCAGGTCGAGGTCGGCGTCTGACCGCCGGGGGCGCCGGGCCCCCCGGGGCCGGCCAGCCCGGCCAGGTCAACCTGGTTGACCGAGAGAATGTTGGCAGAGCGCAGTAGTTGGGAGAGCTGCTGCTCGATGGCCGCGAGATCACTCAAAAGACGGTGCTGTCTGGACATAGGTTGCTCCCCACGGCGTCCACGGCGGAGACGGGATCGACCCGCCTCCGCCTCAGGCGCGACTACTTCTTCTCGTCGACGTCGATATACTCGGCGTCGATTACGTCATCGGTTCCGGCGCCGGAGCCGGTTGCCGCGCCGCCAGTCGCGGCGCCGGGCTGGGGCTGGGGCCCCGCCTCGCCGCCCGCCGCGGCGCTGCCCGCCTGCTGCTGGTAGAGCGCTTCGGCGATCCGGTGCGAAACTCGCGTCAGGTTTTCGAGCTGCGCCGTCATCTGGTCAGCATCACCCGCCTCGACCGCCTTCTTCGCCTCGGCAATCACCCCTTCGGCCTCCGAGATGACGCCGACCGGGATCTTCTCCCGATTCTCATTGATCGTCTTCTCGGTCTGGTAGGCCAGCGAATCGAGCCGGTTCTTGTTCTCGATCATCTCCCGCTTCTTCTTGTCCTCCTCGGCGTGCGAGTCGGCGTCGCGGGTCATCCGGTCGATCTCATCCTTTGAGAGACCCGATGAGGAGGTGATGGTGATCTTCTGTTCGCGCCCCGTCCCCATGTCGCGGGCCGAGACGTTGACGATGCCGTTCGCATCGATGTCGAAGGTCACCTCGATCTGCGGCACTCCGCGCGGCGCTGGCGGAAGCCCGACCAGATGGAACTTGCCGAGGGTCCGGTTGTCGCCGGCCATCGCCCGCTCGCCCTGCAGCACGTGGACTTCGACCGACGTCTGGTTGTCGGTCGCCGTCGAGAAGGTCTCACTCTTGCGCGTCGGGATGGTCGTGTTGCGCTCGATCAGCTTGGTGAAGACTCCACCCATTGTCTCGATGCCGAGACTGAGCGGGGTGACGTCGAGCAGCAGCAGATCCTTCACTTCACCCGAGAGGACTCCCGCCTGGACGCCGGCGCCGATCGCCACCACCTCGTCCGGATTGACCCCCTTGTGCGGCTCCTTGCCGAAGAACTCCTTGACCATCTGCTGAATCTTCGGGATTCGCGTCGATCCGCCAACCAGCACCACCTCATCGATCTGGGCTGCCGTCACTCCGGCATCGCGCAGCGCGTTGCGGCAAGGCTCGAGAGTTCGCTGCAGCAGGTCGTCCACCAACTGCTCGAACTTGGCTCGCGTCAGCTTCAGCACGAGGTGCTTCGGACCGGTCTGGTCGGCCGTAATGAAGGGCAGGTTGATCTCGGTCTCCATCGTCGAAGAGAGCTCGATCTTCGCCTTCTCCGCCGCCTCCTTCAAGCGCTGCAACGCCATCTTGTCTCTCGAGAGATCGATCCCCTGATCCTTCCGGAACTCCTCGGAGATCCAGCTGATCAGCCGCTCGTCGACGTCGTCGCCTCCGAGGTGGGTATCTCCGTTGGTCGATTTCACCTCGACCACTCCCTCTCCAACTTCGAGAATCGAAATGTCGAATGTTCCGCCGCCAAAGTCGAAGACGGCGATCGTCTCATCCTTCTTCTTGTCCAGCCCATAGGCCAGCGCCGCCGCGGTCGGCTCGTTGACGATACGCAACACTTCCAGGCCGGCGATCCGCCCGGCATCCTTGGTCGCCTGGCGCTGGGCGTCGTTGAAATAGGCCGGGACCGTAATCACTGCCTGCGTCACCTTCTGGCCAAGGTAGTCTTCGGCCGCCTGCTTCAACTTCTGCAGCACCATCGCCGAGATCTCCGGCGGCGAGAACTCCTGGCCATCGATGTTGACCCGCACATCCCCATTCGTCGCCTGGGTTACCCGGTAGGGGACCTGCTTGATCTCTTCCCCAACTTCATTATAACGACGTCCCATGAAGCGCTTGATCGAGTAGACCGTGTTCTCGGGATTGGTGACTGCCTGCCGCTTCGCGACCTGTCCGACCAGCCGGTTCCCATCCTTTGCGAAGCCGACCACCGAGGGCGTCGTTCGCCCCCCCTCCGAGTTGGTGATCACCACCGGCTCGCTTCCTTCCATGACGGCGACCACCGAATTGGTTGTCCCCAGATCGATACCTATCACTTTGCCCATTCTGCCTCCCTCGACACCAGGCGCTTCTCCTGCCGCGCCCACGTCACTGAGTTGATAATTTATCTTCGCACGCCCGCTTTTGACCAGACGTGATGGTCTTGTTAAACCTGAGGGCAGTATAAAAGTTGAGTGTCGCGCTGTCAAGAATCGTGCATAATTTTCCCTTGGGGCGCCCTTCACCGTCCGCAGAGGACCAGCTATGCCGTACCAGGTGCGCGAATCACTGGTGCGAGAAGAGGACTTATCGGTCGGGGTCAGGGGGGAGCTTCAGTCGCGGTTGAGACCGCGGTTGACGTGATGGATGTAGTGGAGTCCCGAGATGACGGTCATGGCGAGAGTCAGATAGTAGATGGGGCGGAGGATGTTCTGAAGGATCTGCGATTCAATCTGGTGATGGAGAACATTGGCGGTGAGGAAGGTGACGATGGTCACGACCTGGACGAGGGTGTTCAGTTTACCGGGGATGGAGGGTGGGAAGCGGTTGAGTCCGGTGGTCATGTTGATGACGAGAGCACCGAGGACGATGAAGAGGTCGCGGCTGATGACGGTGGCCGTCAGCCAGAAGGGCAGCGGGGGAAGGATGGTGTAGCCGGGAAGAGTGAGGACGATGAAGGCGGTCACGAGGAGGAGCTTGTCGGCCATCGGGTCGAGAACCTCTCCGAGTGGAGTCTTCTGGTTGAAGGCGCGGGCGACGAGGCCATCGAGACCATCGGTCAATGCCGCAGTGAAGAAGACCGCGAGCGCGACGAGAAAGCGGTTGTAGAAGATTGCTGTGACAAAGACAGGAATCAGGACGAGCCGCAGGATGGTCAATAGATTGGCAACGGTAAAGACCGACGTCATAGGTAAAGAGGTTAAATAAGCTGTAGTAAGCAAGGCATCCGGCGGTCATAATTGGCATCTGAGAGAGTTGCCAATCATAACCAATTCGATGATACAGTTTCGAATTTTCTTTTGAAAGTGGTTTGGGTGATAATGCGCGATATGGAAGAGGTAGCAAGAACACTGGTGGTGGGCGATATTCACGGCAAGCTGGCGCTTTTCAATCAGCTGCTTGAAGAGATGCAGTATCGACCGGAGCGGGATCGGCTGGTGCTGATTGGGGACCTGGTCGACCGTGGAGAGAATTCGCGCGGGGTCGTGGAGCGGGCGATCGAGCTGCAGAGCGCGGCGCCGGAACTGGTGACCGTGCTGCGCGGGAACCATGAAGAGATGATGCTCGACTGGATCAAGGATCCGGAGGGACCGCAGGCCGAACTCTGGTACTACAATGGCGGGATCGAGACGCTGCGCAGTTATGCGACCGTCGCGGGTGAGTTTACGCTCCCGGTCTCCCACTACCAGTTTCTGCTGAGTCTGCCGACCTGGCATGAGGACGAGCACGCGATCTACGTGCATGCCGCGCTTCCGGAAGGTGAGAGTGGGGAGTTTCTTCACCCGGAGGACAATGCCGACAGCGCCGAGCTTCTCTGGTCACGAAACAAGCATTTCTATGCCGAGTACCGCGGGAAGACGGTGGTCTTCGGTCATACGATAGCGGGACTCTACTTTGGTGAGCGGGAGAAGGTCTGGATTCAGGATAATCTGATTGGGGTCGATACGGGAGCCTACCTTTTTGGCGTCCTCTCGGCGGTCGAGTTGCCGTCGCGCGCGGTCTTCAGCGTCCGCGAGCAGAGTGAGGAGGCCGAATCGGCGCGCAATGCGGGCGATCTGCTGCTTGGTGGCGGACGTTACCTGGATTGATAGATCGCGGCGATGGAAAATTCCGGTATATATAATGATAGCGGAGAGATGGGGGCGACGCTGGCCGGCCTGATGGCGGGCGAGATCGAGCGGATGGTCGCCAGGTGCGGGGTGGCGGTAATTCTCTTTGACAGTGCGCCGGCGCTCGCGGAGAGCTATCGTCGGTTGAGCGAAGCCGATCTGCCGTGGACGCGGGTGATCGGCTTTCAGGTGGCCGAGTGGTGTGGAGTTGGTGAGGATGATCCGCGGGCCGGGCGGAGAGTGCTGCTCGATTCGCTGGTGCGGCGGGTGGCCATGGCCGAGTTTCATAGCCTGCGTGGCGAGGCGGCGAATCGACTGGCGGTCTGTGCGAACTATGGCGGGTTGCTCGCGGCGCGTTGGCGGCTTCTTGCTCCGCTGGCGCCGCTGTCCGTGGTCACCTGCGGTGCAGACGGGCAGCTCGGGGATCCCCCGCTGCCGGAGGACAAGGCTCTGCCCGCGGCGGACCGTGATGGGGGGGCGTGCATCTGCGGGGAGGTGACCCTTGGGCTGACCCGCACGCTCCTGCGCGAGAGCGAGCGGCTGGTGGTGCGGGTGGCCAGCCAGCCTGACCGGATCACGCAGATCATCAGGATGCAATCGGGTGAGGGTGGCGGGCCGCCTACTGCGGAAAGGCCGTACCACGATACATCTCCCCGATAAGCCGGGGGGCGTGGGGCAGCGGGAAGCGGTCGAGTTGGGCGATCGTGAATCCGCTGGCGGTGATCAGCTGGTCGATGCGGCGGTTGAGGTTGCACCCGACGCCGACAATCTGTTGCAGTGGATTGAGTCGATCCTGCCAGGCGGCAAGTTCGGGCTGGTCGCTCCGGCCGTGCTCGAGGAAGATGAATGGACCGTCCGGTTTAAGGACGCGCCGGATCTCGGTGAGGGCCGCGGGGAGATTGCCGATCGAGCAGAGGGTGAAGGTGGTCGCGACGCAGTCGAACGAGTGGTCAGGGAAAGGCAGGCGGCCCTGCGCATCGATCCGCAGCCGGTTGACCGGGATCGGGGCGGCGGCGATGCGGGCCGCCACCCGCGACTCCATCATCAGCTCCGAGTCGATGATCGTCAATTCACTGACCGTCGGCGGGAAGCAGGGCAGGTTGAGTCCGGTTCCGAAGCCGATCTCGAGGGTCTTCCCACACGCCGGCTGAAGCGTTTCGCGGCGGAGCCGACCGATCTCTTCATTCCCCAGCAGGCGGTCGAGCAGCCAGGGGAAAACTCTCCGCGTATAAAGTTCTCGCAGCACCAAAATTCACTCCTTCGTTGGTTCAACCCAGCCGAGTTGTCAGGACGAGACAAAACGATCGTCGCCACGCGCCCGCCAGTCAAGCCAAAGCCCTGATAAATCCACAAATTGTGCCAATTTCGTAAACATGTTGTAGGATATAACTTTAGACGTCGTCATTGAAACGGCGCTGGGCGAGACTTTTTCAGTCCGTGTGATGAAAGGATTCCATCAACTGCCATGCAAGAAGCCATTAAAGATGAGAGTCGGATCGCGATCAGGATCGCGAAAGATTTTGGGGCGAACGCAACCTATGTCGAGGATCTGCTGCGTCAGTTCCGGCACGATCCATCGCTTGTTGGTGAGGAGTGGGGCACCTATTTCAGTCGGTTGCTCGGAAGCGAGGGTGGCAACGGTCACGGGCGGAGCGCGACGGCGGAGGCCGCGGTGGCCAGTCCGCCGGCGGCAGTGGCCCCGGGCGTTCAGACAGGAATCCCGGCTGCTGGTAGTCCCGAGCCGGGAGAGAGGCCGGTCGAGGCGGGATCGCCGGAGCGGATGATCATTCGCGGGCCGGCAGTCAAGATCGTCGAGAATATGGAGACGAGCCTCTCCGTACCGACGGCAACCTCGATCCGGCAGATACAGATCAAGCTGCTCGATGAGAATCGGCGCTGGATCAACCGGCACCTCGAGTCACAGGGACGTGGCAAGACCTCCTTCACCCATTTCATCGCCTGGGCGATGTTGAAGGCGCTGAGCAGGTATCCGCAGTTGAATGATGGCTATGAAGTGGTCGATGGCGCCCCGACGCGCCTCAGGCGGAGTGAGGTCAACCTCGGAGTGGCCGTCGACGTCCAGAAGCGAGATGGTACGCGGACGCTCCTCGTCCCCAATCTCAAGGCGGCCAACCAGACCAATTTCCGGGAGTTTCTGGATGCTTATCAGGATGTGATTCGTCGCGCGCGCGACGGCAAGCTGCAGGTTGCCGATTTTCAGGGGACGACCGTCAGTCTGACCAACCCGGGCACGATTGGGACGACGGCCTCGAGTCCGCGACTGATGGCTGGCCAGGGATTGATCCTCGCGACGGGAGCGATCGAGTATCCGCCCGAGTACGCGGCGATGACCGACGCGACCCTCTCGCAGCTCGGGATCAGCAAGGTCCTGACGATCACCAGCACCTATGACCACCGGATTATCCAGGGGGCCGAGTCGGGCCTCTTCCTCGCCTATATCCACGAGCTGCTGCTTGGCAACCACAATTTTTATGATGAGATCTTTGCCGATCTCGGAATCACCTACCGTCCACTGCGCTGGTCGACCGACATCAATCCGCTCTTCTCAGGGGTCGATCGCGAGCGGGAGCAGATCAAGAAACAGGTTCGTCTCTTTGAATGGATCAATGCTTACCGGGTTCGCGGCCACCTGATTGCCGATACCGATCCGCTGAACATGATTCCGATGCACGAGCATCCGGAGCTGGAGATCCAGACCTATGGTCTGTCGATCTGGGATCTCGACCGTGTCTTCTTCACCAACGGCCTGGGCGGAAAGGAGTATGCGACGCTGCGTGAGATCTGGTCGATGCTGATCCGCTTCTACTGCGGGAAGGTCGGGATTGAGAGTCGCCACATCTCCAGTCAGGAAGAGAAGCAGTGGATCAAGGAGCAGGTGGAGTGCGATCAGCCGCCACTCTCGAAAGAGGTCAAGATCCAGTTATTGCAGAAGTTGATCGCTGCCGAGCAGTTCGAGAAGTTCCTCCACACGAAGTATCTCGGACAGAAGCGGTTCTCGGTCGAGGGGGGTGAATCGATCATTGCCGTGCTCGACCAGCTGATCGTCGGCGCGGCCGAGCGGGGCGTCGATGAGGTGGTTCTGGGGATGGCCCATCGCGGTCGTCTGACCGTGCTCGCCAACATTATTGGTAATTTCAGCGAGCGCATCTTCACCGCCTTCGAGGGAACGGTCCATCCCAACTTCCCGGCTGACGAGGGGGATGTGAAGTATCACCAGGGAGCGGTCGGCACCCGTGAGGTTGGGGGGCGCGAAGTCCGTCTGACGCTTTCGCCTAACCCCAGCCACCTCGAGTTTGTCAATCCGGTCGTCGAGGGGATGGCCCGGGCGAAGCAGGATCTGCTGGCCTCCGCCGGAACGCGTGCTGATGAGGCCAACCGGTCGATTCTGCCAGTGCTGATTCACGGTGACGCCGCTTTTGCCGGCCAGGGGATCGTCACCGAAACGCTCAACCTGGCCAGTCTTGATGGTTACTCGACGGGCGGGACGATCCATTTCGTGATCAACAATCAGATCGGATTTACGACCTCGCCGACCTCGAGCCGTTCGTCGATCTACTCGACCGATGTCGCAAAGATGACGCAGCTGCCGATCTTCCACGTCAATGCGGACGATCTTGAGGCGGCCTACCGGGTCTTGCAGATCGCCCTCGATTTCCGCAAGAAGTTCAAGAAGGACGTGGTGATCGACCTGATCGGATTCCGTCGTCATGGCCACAATGAGGGTGATGAGCCAAGTTACACCCAGCCGTTGATGTACCAGCGGGTCAAGGAGCACCCCGGGGTGCGTGAACTCTATTCGCGGCAGCTGCTCCGTGAGGGGGTGATCTCCGAAGACGACCTGAAGCAGATGGTCGATGAGCGGTGGCGCCGTTATGAGAACGCGATGCTTGGCGCGAAGGAGATCGTCGTCCGTCAGAAGGCGGTGAAGCGGTTGCCGGAGCCGACCCCGGAGCTGGATGGTTCCGGCGTGGTGGAGACCGGAGTTGCCCGCGAGGTGCTCGGTGAAGTGTCACGGGTCATGAATGTCGTCCCGAACGGCTTCACGATCAACCCGAAGATGGTCAGTCAGATGTCGCGCCGGGCGCGGATGGGCGAGGGGGAATTGCCGATCGACTGGGGATTTGCGGAGGGGCTTGCCTTTGGCTCGCTCCTCACCGAAGGGACTTCGGTGCGGCTCTCCGGCCAGGATTGTGGCCGGGGAACCTTCAGTCAGCGCCATGCGATTCTCTACGACACACTGACCGGACAGCCCTGGGTGGCGCTTGAATCGCTCTGCCAGGATGGGACGCGGTTCAATGTCATCGACAGTTCGCTCTCTGAGGCCGGGGTGCTTGGTTTCGAATATGGCTACTCGGTGGTCGCCCGGGACGAACTGACGATGTGGGAGGCCCAGTTTGGCGACTTCTCAAATGGCGCCCAGGTCCTGATCGATCAGTTCATGGCGCCGGGTGAGGATAAATGGCAGCAGACCTCACGGCTGGTGCTGCTCCTCCCGCATGGTTATGAGGGCCAGGGGCCGGAGCATTCGAGTGCGCGGCTTGAAAGATATCTCCAGCTCTGCGCCGATGACAACATGCAGGTCTGCTACCCGACAACGCCAGCCCAGTACTTTCATCTGCTGCGCCGGCAGGTTCGCCAGGAGCTGAGCAAGCCGCTCGTCGTCATGACGCCGAAGAGTCTGCTCCGCCTGCCGCAGGCGGTCTCGACGCTCGATCAGTTTACGGCGGGAGGCTTCCTGCCCGTGATTGGTGATCCGGTCGATCCGGCGCGGGTCGAGCGCGTCCTGCTCTGCAGCGGGAAGGTCTACTACGATCTGGCCGCCGAGTTGCAGCGGCGGACCGAGGTTCAGGGAAGGATCGCCATTCTCCGTCTCGAGCAGTTCTATCCATTCCCACTAACGCTCCTCCAGGGATGGCTGGCCAGCTATCCGGGCGCCCAGGAGATCTTCTGGGTGCAGGAAGAGCCGCAGAATATGGGGGGCTGGAACTTCATGCGCCCACGTCTCGAAGCTCTGCTGGGCGATGAGCAGGAGCTGCGGTACGTTGGACGGGCGGCCAGCGCCAGTCCGGCTACCGGCTCGTACACCATCCACCAGCTCGAGCAGGAGCGGTTCATCGGCGAGGCGCTGGGTTGATCATTCGAATTGGCAGGTTGGCTGCCGCGCGGATTGGTTGTCGGGGAAGTTGAGAGGAGTTCTGATCGTTTGGTTTCGCATTTTTCCGAACGTCCTGCTTTAACGCATGACACGGCGCTCGATCTGGCCATCCGGATGGCCCGGACGGTCATTGGACGGACAAGTCCCAACCCACCGGTTGGGGCGGTCGTCGTTCGCGATGGTCAGGTCATCGGAGTTGGCGCGACCCAGCCCCCGGGTGGCCCCCACGCGGAGGTGATCGCCCTGCGTGAGGCGGCGGGGGGCGCCCGGGGAGCCACGATCTACAGCACTCTGGAGCCTTGTA
>Ga0209990_10003418_pt1 | contig 11656 bp, 14 predicted proteins | sample NOAtaG_6_FD_187304 | JGI IMG/M metagenome (GOLD analysis project Ga0209990, IMG submission 187304) | Freshwater lake microbial communities from Lake Erie, under a cyanobacterial bloom - NOAA_Erie_Diel5S_2200h metaG (SPAdes) (version 2) | ecosystem: Environmental > Aquatic > Freshwater > Lake ...
CCACCGATTACCACTCGCTGCGTCCCGATATTTGGAAACTCAGTCATCCTCAGTTCGTGCGAACGTACCGCACGGAAGAGCGACGGGACACCGTCAACCGCACCCGCCTGACCCGAGCACAGCGGCGCCTTGCCAACGCGAAAAAGCAAAACGCCCGCTGAGCGTCGCCAGGTACCAATCATGGAACGCCGGCCCGCGCTGAATGGCTCGCGGAGAGCTTCAGCATGGCAGTGGTTGGGCCCAAAACCCATATGGCGGTGCTGTACGGTTACCAGCTCATTCACAGCGTTTCACGCAAGCGGGAAAGGCAGGCCGGAGTCGCCGTCCACGGCAGGGGTGTGTCTCGGTGGTCAGCTCAACTCGAATTCGCCATGCTGGGATGGAGCGTCCCGCCGTGGGGGCTGCTGCCACAGGACGCTGGTCAGCGCGAGGGCCGGGGATTGAGACTCCAGAGCGTGGGATGAAGATCGCCGCGGAAATCCGGATTTTTCCGTCAGAGCTGGCGAATCGGTGTGATACTGTTTGCATCCCACGGGAGGTGTTTGCTCCCCGAGGATCCGCCCGATCGGCTGTACGCAGGCCGCTCGGGCATTTTTATTGAGGCCCCCGACGCGTGGATGCCTCGCCCACCAGAGAACTTAGCTCAAACATCCGGCCGCGGGTTGCTTTTTTGCCCCGCAGACTGCCGAGTGCGTGCCCATTGCGCCCCCTCCCCGCCCCCGCCGGGCTCAGACAGTCCCGCAAAGGAAACAGCAGGGAAGGAAACGCAGAAGGAAATTCCGTGCAGTCAATTTTTTTGAAGGAGACGCGGGGGAAGGAAACGAGCGCCTGCCCCGGTGGCGGTCAGCAGATTGCTGAAAATGGCGGCAACGAACGTGCTGTTCCCATCGAGCGAGCGTCAGCAAGATCGCGGGCCGAGTGCGCGTCGTGCAGGCAAAGGATTCAGTTCACTGGCCATCCTACGGCACTTCACAGGCAGAGAATGAATGCGACGTCGTCCGGAGACGACAATCTCTGTTGGTGCTCTGGCTGCACAGCCCATCACGAATGCGGAAATCTCCAGCTTTCAATCTGGCAATGACACTACATATCCGTCCTGGATCCCGCCCAACGCAAGATAGACGTGCGCGTCAACACTGGTGACAATTGATCTCACTGATCCGTCCGCAAAGCAGAAGACACCAAATCCAGTGTGTGAACTGACCGCGCTTGCATCGAACAAAACACGCATCCAGTAACGACCAGCAGCCTGCGGATTTTCGATGGGATGATCTGTTGTGAAACCTGCCTGATATTCGCTTTGTGAGATTGCCCAGGCCGGCCATTCGATTCCTAGCTGATCAGGTGCAGAATCTTCACCAAAAACGATCGTGTTCGATAGCCCATCAGTCACGTCAGCAAACTTTGTCCTTTGTTCTGGCCGCCAGTTTCTCGTTATCAAGCCAAAGCCCATACCAGCCAGACAACACCCATAATCTGACAACGCTGCCCCAACAGAATTCATGGTCGGGGGCATAGGCCCCAAATTGGTTACGGTCGTTGGCAAACGTGTATTCGGGCATCTCAAGACCGGTAGTTGGCTATCAATGAGAGGAAGCGGTTTTTGATACAGTTTCCAATAGATCTCACCTGCACCAGGAGTGCCGAGGCCCCAGAGTTTCTCATACAACGACGATTGCTCCAGTTGCGGGAGCAAAGAGACTGGCCATGAATAACTGGCCCCGTTGACAATTCCATTATTTCCGAACTGAAGCGATGCCACGGGCACTGCCTGCCATACATCGTGGTAGTTGGAGAGCGCTAGCCCAATTTGTCTCAGGTTGTTTCGGCAACCTGTCACACGTGCAGCCTGTCTCGCGGCCTGGATTGCCGGAAACAGCAAGCTGAGCAAAACGGAGATAATCGACAGAGAAACTACTAATTCAACAATCGTGAAACCTTGTCTTCTCAACATCGACTACCTCCTTTTGCTGGTCCCAACGGACACCTTCACCTTGTAAGGACTGGATCAATTATCCGCAATACAAGACTCCCAACATTCCATTTGAAACTCCGGCCCAAAACCCACCAGAGCGATGGAGCCAACAAGTTTCGCGGGCTTCTCATAGTCGGGTTCGCAATCGCGAGTCGTTTCCGCTCTTTCTTTATACTTGTTGATATGTGATGGACCGTTCTCTTTCTTTTGATCCATGCTACGAACGTACCACTTTCTGAAACAGCCAAACGAGTCGGTAAACGTCCAGTACTTTAAGACGGGCGGATCGGAAGGCGTGTTTCCAGTGTGCTTTGACACAAAATCAGATACAGGCTCGCAAGTATACTTGCATGGAACGGTCCCTCCTCCTCCTTCTTCAAGCACATCTGCATTGACCATAGAAACCACTGCAACGGAGGCAACTGTGATCCAAAAGAAACGTCTCACTTTTCTACTCCCCAAAAAGGCAATCGGTATCGAAACCAGTACAACACTGCAACAACCATGGCTATTCCTATCCATAACCACAGACTGGATCTGGAATCCAAGTCAGTGAATTCGCCCGGCGGAGAAGACTCGGCAATCTCAGGGAGCGGCCTGCCCGACAACAACTCACTTTGTGCAACGGGACGCAGAGTTTGGTCCTCCCTGACAATAAACCTCACGCCACGGTGCTCCGGCATATAGGCAATAACGCCAGCAGGAAGAGGTTCCAGGAAAGATATGTCTTCGGGAAGAACCGAGGATTCCGAATAAACGATGGCCTCCTCTGCGACGTCTATGTCTGACCCGTTCGGCGCAGTGACAACGGTCCGCCATCCAGCAATGCGTCCATCGCTATGTCTTTGAAATGTTGTTGTTACTCTCGGGTTGGCGATGGGGCAATACCACTGAACGATGCCTCCTCCCGAAGAGTCCACAATCAGAGCTTGCTGACTCTTCGCATGAATGATCCTCTTTCTGCCGTCGCTGACCGGCTCTATTTCAGCCTGTTCACAATTGAATTGGTGGAAGCGAGAAAGGTCGGGACGGAGCGCTATGAGAAACGGAGATACCTGGTAATCATTACCGTAGCCGATCAATCCAGTCTTTGAGACACTCACAGAGTAGGATGATTCGCGTGGCCTGTCCGCTAGCTGGAAGATCTGCCGCTGCTCATCGTGGTTATCGGTGAAGACTCGGTCATCGAACTGTGGTTCTTTGCTTTCGAATGCTCCGCCAACCTGTGTAGATCCGCGTCTCTCATAGCGAACCCTCTCCCCGTCAATGAAGAGCGTGGCGTCATATTCATTTTTCTTTGAAGAGCCGGGAACAATGTCTTCGATCTTCCATGCAACATGCATGGTTGTGACAGGTGGAAAACGTCCGCGAATCAGAAGATCGATATCGCCCTCTCCCGAGGCCGATCGCGTTTCCAGCATAAGCATAACCAGAACCGAGTGCCATAGTGGCCAGCGGACGCAATATGGCACTATATGCCGAAAATTAATGTCCAAATTGTACAAAGGGAATTGCATGGCATTCTCCGGAGCCATCAGCGAATGTAATGTCGACAAGCACGGTGCCGAAGATCTGTTCCTGGGGGCCTGGATCCAGTGAGCTGATCTCGATTTCTCTTGCAGTCGATGAACTGCGAATAGCTTTTGCCGCAATTGGTAACGAGTGTCGGAAAGAGATGTCCTTGATAGGCCAGTCTTCGTTAGACAAGAACGCGATCGTGCATTTTTCACCACTGGCCAGAGCGATCGTGTTGCTGCCTGCCCTGGCTCTGCCAACAATCGTATAGGAGAGTTGGACGAAGAGCGGAGTTGGTTCATGTTCTGCTTTGTGCAGCAACAGTGCCATTGTTTGAGTGTGATGGCCTACGGTGGAAGCGGAATTGACTTGGAGGCGAAAATGCGCCACGTTGCCTTCTTTGGACAGGAAGCGAATCAATTTGCTTTCGTCACGACACTCAAGCGAGTCCTCATTGGAGTCGATCCGGACTGCAAAATCATGAGTAGTCCCAGGCGCCAGTTTCCCAAGGTCAACGAGACTGCCGTCTGGTAGAAGTCGACGTAGTGGCCCAGTGACTTTAAATTGCTGAGCGTTTCCGGCTGCTGTTCTTACGCCCAGAGACAGTGTGAACGCCTTGTCCGGTGTTTCACCGAATTTGCGAGGAGGGGAGATCTCGCATACTAACTCAGTCGTTTCATTCGGTCCTACGACGCGTTGGCTAATATCAGTAGTCGTGCAACTACAAGAGGCCGTGACCTCCAAAATGTGGTGCGTTTCTCTTGATCGATTTCGTATTCGCAATGTCCGACTATTTTTTTGCCCCTCCCAAAGTTCACCGAGCTCAACTGTTTCCAGTTCGAAGGGTATTTGGCCAAGCATGGCACTTCCCTCAGAATCGTGGAGAATCGGGGGGGGGGGGGGGGGGGGGGGGGGGGGGGGGGGCCGGGGCACAGCCAATCCCCAGGCAGGTGAAAATTGCGAGCATCGTGATTCGCCTGGCTTTGCCTCTGGACACATTTCTCTCCGAGTCGATTGATGTGTGGAGCGAAGGCCTAATGAGACTTAGGGCATTTTAGCCCCTGGTGCGTGATTGTCAATGCCTGTAAGAAATGTCGCGAGTGAAGCAGGCCGCTGCAAAGGAGGCAGCAGCCCCCAGTATTCCGTACGCATGAATGTTCCCCACCCACGCGAAGCCATGGGAGGGGTCGAGCGAGCGTCAGCAAGCTCGGGGGCGGGCCGAACGTAACCGTACACCACAACCATTGTAGCCATGGTCTTCACACTGATTCGGTTTCTGTTTGTCTTCAACCGAATTCTGTGGAGGGTGTGTCATGGGGAGAGCCAGTGATGGTGTCAAGGGGCGTGAGTGGGAGGAGCGGTTGCGGCGATACGCAGATTCCCAGTTGACCGTGGGTGATTTCTGTGTCTGGGAGGGCGTGTCGGTCGCTGCGTTTTACGTGTGGCGAAAGAAGCTGGGCGGTGGACAGCGTGGACGGCGATCGAATGGAAGTGCGGCCACCGCAGAAGGCGCGTCGGGATCGATTGGTCCACTGAGCCGCGAGTCCTTCCTGCCAGTTCGTGTGGCAAGAAGGTCCGTGGCAACTGCGGGCGTGACGACACTCCCAGTCAATAATCCACGTCGAACGAGGCACGGTGACACCGTCCCGGCGACGCCAGCTCGCATCGAGGTCCGACTGCCGAATGGTGTCTGCATCCTGGTACCATGGACTGAACCAAACGCGTTGGACGGAGTGATCAGCGCAGTCGGCCGACTGCCGGCTCTGCCTTGTGCTGTGGCGAATCAAGGCGATACCCTGATGGAGGGCGTGTCATGCTGACCTGTCCGACTCATCTGCCGATTTACTTCTGCACCACGCCGGTGGATTTTCGCAAGAGCTTTGATGGGCTGACCGGTGTGATCACCGCAGTGTTCGGAAGCAGCGTGCTCGACAGTCACTTGTTTCTGTTCATCAATAAACGCCGCGATCGCATCCAGATCGACAACAACGCGGTTGAGCCGTTGATGAAGCAGGTTGCCACAGGCAGAAACAACTGGCTGTTCCTCGGAAGCCCTGACGCCGGTGATCGCGCCGCGACGCTGCTCACATTGATCAGCACGGCTCTGCGGCATGACCTGGATGTCTGGGCCTATCTGAAAGCTGCGATCGATCAACTGCAGGCCGGCTCAACCGATTATCATTCCCTGCGGCCAGAGGTGTGGAAGCTCGCACATCCACAATTCGTGCGCACTTACCGCACTGAAGAACGCCGTGGTGCTGCCACCCGAACTCGTCTGACCCGCGCCCAGCGACGTCTTGCGAACGCCAAAAAGCAGAGTGCCCGATAGCTCAGGCCAGGGACTTCAGCGAGCGCTTCAACCGACCCATTGTGGCCCCCCAGCCCGCCAGCGAACGTGACTCAGACTTTTGGCTCCAGGGGGCCGTCATCCCCTTGCCCCCCCCCACCAACTGCACCCAAACGCCGCCGGGATGCAACCACTCCGGGGGTGCCCCGGCACCTACAGCCCATATGTCCCTGCTGAACGGTTACGCTACAGCCCATATGTCCCTGCTGTACGGTTACGGCCGAACGCGTCGTGTAGGCAAAGCAGGACTCAGCGCATTGGCCGTAGGATGGCCGCCCTCGGCCGTCGCCTTTGCATTCACGATCCTCTTCCACGTTCGTCTACGTCGCCCCCAAACACCGTTCAAGTGACGGGACTTGAAGTGAGAGCGCGAAGGGCTCAGACGGCCAAGGGCGGCCATCGTGGCGTGATGTTTGAGCGTCGGCACAGAACGGCGCCCCGCTCACAGCGTCACGTCCGAAGGAATGCCAAAGGCAGGCAAACACCAGAACGAATTACCGGCACAGCACGTGTCTCAGAAATCAGCGACCTCGCCTCCAGCCCGTGTCGCAACGGCCGTTTGTATCTCTATGGCCGGCGTACCAAGGAACCTTGCAGAGCCATCGCAGAAGACCACATTAGTGCCTTCGCCATGCAGGCTCCAAAGACTGTAAACAGCGCAGAAATCGTTGAGCGTTCCATTCCCCAAAGAATATGGTCCTGGTGGGCAATAGGGCTGAGAAGCATTGATTTCAGCTATACCAGTATGCGAATCCAATGAACCAGAACCATCCTGTCCAACTCCGGCATACCACCAACCGAATTCCATGTCGGCTGACGGAGGCCGTTCCGCAACGAGAAGTGTGGTTGAAAGTCCGTCCGTAACGTCTGAAAATCGAATTCTGCTAGCGCCATACAGCACGCCATCCTTGCTCCTGAAATTCAGTCCGGAACAGCCCTGAAAAGAAAGCAATCCGGCGAGGAAGTCGTAACTGCGAGGCTTCTGTGCGACCAAAGTCCGCGAATCGGATGGACACGAGTATGCAGGCATGGCTTTGCCGAAATGTCGGTGAAAGACAAAGTCCTTTTCTCGGAGACGAAAGTCTTCCTCCGCCATGGTCGATTCACTAATTCGTTCTAATTGTGGCAGAATGGCAACGGGCCAGGAGCGATACGTCCAATTCGCCGGACCGGCGAACCGTTCAGCATCACAACCAGATGGCAGTGAATTGAATAGATCGTGATAGTTCTGCATCGCTAGTCCAATTTGGCGGAGGCGATGCAGGCATTGAATCCTGTTCGCCGATTCGCGAGCTGCCTGAACCGCTGGCAGTAGTAGTGCGATCAGGATCGAGATGACCCCACAGACGACCAACACTTCAACCAGCGAGAATCCCCGTCTTCTGTGTTTAGCCGTCGTCATGTCGATACTCACTTGCTACGCCCAAACTTCATGGACAGTCCTGCACATAATGACAAAACACCCATGATGAGAAAGCTCCACCAGACCCAATTGACGGATGGTTCATTCGCAAACACCGCAGATTCTGAAATACCGTAATGCGGAAGGTAGAATTCTCCGTCCGGACGCATCGCAGGTTGCATACTTCCGAACTCCCACATGTACGAATCCTTACCTGACCCGCTTCCTCGTTCGCTCGAAATGATCTTTGGGACCAGATTGCGGTTCGGCGCAGCTTGATATTCATATCGCATTGTTGTTACGTGTCCTCGTCCACTGGTCTTCGTGAAGGAGACCAGCAGCCAATCCTGACGTGGGTCAAGTTCGAAGTGAAGCTTGTGATTCTCAAACGCTGGCAGGAGCGAATGCCGACATTCAAAATCACAGAGCACAAGTCCGTCACGACCCTTCGCGCAGCCTGAGAGTCGAAAGTTCTTTTCATCGGTAAAGAACTCTGAGAGTGGCGTGGCGTGGATGTAGCGTCCTCCCTGCACGAAAAGATTCGCATTGTCGTTCATCACCTTCATCAGATCGCCATCTGACAAGCCAACGGGAACAGGCGATCCCTCTCGAAGCGCCCATCTACTGCCTGGGACAGTGCGGGCAATTATGAAGTAGTATCGTTCATTCAGGCCGATCCGGGTTTCCTCGGTGACCCCGTCTTTGGCATATCCAACAATCAATCTGCGGCGCTGGTCCATGTCGTCGTCAATCGAAAATACTGTCGAACTGACGGGTTTGCCAGCTGCGTCCAATTCGGTCTCCGTTCCGCGACACGAGAAGTTGTGAAGCGTGTTTTCATTCCTTTTCCATGCCTGTGCTCCAAGTGTCCGGATTTCCTGAAGCACCGACTCATCGATTGAATTCACATGTCCTGGTAAGAAGACGGTCCAGAGACAGGTCGCCAGCAGGGGGAGCATCACCCAAAATCCTCCGTCAAAACAATGGAAGCCGTGATGTTGAACAGCGTGGCAAGGCGTCATCCGGAGCCATCAGCCTGCTTCACTAATCAGGCATGATGGGAAAGACACTATGGACCTTTCAAAAATCCAAAGATCAACTACATGCATTTACACTCAGGAAGCGTTGTGCACTTGCAGACTTCCGTTCCAACACAACCAGTCCTCCCAATGCAATCTGCGTTCGATTCACATGCACCATTACAGGTCCGTGGAACAAACGCGGCAGAGGCAGGTGTCAAACCAGGCATGGAGGCCAATACGATACCGCCGAATGCCACCAGGCAATTGGAAATAAATCTTTTCATGTCCATTCCTTCCGAAGAGTTTCCACTTCAAAAACAAAAAGCTCAGCTTGCGCCTCGCGACGATTATTGAAACAGCGGATCAGGGATCGCAACCGGTATCCGTCCCCGTTCGCCCGTGCCTAAGTCGACACAGTTGACGAGAAGTATCACTTGAACAGGGTGACCTCGTTGTGACAACAGAAGCGTTGCGTAGTAGCGATTTGTTTCGCCGGCTTTGCAGCCTCCATTCACCTTGATGATCAGATCGCACTTTTCATGTGGTGGGATGTCGAGCGGTAGATTGACGGGGCTTACGCAGGGGCACGAACTCGTCAACCCAGCCACCTGTATCGCTGAAGAAGTAATGTTTGCAATTTGATACCTGGCAAACGCAGACGACCCTTCCTCGCTTGGAAGAACAACTTGTTCTGCTGGCTCCCGGCAAACAACTCCGTATCCCTGAAGGGCAAACAAGTAATCCTGCAACGGAGGAAATGCATACATCGTCAGGACTAAGCCGACGGCACCAAGTGCGGAAACTGCCTTTCGCATTGCCACCTCCAGAATTTCGACAGCGGGAGAGCGGGACAGCGGGAGGATATACTGTTCTAGTGGTAAATTCAATGCTGCCGATTGAGCGGCGGGAACTTCGGGAATCAGACGACCAGGGACGGCCATGCTACGACGTGATGTTTGAGGGACTTCAGATCTTGGTTCTTGCTTTCGGCTCGCTTTCTTCACTTGTTCACTGGCTGGTTGTTGGTAACCGTACACCACAACCATTGTAGCCATGGTACTCACACTGATTCGGTTTCTGTTTGTCTTCAACCGAATTCTGTGGAGGGCGTGTCATGGGGCGAGCCATTGATGGTGTTAAGGGGCGTGAGTGGGAGGAGCGGTTGCGGCGATACGCAGATTCCCAGTTGACCGTGGGTGATTTCTGTGTCTGGGAGGGCGTGTCGGTCGCTGCGTTTTACGTGTGGCGAAAGAAGCTGGGCGGTGGACAGCGTGGACGGCGATCGAAGGGAAGTGCGGCCACCGCAGAAGGCGCGTCGGGATTGATTGGTCCCCTGAGCCGCAAGTCCTTCCTGCCAGTTCGTGTGGCAAGAAGGTCCGTGGCAACTGCGGGCGTGACGACGCTCCCAGTCAATAACCCACGTCGAACGAGGCACGGTGACACCGTCCCGGCGACGCCAGCTCACATCGAGGTCCGACTGCCGAATGGTGTCTGCATCCTGGTACCATGGACTGAACCGAACGCGTTGGACGGAGTGATCAGCGCGGTCGGTCGACTGCCGGCTCTGCCTTGTGCTGTGGCGAATCAAGGCGATGTACTGTGGGAGGGCGTGTCATGCTGACCTGTCCGACTCATCTGCCGATTGACTTCTGCACCACGCCGGTGGATTTTCGCAAGAGCTTTGATGGGCTGACCGGTGTCATCACCGCAGTGTTCGGAAGCAGCGTGCTCGACAGTCACTTGTTTCTGTTCATCAATAAACGCCGCGATCGCATTCCGATCGACAACAACGACGTCGAGCAGTTGATGAAGCAGGTTGCGACAGGCAGAAAGAACTGGCTGTTCCTCGGAAGCCCTGACGCTGGTGATCGTGCCGCGACGCTGCTCACATTGATCAGCACGGGTAACCGTACACCACAACCATTGTAGCCATGGTTCTCACACTGATTCGGTTTGTGTTTGTATCCAACCGAATTCTGTGGAGGGTGTGTCATGGGGAGAGCCATTGATGGTGTCAAGGGGCGTGAGTGGGAGGAGCGGTTGCGGCGATACGCAGATTCCCAGTTGACCGTGGGTGATTTCTGTGTCTGGGAGGGCGTGTCGGTCGCTGCGTTTTACGTTTGGCGAAAGAAGCTGGGCGGTGGACAGCGTGAACGGCGATCGAAGGGAAGTGCGGCCACCGCAGAAGTCGCGTCGGGATCGATTGGTCCACTGAGCCGCGAGTCCTTCCTGCCAGTTCGTGTGGCAAGAAGGTCCGTGGCAACTGCGGGCGTGACGACGCTCCCAGTCAATAACCCACGTCGAACGAGGCACGGTGACACCGTCCAGGCGACGCCAGCTCACATCGAGGTCCGACTGCCGAATGGTGTCTGCATCCTGGTACCATGGACTGAACCGAACGCGTTGGACGGAGTGATCAGCGCGGTCGGCCGACTGCCGGCTCTGCCTTGTGCTGTGGCGAATCAAGGCGATGCACTGATGGAGGGCGTGTCATGCTGACCTGTCCGACTCATCTGCCGATTTACTTCTGCACGACGCCAGTGGATTTTCGCAAGAGCTTTGATGGGCTGACCGGTGTGATCACCGCAGTGTTCGAAAGCAGCGTGTTCGACAGTCACTTGTTTCTGTTCATCAATAAACGCCGCGATCGCATCAAGGCCATGTGGTGGGATCGAGATGGTATGGTGATTGCCTGCAAGCGATTGGAACAGGGTACTTTCGAAGTGCCCCGTGTTTGTGGTGCATCATCCGGCAGCAACGCATCGTCGCATGTGACCCTGGATGCAACGCAGCTCTCGATGCTCCTCGGCGGTGTGGCACTTGCCGCTGCAAGACACCGCCGGAAGCGACTGACCATCGTGAGCTGAATGCTTCCAGCAAGCGACTTCATTCGTCTCACTTTTCAGTCGGCGGAATTTCTTCCGCCGACTGTTTTTTTTAAAATGCTGCGAACGATTTCTGTCGTTCTGACGTATTAGAAGTATGCAGGAAGCAACACACATTCCGACGGATCTCGATGCCTGCCAGACGCTCATTCTGGAACAGGCTCGCACGCTTCTGGATATCCAGAAGTCGAAAGAGGATCTGGCAAAGGAAGTCTCTGAACTCAAGCTGCAGATCACCAGGCTGATGCAGCGTCTTTATGGGCAAAAGTCCGAACGCAATACGGACGATCCCAATCAATTGCAATTCGGCTTCGCTGATGATGAACAAGCGAACGATGCAGTTTCAAGTGCGGTGCTCGACGCGGAAAAGTTCGTTACAGAATACACTGTCCGCCGCACGACCGTGAAACAGAAGCAACAGCGTAACGAACAACTTCCGGCCCATCTCGAACGCTACGAAGTGATCGTTCCTGTCCGTGAAACCGATCGACACTGCGTTGAGCATGGGGA
>Ga0209990_10003422_pt1 | contig 11643 bp, 8 predicted proteins | sample NOAtaG_6_FD_187304 | JGI IMG/M metagenome (GOLD analysis project Ga0209990, IMG submission 187304) | Freshwater lake microbial communities from Lake Erie, under a cyanobacterial bloom - NOAA_Erie_Diel5S_2200h metaG (SPAdes) (version 2) | ecosystem: Environmental > Aquatic > Freshwater > Lake ...
GGCTGCCGCTGCGGCCCCGGCCCCGTCCCCGTCCCTGCCTGCCGGGGACGATTCGGCCCAACCCACTGCATGAACGACTCCATGAATTCCAGTCCCGAGCCCACCGACCACCAGCCGCACCCTGCGGGCCAGGCGGCTGATCCCGCGCACGGATCCGCGGCAAAGGCTCCCGCGCCGGCACAGGGCCACGCCGCCGCGGTCGGTGATGGGGGCGGCCAGGGCGACGCTGGCGAAGACGGCGAAGGCAGAGAAGCCGGCGCGGGCGGTGAAGGCGGTGAGCGCCGCTCGCGCGGCCCGCATGGCCGGCGCCGGCGCGGCCGCGGCCGGGGCGGCGAGCGTGCACCGCGTCCCGAGGGGCAGGGCGAGGAAGCCGGCGCAGGCGCCGCGCCGCCGGCAGTACCCGGGCAGGCGCTGCTGACGGCCGACGACGAGCTGAACACGGCGGCCATGCCGCCGCAGCCGCTGCCGCGAGATCTGCTCGAGCGGGGCCGTAAGGCTGCCAAACAGCAGCAGAGCGCCAACTCCGAGAAGCTGCACAAGGTGCTGGCCGACGCCGGGGTGGGTTCGCGCCGCGACATGGAGGAGCTGATCGTGGCCGGCCGCGTGTCGGTCAATGGCGAGCCGGCGCACATCGGCCAGCGCGTGATGCCCAACGATCAGGTGCGCGTCAACGGCAAGCCGATCCAGTTGCGCCTGAAGGCGCAGGGCCGGCCGCCGAGGGTGGTCCTGTATCACAAGCCGGCCGGTGAGATCGTCTCGCAGGACGACCCGGAAGGCCGCCCGACGGTGTTCGCCAAGCTGCCCAAGGTCAGCGGCGGGCGCTGGGTGGCGGTGGGCCGACTCGACTTCAATACCGAGGGACTGCTGCTGTTCACCACCTCGGGCGAGCTGGCCAACCGGCTGATGCACCCGCGCTACGAGGTGGAGCGCGAGTACGCCGTGCGCGTGCTGGGCGAGCTCGGCGACGAGCAGCGCAGTCGCCTGCTGGAGGGTGTGGCGCTGGACGATGGCCCGGCGAAGTTCGGCCGCTGCGAGGATGCCGGCGGCCAGGGGGTCAACCACTGGTACCGCGTGACCATCGCCGAGGGCCGCAACCGCGAGGTGCGCCGCATGTTCGAGGCGGTCGGTCTCGAAGTCAGCCGCCTGATCCGCATCCGCTACGGCGCGGTGGCGCTGCCGCGCAGTCTGGCGCGCGGCCGCTTCTCGGAGCTGGCGCCGGAGTGGGTGCAGGCCTGGATGCACGACCTCGGCATCAATGCCGAGGAGGTGCGCGGCGGCGGTCCGCACAAGGGGCAGGGCCAGGGCCAGGGCAAGGGCAGGGGCGGCAAGGGCGGCAAGGGTGGCCCGCAGCGCAAGGGCGGCGGCCCGGGCGGCCAGGGCGGGCCGCGTCGGCCCAGCAGCCAGCCCGATCCCATGACCAGTACCGTGCAATACATCCAGGCTGGCCTCGGTCAGCCGGGCGGCATGCGCCAGCAACGCTTCCGCCGGCCCAAGCCGTCGCGCGGATTTGCCTGAGCGGGAGCTCCCGCGCCGTGCCGGCGGCCGTGGCGCGGTTTGCCCGAGAAGGTAGTGCCGGCCTATAATCTGTGGTTGCCGCAAAAGGCCGCTGCATTCGTGGCGCGTCTTGGGCGGATGCAGTTCCCCGCGGCGCCCGATCTGGGTCGCCGGCGCCGGATCTGCAAGCCTGTTTTTCTGGATCAATGGGCTCTAGCGGCCCATTTTTTTTTGGCTTCGCTCGCCGGGCGTGCGGGCAACGGATAGCGCATGGCGAGTGTTGCGGGTCCCCTGCTGGCGGTGGTCGGGCGCACGGTCGAGGGACTCGGCTATGAGCTGGTGGACCTTGAGCGCGAGGGCCGTGGCCTGCTGCGGGTGACCATCGACCGGGTGGGCAACACCGGTGCCGCCGCGGCAGCACCGCTGGTGACGGTGGATGACTGCGAGAAGGTGAGTCACCAGTTGACGCACCTGCTGGCGGCGGAGAACGTGGATTACGAGCGGTTGGAAGTGTCGTCCCCCGGGGTGGATCGGCCGTTGAAGAAGGCGCGCGACTACGAGCGCTTTGCCGGGGCCGAGGTGCAGGTTCAGCTGGTGGCGCCGCTCAATGGCCGCAAGCGCTGGCGCGGCACGATCGCGGCGGTGAGCGGGGCCGCGGGCGCCGAGCGGATCCGGCTGCGGCCGACGCCGGAAGACGAGGCCCGGGAGCCGGTGCGGCGTGTGAGCCCGGTGCCGAAGAAGGTGAACCGGAAGGCCGGGGCGCAGTCCCAGCCGCCGGCGGATGTGGAGTTCGCGCTGGCCGACGTGGATCGCGCGCGGTTGGTGCCGGTACTGGATTTCAGGAGCAAGCGATGAACGGGCGAGAGATTCTGATGACGGTCGATGTGCTGGCACGCGAAAAGAACGTGCCGCGCGATGTCGTCTTTGGTGCCCTGGAACTGGCCCTGGCCGCAGCGACCAAGAAGCTGCTGCCCGAGGATGACGCCGAGGTGCGGGTGGCCGTCGACCGCGACAGCGGCGAGTACGAGGCCTACCGGCGCTGGCTGGTGGTCCCCGACGAGGCCGGCCTGCAGGAGCCCGGTCACCAGATCATCCTGTCCGATGCGCGCGACCTCGATCCCGAGGTTGAGGTCGACGACCACATCGAGGAGCTGCTCGCCAAGCAGGACGAGTCGCTCGGCCGGCGCTTTGCGCAGGACACCAAGCAGGTCATCCTTCAGAAGATCCGCGATGCCGAGCGCGAGCAGTTGCTGCAGGAATTCCTGGCGCGCGGCGACCAGATCGTCAACGGCACGATCAAGCGCCTGGACAAGGGCGACATGGTCCTGGAGATCGGCAAGGTCGAGGCGCGCCTGCCGCGCAACGAGACGATCCCCAAGGAGAACCTGCGGATCGGCGACCGCGTGCGCGCCTTCGTCGCGCGCATCGACCGCCAGGCGCGCGGCCCGCAGGTGATCGTCTCGCGCACCTCGCCCGAGTTCCTCAGGAAGCTGTTCGAGCTCGAAGTGCCCGAGATCGAGCAGGGCCTTCTGCAGATCAAGAGTGCGGCGCGCGACCCCGGGGTGCGCGCCAAGATCGCCGTGTGGACCAACGACCGCCGCATCGACCCGATCGGCACCTGCGTGGGCATGCGCGGCTCGCGGGTGCAGGCCGTGACCAACGAGCTGGCCGGCGAGCGCGTCGACATCGTGCTGTGGTCGGACGATCCGGCCCAGTTCGTGATCGGCGCACTGGCCCCTGCCAACGTCTCCTCGATCGTGGTTGACGAGGACAAGCACGCGATGGACGTGGTGGTGGATGAGGACAACCTCGCCATCGCCATCGGCCGCGGCGGCCAGAACGTGCGCCTGGCCTCGGAGCTGACCGGCTGGCAGATCAACATCATGACGGCCGAGGAGTCGCAGCAGAAGCGCGAGGGCGAGCAGTCGGCCATCCGCCAGACGTTCATGGAAAAGCTGGACGTGGACGAGGAAATGGCCGACATCCTGATCCAGGAGGGCTTTGCCTCGCTCGACGAAATCGCCTACGTGCCGGTCAACGAGCTGCTCGAGATCGACGCATTCGACGAGGAGACGGTCGAGGAGCTGCGCACCCGTGCCCGCAACGCGCTGCTGACCGAGGCGATTGCCCGCGAGGAGAACCTAGGCCAGGTGGAGCCCGAGTTGCTCGACCTGGAAGGCATGGACAAGGATCTGGCGGCTAGGCTCGCCGGCAATGGCATCCGTTCGCGCGACGATCTTGGTGAGCTGGCCGTCGACGAACTGATCGAGATGACCGCAATCGAGGAAGAGCGCGCGAAGACCCTCATCATGGGCGCGCGCGCTCACTGGTTTGCCTAGGTGAAGGGGCGTGCGCCGGGGGTGACCGGGGGAGCACGCGGGGGGCGGCCCGGCCCCGACGTTCTCCTGGAGGTTTTCAGGAGTGTTGAGCAGGGCGGTAGGCGGAGCGATGACGCATCGAGACGCGCCGGACTGGAGTAGATATGCCGAGTAACACGGTTGCCCAATTTGCCGTCGAGCTGAAGCTCGCGCCGCAGTTGCTGCTGCAGCAACTGCGCGCGGCTGGCGTTGCCAAGAGCAGCGAAGACGATCCCCTCACCGAGGACGACAAGTCACGCTTGCTCGCCTCGCTCCAGCGGGCGCATGGCGAGGCCGAGGCGCCGCAGAAGAAGAAGATCACGCTGACCCGCAAGTCGACCTCGGAGATCAAGCAGGCTGACGGCTCCGGCAAGGCGCGCACCATTCAGGTGGAGGTACGCAAGAAGCGCGTGTTCGTCAAGCGCGACGAGGCGGGCGTCGAGGAGGCCGCGCCGGCGGAAGTGCCGCTCGCCGAACCAGCGCTGCCGGTGATCGACGAGGCCGAGCGCGAGCGCCGCGAGGAAGAGGCGCGTCGGGCCGCCGAGTTGGCCGCCCGGCAGATGGCCGAGGCCAGGGAGCGCGCCGAAGTGGCGCAGCGCGAGCTGCGCGAAGCCGCCGCGCGTCAGCAGCAGGACCTTGCCGAGGCGCAGGCCAAGGAAGCGGCCGCGCGCGCCGAGGTCGAGCGCATGCAGGCCGAGCAGGAAGCCGCGCGCCGCGCCGATGAGGCAGCCCGCGCCGAGGCCGACCGCCGCCGCCGCGCCGTCGAGGCCGAGGTGGCCGCCATCAACACCATGCGTTCGACGCCGGCGCGCGTCGTCAAGGCGCCCGAGCCTGCACCCGCGCCCGCCGCGGCCGCCACCACGGGCACGCTGCACAAGCCGGCCGCCAGGACCCCGGCCAAGCCGGGTGAGGGCAAGAAGGACGAGAAGAAGCCGGGCGTCAAGGAGGTCAAGTCGGGCAAGCTCGCCTCCAGCTGGTCTGAAGACGCGGCCAAGAAGCGCGCGCTGAAGACCCGCGGCGATACCGGCGGTGCCAGCGGCTGGCGCGGCGGCCCGCGCGGACACCGCAAGGGTGAGGACCGTGGCGAGCGTGGCGGCGCACCGACGCCGGAGGCCATCGCCCCGGTGGTGCGCGACGTGACGGTGCCGGAGACGATCACGGTGGCCGACCTCGCGCACAAGATGTCGCTGAAGGCATCCGAGGTCATCAAGGTCCTGATGAAGCTGGGCCAGATGGTGACCATCAACCAGGTGCTGGACCAGGACACGGCGATGATCGTAGTCACCGAGCTGGGTCATAGCCCGATCGCCGCCAAGCTGGACGACCCCGAGGCGCTGCTGGCCGAAACCGAGACCACCGCCGCCGCCGAGGTGGTGGAGGAGCCGCGGCCGCCGGTGGTCACCATCATGGGCCACGTCGACCACGGCAAGACCTCGCTGCTCGACTACATCCGCCGCACCAAGGTGGCGGCGGGCGAGGCTGGCGGCATTACGCAGCACATCGGCGCCTACCACGTCGAGACGCCGCGCGGCATCATCACCTTCCTCGACACGCCGGGCCACGAGGCGTTCACCGCGATGCGCGCGCGCGGCGCCAAGGCCACCGACATCGTGATCCTGGTGGTGGCAGCCGACGACGGCGTGATGCCCCAGACCAAGGAGGCGATCGCGCACGCCAAGGCCGCCGGCGTGCCGCTGGTGGTGGCGCTCAACAAGATCGACAAGCCCGAAGCCAACCCGGACCGCGTCAAGCAGGAACTGGTGGCCAACGAGGTCGTACCCGAGGAGTACGGCGGCGAGAGCCCGTTCATCGCGGTGTCCGCGCGTACCGGCCAGGGTGTCGACGATCTGCTGGAGAACGTGCTGCTGCAGGCCGAGGTGCTTGAGCTCAAGGCGCCCAAGGTGGCGCCGGCCAAGGGCCTCATCATCGAGTCGCAGCTCGACAAGGGCCGCGGTCCGGTGGCTACCGTGCTGGTGCAGTCGGGCACGCTCAAGCGCGGCGACGTCGTGCTGGCGGGCTCGGCTTTTGGCCGCGTGCGCGCCATGCTCGACGAGGCGGGCAAGAACATCACCAGCGCCGGCCCGTCGATCCCGGTGGAGATCCAGGGCCTGTCGGATGTGCCGGCGGCCGGCGACGAGCTGATCGTCCTGGGCGACGAGCGCAAGGCGCGCGAGATCGCGCTGTACCGAGCCGGCAAGTTCCGCGACACCAAGCTCGCCAAGCAGCAGGCCGCCAAGCTCGAGAACATGTTCGAGAACATGGGCGGCGAGGGAGCGAAGACCCTGCCGCTCATCATCAAGGCCGACGTGCAGGGCTCGCAGGAAGCGCTCAATCACGCGCTCACCAAGCTCAGCACCGACGAGGTCAAGGTGCAGGTGGTGCACGCGCAGGTCGGCGGCATCACCGAGAGCGACATCAACCTGGCGCTCGCCTCCAAGGCGGTCATCATCGGCTTCAACGTGCGCGCCGACGTCTCGGCCCGCAAGCTGGCCGAGAACAACGGCATCCAGATCCGTTACTACAACATCATCTACGACGCCGTCGACGACGTGAAGGCCGCGCTGTCCGGCCTGCTGGCGCCCGAGCAGCGCGAACAGGTGCTGGGTGTGGTCGAGATCCGCCAGATCTTCCGCGTGCCGAAGGTAGGGGCGGTGGCCGGCTGCATGGTCGTCGACGGCCTGGTCAAGCGCACCGCCAGCGCGCGTCTGCTGCGCGACAACGTGGTGATCTGGACCGGCGAGCTGTCGTCGCTCAAGCGCTTCAAGGACGACGTAAAGGAAGTCAAGGCCGGTTTCGAGTGCGGCCTGTCGCTCAAGGGCTATGACGACATCAAGGAAGGCGACCAGCTCGAGATCTTCGAAGTCACCGAGGTGGCGCGGACGCTGTGACGGTGTTCGCCCTGCCGGGCGCGATGAAGGCATCCAGGAAACCCTCCCGCGGCCTGCGCGTGGCCGACCAGATCCAGCGTGATCTGGGCGAGCTGATTCCGCGCGAGGTGCGCGATCCGCGCGTCGGGCTCGTCACCCTCACGGGTGTGGAGGTCACGCCGGATTACGCGCACGCCAAGGTGTTCTTCACCGTGATCGGCAGCCAGCCCGAAGTTGCGGCCCGGGGACTGAATGCCGCCGCCGGGCACCTGCACAACCTGCTGTTCAAGCGCTTGTCGATCCATACGATCCCGCGCCTGCACTTCGTGCACGACACGAGCGTGGAGCGCGGCTTTGCCATCGACCGGCTGATCGCCACCGCGCTGGGCGACAAGGGCGAGGACAGCGAGCGGGCGACTACGGTCGACAAGCCGGAACACCCCAAAGAGTAAAGACGAGCGATGGCACGGGCCCGCCGGGGCGACCCGGTCGATGGCGTGCTGTTGCTCGATAAGCCGAGCGGCATCACGTCCAACCTCGCCTTGCAGAAAGCAAGGCGATTGCTGAACGCGGCCAAGGCGGGCCATACCGGCACGCTCGATCCGCTGGCCAGCGGACTGTTGCCGCTGACATTCGGCGAGGCCACCAAGTTCTCGGCCGACCTGCTGGAGGCCGACAAGGCGTATGCCGCCACGCTGCAACTGGGCGTGCGGACCAGCACCGCCGACGCCGACGGCGAAGTGATCGAGCGTCGGCCGGTTGAGGTGGCGAGTGAACGGCTGGACGCGGTGCTGTCACGTTTCACCGGCACGATCGCGCAGGTTCCGCCGATGCACTCGGCACTGAAGCGTAACGGCAAGGCGCTGTACGAGTACGCGCGGGATGGCGTTGAACTGGAGCGCGCGCCGCGTACGGTCCGCATCGACCGGCTGGTACTGGTGCAGTTTGAAGGGGACCGCTGTCAGATTGAGGTCGATTGCAGCAAGGGCACCTATGTGCGGGTGCTGGCTGAGGACATCGGCGCGGCCCTCGGTTGCGGCGCGCACCTGGCCGCGCTGCGGCGCACGCGGGTGGGGCGGCTGACGCTGGCCGGCAGCGTGACGCTCGAGCAGATCGAGCAGATGCCCCCGGCCGCCCGGCGTGAGTGGCTGCTGCCGGTCGATGCGCTCATTGCCGAAGTGCCGCGCGTGGACCTGGGGGCCGAGCAGGCCCGCCGCTTCGCGCAAGGCAATCCGCTCGACCTCGGCGGCGCCCCGGGCCGCCGGCGGGTGTACGGCCCGGACGAACGACTGCTCGGCATGGCCGAGCTCGATGAACACGGCGTGCTCAACCCGCGCCGATTGATTGCGACAGCGTGCTCGAAGGCGAGCTGAATGCCGTCGTCCCGGTGCAGGCTGGGACCGAATTTGAACCGTAGTGAACCTTGGCCCCGGCCTGCGCCGGGGCGACGAAAGACGACCATGACCCGCGCCCTGCGCAACATCGCCATCATCGCCCACGTCGACCACGGCAAGACCACGCTCGTGGACAAGCTGCTGCAGCAGTCGGGCACCTTCCGCGACAACCAGCAGGTGGCCGAGCGGGTCATGGATTCCAACGACCTGGAGCGCGAGCGCGGCATCACCATCCTTGCCAAGAACTGCGCCGTCGAATACGAGGGCACGCACATCAACATCGTCGACACGCCGGGCCACGCCGACTTTGGCGGCGAGGTCGAGCGCGTGTTGTCGATGGTCGACGGGGTCCTGCTGCTGGTCGATGCGGTCGAAGGGCCGATGCCGCAGACCCGCTTCGTCACCCGCAAGGCGCTGGCGCAGGGGCTCAAGCCGATCGTGGTGGTCAACAAGATCGACCGGCCGGGCGCGCGGCCCGACTACGTGATCAATGCCACTTTCGACCTGTTCGACAAGCTCGGCGCCACCGAGGAGCAGCTCGACTTTCCGGTGGTGTTCGCCTCGGCGCTGAACGGTTACGCCGGCACCGCCTCCTCCGTGCGCAGCGGCGACATGCGGCCGCTGTTCGAGGCCATCCTGCAGCATGTGCCGGTGCGCGACGACGATCCGGATGGCCCGCTGCAACTGCAGATCTCCTCGCTCGACTACAACAGCTACGTCGGCAAGATCGGCATCGGCCGCATCCGGCGCGGCCGGCTGCGGGCGGGCCAGGAGGTGCTGGTGATGCACGGGCCGGAGGGCCAGCAGAACGCGCCCACCACGCGCGGTCGCATCAACCAGGTGCTGAAGTTCAAGGGCCTGGAGCGCCAGCTGGTCGATGAGGCGCAGGCCGGCGACATCGTGCTCATCAACGGCATCGACGAGATCGGCATCGGCACCACGCTGTGCCCGCTGGATGCGCCCGATGCGCTGCCGCTGCTGAAGGTCGACGAGCCGACCCTGGTCATGAACTTCTGCGTGAACTCGAGTCCGCTGGCCGGGCGCGAGGGCAAGTACGTGACCAGCCGGCAGTTGCGCGAGCGGCTCGAGCGCGAGCTCAAGGCCAACGTGGCCATGCGCATGCGCGAGACCGGCGACGAGACCGTGTTCGAGGTGGCCGGTCGTGGCGAGCTGCACCTGACCATCCTGATCGAGAACATGCGGCGCGAGGGCTACGAGCTGGCGGTGTCGCGGCCGCGCGTGCTGTTCAAGGACATCGACGGCGTGCGCCACGAGCCCTTCGAGATGCTGACGGTGGACATCGAGGAGCAGCACCAGGGCGCCGTGATGGAGGAGCTGGGCCGTCGCAAGGGCGACCTGCAGGACATGCAGCCCGACGGCAAGGGCCGCGTTCGGCTGGAGTACCGGATCCCGGCGCGCGGGCTAATCGGCTTCCAGGGCGAGTTCATGACCCTCACGCGCGGCACCGGCCTGATGAGCCACATCTTCGACGACTACGCGCCCGAGAAGGCCGGCGGCGTCGGGGAGCGCCGCAACGGCGTGCTGGTGAGCCAGGATGACGGCGAGGCGGTGGCCTACGCGCTGTGGAAGCTGCAGGAGCGCGGCCGCATGTTCGTCAGCCCGGGCGAGAAGCTGTACGAGGGGATGATCATCGGCATCCACTCGCGCGACAACGACTTGGTGGTCAATCCGATCAAGGAGAAGAAGCTGACCAACGTGCGCGCCAGCGGCAAGGACGAGGCGATCGACCTCACGCCGCCCATCCGGCTCACGCTCGAGTACGCGGTCGAGTTCATTGCCGACGACGAGCTGGTGGAAGTCACGCCGCAGTCGATCCGGCTGCGCAAGCGCTTCCTCAAGGAGCACGAGCGGAAGCGCGCGGAGCGGGAGGCTGCGTAGCGGCCTCGCGCATGTCGCCGCGCTGCGCGTCCATGATGGGTCGTTGGTTCCATGGCGGCGCTACGGCCCTTATAGCCGGCAACCTGCGCACGGCAGCACGCTCATTGAACCGTCTGCGCGCCGCGCGCTCGGGGATTGGCCCTTGGGGCGGCCCGGCGGGAGCCTTACGGCGCCCCTAAGGCGCCTCATTCGTCCGGATTGGTTCTGATTCATCCAGATTCATCCAGCTTTGTCGTGCTAACCCAACACCGCCGCGCCATCGCCCTGATGCTCTGCGCCGCGACGCTCTGGAGCATCGCGGGCGTGGTCACGCGCCACCTGTCGCCCGAGCTGCAGGCCGAGGGCCGCTTCGAGATCACCTTCTGGCGCAGCTTCTTCGCGGCGCTGTTCATCGCCGGCGTGCTCGTGCTGGTTCAGCGCCAGGGGCTGCGCCCGGTGCTCGCCGTGGGCAAGGCGGGGCTTGTTTCGGGGGCGATGTGGGCCGTCATGTACTCGGGCTTCATGCTGGCGCTGACGCTGACCACGACCGCCAACACCCTGCTGGTCCTGAGCGTCGGTCCCCTGCTCACGGCGCTGCTTGCCCGGCTGGTGCTGCGCACGCCGATTCCCGGCCGTACCTGGCTGGCCATTGGTGCGGCGACCGTCGGGCTGGCGTGGATGTTCGCGCAGGGCGATGGCGGCTTGCCGACCGGCTCCCATCTGCTCGGCATGGCCATCGCATTGACGGTGCCGCTGGCCTCCGCCATCAACCTCGTCACCCTGCAGAAGGTGCGCGCGCAGGTCGACCTGGTGCCGGCGGTGTTCATCGGCGGCGCGCTGTCGGCCGCCTTCATGCTGGTGCTGATGCTCGCCACTGGCGCCCTGCCGTTCAAGGCGGCCACGGCCGACATCCTGCTGCTCGCGGTGCTGGGGTTCTTCCAGCTCGGGCTGCCCTGCATGCTGATGGTCCGCGCGGCGCGGCATCTGACCGCACCGGAGATCGCGCTGCTGGCACTGATCGAAGTCCTGCTGGGTCCGCTGTGGGCCTGGCTGGGCGCCGGTGAGGTACCGGCCACCGCCACGCTGACGGGCGGCGCCATCGTGCTCGGGGCGCTGGTGGCCAACGAAGTGTCCGGGTTGCGCAGCCCGCGGGCCGCGCCCGGCGCGGGCCGTTGACGCTGCGGCCCGGCGCGGCGCCGGGGCGGTGCTGAGGACCTAAGCCGGTTTGGTCCAGGTGAACACCCGCACCGGCGGGATGTTCAGCACTTCCCACTGCGCGCGCGGCGAGCCGAGGTAGGGGCTGGCGTAGTCGGCCACGTGCGCGCGCACCTGATAGGCCACGAAGCGGCCTGCGGGCGCGAGCACCGCGGCGACGGCCTGGGCGATGCGGTCGCCGACGGCAGCGGGCATCGTGGAAAACGGGATGCCCGAGATCACGGCATCGGGCGCGGGTAGGCGGCGCGCGGCGAGAAATTCCGCGATCTGCTCGGCACTGCCCAGTTGCACAACCAGGCGCGGATCGTCGATGGTCGCAGTCAGGCGTGCGTGGAAGCTCGCGCTCAGCTCGATGGCCAGCAGATGCGCATCGATACGCATCGCGTCGAGAAAGGCGCGGGTGGTGCCGCCGGTGCCTGGACCCAGCTCGACCACGCA
>Ga0209990_10003423_pt1 | contig 11642 bp, 4 predicted proteins | sample NOAtaG_6_FD_187304 | JGI IMG/M metagenome (GOLD analysis project Ga0209990, IMG submission 187304) | Freshwater lake microbial communities from Lake Erie, under a cyanobacterial bloom - NOAA_Erie_Diel5S_2200h metaG (SPAdes) (version 2) | ecosystem: Environmental > Aquatic > Freshwater > Lake ...
TAGCATTTTCTGGCTCTCGGGGTTTAGGTCTCTAATCAATCTCATTGTATTTTCCTGCTGCTTCGTTTTTTTATGTATTATACTTCTTAATTTTTTATTTGGGTAATTAATTTTGCATGACTACTTAAAAATCCTGTGTGTTCAAAATTCGATTGAAATAGTTACGATAGGCAGTTGATAATTGAACATCAGTTTCTGGAATTGACCTATCATTTGTACCCAACATATCATCACTTTTGAGCTTATCCCGAACAGAGCCACATTGATAGATGATTTGTTCAAATGCCTCATTATCATTGAGTAATTGCTGTAATTTGGGATTCATATAGTTCAGATAGGCTTGTTGAAGACCTTGGGCTAGACGAACGGCATCCACTGAAATCGAATTTTGCTGGCGATTTAACCACAGAAAAAGTAACCTACCCAATTTATCAAAATCTGTCAATAAAATAGATTCAAACGTATATGCACTTGGGATATACGTTGGCAAACCAAACCGATTATTTAAATTACTTAGAATTAGATTTTTATGTTCGTCATTTAAGAAATCTCTATCAAAAATTAACACAGATTTTTGCCATAAATTCTGCTGATTTCTAATTAACTGAAAAATCTTTTTATAACTAGGTAAATCCTTAAAAATTTGAGAGACTCCACCTATCACCCAAAAGACATATTTTTTGGTATTTACCCCTAAAGTCATTTTTTGTAACAATGTATAAATTGCTTTTGCATCATCCTGACCTTCCACAAATAAAATATGATCTGCCTCAATAGCATTGATAACGTCCAAACCATTACTATTACCCAAAGAACTAATAATCGGATTTAGACTAGAGGGATAAATTCCTTTAAAACGAGAGCCAACATCTAAACTCTGTTCATCTTTAACCACAGAAGTATAGTGATAGTTGGGTCTGTTTTCAATATGAAAAAGCTGATACAGAGGAACCTGACGAATTAGAGTCTCATTATGAGTTGTTAAAAAGATTTGAGTATTTGTCGAAAATCTAAGAACCGTATCAATTAAACGTTTTTGAATATCCCGATGAATATGACTATCAGGCTCATCAAATAAAATTAAGTTTAGGTCTCTAGTTTTTTCCGGTGCGTAAAGATTCAATAAAATAACAATAATTTGTAACGTTCCACTTCCCAACAGAGAAATATCTTTCTCAATGTCTTTTGACTCGATTTTATAATCAATCACTGATTTTATATCTTTTTGGATATCACTTTTAGGGAAAAACTCAATTCTTTTCTCGTTGTTAAAGAGAATATACGATAAATCTCCAATAAAATTATCGTAAAGATTTTCATTTCCAGTTGTATTATAATAAAGATTGTATAAACGATTACGAACAACTTCAACAGACTCTCTTTTTTGAATAGATTCAATAATTTGTGGACGAGTCACAAATCTCTCCTCAGTTCTGATGGTGGCTACAGGAGAAGCAAAAGATGCACTAATAGGGTTGGGAAAATTTTCAAAAAACTCATTGAATCCTCTAAAGTTATATTGGCTATAATTCAAAAGCTCGATAACATAATTTAAACCAGAGGTCTTGATAGAAAAACCAATTTCTAAATTTATATCTACTTTGTTTAAATTAATAGATAATTCCATAGGAGCAGTTGTATCACGTTGATAAAAAATATCGTCAATATTTGAAGTTCTAACCGTTTTAATAGTTTCGTAAGGAAAATATTTTTCTGTTGTATGACCGAGAATATAATCACCTTTTTTGTAGGACTCTTTATATCCTTTGCCCGCTTGCCGAATTAGCTTATTAAAACACTCATGCCAAAGAGCGATCGCCTCTAGCAAATTGGTTTTTCCTGAATTATTAACCCCAGTAAAGACATTAAAATCAGGATCTAAATCTACGGTAACATTTTGAAAAGACTTAAAATTTTTAATCTGAATTTTGCTGATCTTCATTCCCGTTCATCCTGCCGTAGAATTGCCTCTAGTCCAAGCTGATAATGTTCAATGCTTGTAACAGGTTGCCGTCCTAGCGTAACCGCATCTCGAATGACATAAACTTCCGACATTGTCCCACAGTTAAACACCATATAGAGCCAATAGTCCCGCTTTAATCGTTCGGCTGTTTTATACTTATCTCTGATGCTAACACAATTGGGAAGTAGGTTAGCCCAATTAAATCTATAGCAGTTTTCATCAGAATGAGGTATGGGCAAGGAGCTTAAACCCTTTGTTTGCAAAACTTGTCGACACCTCACTAACGTGAAAAGTGCTATAATTCGATTGAAAAAGCGAAACCCAACAACCCCAACGCTTACTGCTTAACTCTCAAAGTAATTGGCTGATAGCATTTTTCTTTATTCGTGGCAGGCATCCTACTCGCATCTCCCACCCCCCCTTGTCCCTCCGATGTCGGGGGGACAGGGGGGGGCAAGGGGGGGGGAGAGTCCGGCCTCTGGGTTTTCAGTGGAGACATTGAGAATCTAAGTTGTCTCGTTGAACAAGGAATTTCCGATAGTGATAGGTCAAGAATCCCCCGTCACAGCGTAGCTTGACGGGGGGAGTATGTCAACCAAGTGCCTAAGACAAGCTGTATCCCTAAGAATGGGACAATCAAACTAGGAGCCGTGTGAGGTGAAAGTCTCATGCACGGTTCTGAAGGGTCGGGGATGGAGGCGACTCCATTCCCGATCCCTAACACGCCGGCTTCAGAATATTCTTGTCACCCGATCGGGAATCCACTAAACAAAGAAGTTGGAAACAGGGATATTACCGAGAGCGGGTAATGTGCCGATAATGCCTGTAACGTTAACCAGTAAGTCATTGGCACTTTGGAAACCAGCAACATTATCATTGACAATAATATAGTTTCCGGCTATCCCAGCAGTGGTTACTTGGACCAGGGCCGCGCCATTAATACCAAGTGCTTGGTTTCCAGCTAAGGCACCATTGGCATCGGTAAAAACAGCATTCACGACATTGGTTAAAGTGGCAGCGGCAGAATTGGCAGCACGACTAAAGGCAGCGGGGGCAGGCAGCACACCTCCTGCGGCACTGAGCAAATCAATTTTGTCGGAGCCGATCGCAAAATCAGTGATCCGGTCAGGGTTAGCGACAGTAGATTGGGAAAATTGGAAGAGGAAGACATCGTTTCCTGCTCCCCCCGTCAAGGTATCGAGTCCGGCACCACCATTGAGGATGTTATTGCCACTATTACCAGTAATAACGTTATTACCTGCGTTACCAGTACCGTTAATGGCGGCTGCTCCCGTCAGTGTCAAATTTTCCACGTTAGCAAGTGCCGCAATCGTGTAAGTAACACTAGATTGAATGGTATCTGTACCAGCACTGGCATTTTCGGTAATGATATCAGTGATGCTATCAACAATGTAAATATCGTTGCCTAAACCACCAATTAAGGTATCAATGCCAGCACCACCATTAAGGGTATCATTGCCCCCACCACCGTTGAGAAGGTTATTGGCCGTGTTGCCCGTGATCACGTTATTACCTGCGTTACCAGTACCGTTAATGGCGGCTGCTCCCGTCAGTGTCAGGTTTTCCACATTTGCCGCTAAAGTCGTGGTGACAGCGGCTGTGAGAGTATCGGTTATAGTCGTGGTAGCTGCCGTCACCGCACCAAGAATAGCATTAGTAGGAGAAGACAAAGCTAAAGTAAAGATTTCATTCGCCTCATTAAGGGAATTATTGAGAATGGGAATATTGATGACTTGAGTAGTAACACCAGGGGCAAAGGTTAGAGTTCCAATGGTGGCGGTGTAATCCGATCCCGCGGTTGCTGTACCGTTAGCAGTAGCATAGTTAACGCTGACGGTTTGGTTGCTTGCTTGGGAAAGAGTGACGGTGTAGGAGGCGTTTTGAGGAGTGGTTAAACCTTCAACAACAGTCTGATTGCTGGGACTAAGATTAATCTTGGGTAAGTCATCATCAATAATGGTTCCAGTGACGGTGGGTGTTCCAGCTATGACATAATCAGCACCAGAAGCTAAAGAGAGGGCAACAGTTTCGTCCGCTTCAACGGTGGTGTCTGCTGTGGGGTCAACAATTAATGTTGTTGTCGCTGCACCCGCAGCAAAGGTAATGGTTCCGGTGCTAGATGTGAAAGTGGCTGCACCTGTTTGGGTGTAGTCTGTAGCGAAAGTAGCAGTTCCAGCAACGCCAAAGTTCACTGTTAAGGGATTGGTGGTGCTGCCGAGGCGGGTGAAAGTGTAGACTAAATTGGTTATTCCATCTTCGGTGACACTGCTTGGGGTAACGTTGAGGGTGACTAGAGTACTTGGACGATTGCCAAAGTTTATACCTGTGGCTGTTTGTCCGGCTGCCAAATTAATTTTATGGGTTCCCTTGTTCACAGGGATAATGGTGACTTTACTTGCTCCCGAACCGATACGATAAGTTCCATTAATGACGCGGTTAAGGCTGGCATAAACATCGTAATTTACAGGACCTTCTGCATCAGGTTGACCATTGAGTGCATAGAGGTAGGGTGTATTTAAGCTACCGATAGCGTTCGGGCTATTCCAAACAACCTGTCCGTTGCTGATGACTAGCTCAACAGAATTAACATTATTAGCAAAATTGGTGATATTTGCTAAAGGATTTAAGGTAGTAGGGGTGTAGTCGTTGCCATAAATGGTTAAATCTTTGTTTAAAATTTGCAGTTCGGCATCATTACTTTGAGTAGAGGCATCTCCTTTATACCCATCATTAGTAGCTGAATCTCCAATGTTAAGTGTCCATCCTGTGGGTGATTTATCGTAGTTGACAATGAATTTGACTTGATCAAGTTGGGCTTGATAATTGACTTTGACTACTGTTTCTAAATAGCCATCACCATTGGAGTCAGTGGGAGAGGTAATTAGGCTGATATAGGGGTTGGGTGAACCTGTAATTGCGCCGGTTTTCAGGTCGATGGAATAGGGAGTGGTGGGATAGGTTTGTTCCCAGCCTGTTTGAGGAACTTCGCCGATGGTGTATTCTCCTGGTCCTAAGTTGCTGAAGGTATATTGACCATCAGCGTTAGTGACTGTGGAAATTTCCCAAGGATCTAATTGTCCATTGGCAACGCTATCAATGTAAATTGTCCAACCTGCTAGGGCTTGTTCGCCTCCGTCCCAGATACCATTAGCATTAGCATCGTTCCATTTACTGCCTTGGATGCTTCCAAGTGGAATTTGAATGTCTCCATTTTTAAGTGCTAAGTTTGCCGCCAGCTTCGCTCCTTTAAGAAAACCTTCATCCCCCGTCACCACAAAATCGAAAACCCCACCATTTAAAAAAGCACCTTCAGCAATACCAAATTCCCGTCCCTTTGCGAAAGCGTTTGCTACTCCTTGGGGATTTTGTTGCGCTAAAGTTTGTAAGGAGACATAATTAGCGGGAAAACTTTTATCAGCAAATGTCGGTGTCCCGAAAAGGGATTCTTGCTGAGTAATCCGCCAACTATCTGCATAAGTTGTATGTATTGTTTGATCAGTGGGATTAGGTCCCAAGTCTGTGCCATCGCGCAGAGCAAAATCATTGGTACTAACCCCATCACCATTACCTAAAAGCCCTTGAAGTACCCCAAAACGATAGTCAGCGGGATCAACAAAAATATTGATATAAGAGCCAGTATGGTCATAGGCAGTTACCTTATCATCATCTGAAGTGGCAATAATTCCATCTGGTCCTGCATAAGTCAATATATAAGCATCCACAAAACCACCATAGGGGTCATTAGCTTGAGTACGCTCAATCTTACTGTTACCAAGAAATACACTTTGACCATTTAACAAATTATAGGTCGATCCGTCAATTTTTAGTTGTTGACCAACTGGAAGCTTCGTATCGAACACAACATTGTAACCATCTATCCTTGTGGCAAAAGCTGTGTTGACAGAAACATTTGTACTTGCTCCCCAAGGTTTTTGACGGGTTTGCACTTGAAAATCATCTATCAGAGATTTGACAAGAATAAACTCCCCAACTGCTTGAAAATCATAGGGTTTTCCATCAAAATTTACGAGATGCACATCTCCCCAACCGTGACCTTGATTTACTGGATTATTAGCAGTGGCAAAGATTGAGAAATCTTGAATGAAGGGAGTAGTTACCGTACTATTTTTGGTAACATAAATATAGTAGTTACCCGCAGGGATCGTAGTTGAGAAAATCTGTTCGATGTTGTCATTAGTAACAGTTGTCTCAGTTCCTATAAATGACGGCGTATACGATGGAGAACCGCCCAGAGTGTTCGTCAAGTACACATCTAGATTATTGCTGGCAGGACCTGTCCAATCTAGGGTGACTTTGACCCCACCAACACCTGTATATCTCAATATACCTACATTAATTGGTGTACCAACTGTGCTATTGTAAGTATCTTCTGCAAAGATATGGCGGGTATTTCCCGTAGGCGATAACGCAATAGTTTGTATGAAGTTAGTTGCATTCGTGATGTTAGAAAAACCTGTAGTTGGAGACCATGGAGTCCATGGAGAAGAACTCCCAAATACATGATCAGTTCCAGCAGTATGGATAAGCAATCCCTTTTCTGTGGAGGGAAGTTCATTGATGGTAGTAGCCACTGTAGAAAGAGGAGGAATACCAGCAGGAATAGGGTTGGGAAATGGATTTAGAATAGGTCCAGGTAGGAATGTGTTCTTAAATCTTGCTCTGTATCCGCCACCTATTGTGCGTACATTTTCATACTGATAGCGATTTAAGTTATCAGCCCACGTTAATAGAGCCGGAGAACCAGCTGTCAAGTCAGGAAGTTGTATCACACCTTGTTCTATCTCAATACTCTGGCCATCTAATGTAATCGTCGCATGATCATTCTCACCTTTCAAAGCCTGTAATGTCCCAGCACTGAGACTATTACCACGCACTAAGTTAGAAAAAATGTCTCCCTCATCACCAGCGCTATCCGTCTGATTAATATGAGCATCAATAAAATGCCCGTATTCTTCTAACAAAACCGCAATAATGTCTGTCTCCGTAGCTGTATCAAGAAAATTAGCAGCGAGATAAATCTTATTCGTGCTAGTCCCATAAGCACCACTAGCATTACCAAGAATGCTACTATCAAGGATTTCAATTTGTGGAAATGAACTAAAATCACCTACAAGCCATTGAGAACGGAGATTTGTGGCTACTGTATGGTCATATTGTGTACCAAATGCTATTTCAAACAAATTCCAGAAGTCATTTAAACCAGCAAAGTTTTTCAGTTGGTTATAGGTCTTGTTGAGAGTGGTCTGAAGAAGATTAGTCATAACATCCTTTCCATCAACTATTTGTTTGCATTTACATTTAATCGCTCAAGACTTATGGGACTGGCACTAGCGATCGCCCAGATACATTAAAGTCATCGTTATGTGGTATTGTAGATGGTCTTTGCGGAAGTAAATTTTTGAGGAAACAATTTTTAACATCGGATTTAAATATCGGACTATAGCGTTTCCTGTTCGCACGAGGTACATTATTAATGTTGAAAAGCTTAATTAGTAAAGGTTTAAGTGTGCCACACAGGTGTGAGAACCTCTATATACCCACTTTCCGCACTTCTTAACATTCAATTGATAATTTTTACTAATATATTGCTGACCACCCCTTACCAGTAAGGATTATAGCTACAATGATGGATTTTTATCAAGGTGAAGAATTGTAAATTTTTTTCTCAGAAAAAATCAATTATTGAAAATGTTCTCAATAGTAGTTTCTACAATGAAGGTTTTTTTGTCAAAACATCTTGGGGAATGTATAGCACTTTTCACGTTACTGAGGTATCGACAAGTTTTGCCAACAAAGGGCTTAAGCCCCTTGCCTATACCTCATTCTGATGAAAACTGCTATAAAAATACATAAAAGTATATGAAGATGTGCGGAATGTCGGATTTAGGCGTTGCTGATTTGAGATATGAATCTTCTTTTCTGGTATTTTTAAAACCTAGAGCCAAACTAACTTTTGCATCTGATGCAAAGTTGGCATTCATACCTTGATTCAGCAACGCCTAAACTGGTACAAGTGTATGAACAGATGCCTGTAAGCATCCCACCGAAAAACTAATGCGCTCCGGGGTTTGGGGAGTAGAACCCCCTAAAGATTGGGATTGAGTGATAAAATCGGAAATAACGCCCAGTTTTAGCGGAGAGTTTCCCTTTCAAAATCCCAACTCAGTAGATTGACAAAAATTGAGCTGCGGCCTCAGTTCTAATCACCGATCACTGAAATCCCTAAAATTAAGCGATAATGTAAAGTAAGGTAAAACTTTCTGGACAAATTCTTAATTATGGTGTTATTCGGATTCGGAAAAAAATTAACTTTGCCCACAGTAAGGGAAGCACTACCCGGGCGATCGGAAAAAATGCCCGTACCTAGCACCCACTACGTTAACGGTCATCCTTTGCAGCCCCCCTTTCCGTCCGGTATGGAAACCGCAATATTTGGTTTAGGCTGTTTTTGGGGAGCAGAGCGGAAATTTTGGCAATTAGAAGGAGTTTACACTACGGCCGTAGGTTATGCGGCTGGTATCACCCCCAATCCCACCTATCAGGAAGTGTGTACCGGCATGACTGGGCATAATGAAGTGGTCTTAGTGGTCTATGATCCCAGTGTGATTTCCTACGAACAACTGTTAAAGGTTTTCTGGGAAAGTCATAATCCCACCCAAGGAATGCGTCAGGGTAATGATACGGGAACTCAGTATCGATCGGGTATCTATACCTATAGTCCCCAGCAAAAGCAATTAGCGGAAAAATCCCGATCGATCTACCAAGAAGCTCTCAATAAAGCGAACTACGGTCAGATTACCACGGAAATTCTCGACGCACCTGAATTTTATTATGCTGAAGTTTATCATCAGCAGTATTTAGCGAAAAACCCCGGCGGTTACTGCGGTTTAGGGGGAACAAAAGTGGAATGTCCGATCGCTCTTGATCTGAAGTTAAATTAAGTAGGGTTAGGAGTCAGTTATCAGTGATCAGTTATCAGTGATCAGTTATCAGTTAAGTAGGTGGGTGGAATTAAATATAAGATGAACGTAGGTTGGGTTGAAGCATGAAACCCAACGCCCGTATAGTTTACGCTACCGCTAACCCATCCTACAAATAATTGTGCCTCCCTACTTAGGGTCTGCTGAATAAATCTAAAAACCTTGTTGGATAAGACTTTTGGACTTTTTTCCCCTCAAAAAGTGCCAGCCATTGCGGGGATCGGGGGAAAATTCAGGTACTTTTTCCCTGAAAATTAGGTAGTTGACCACCTCAAAACTGGTAAAACCCCACACCCCACACCCCACACCCCACACCCTGCCACCACCGAAAAGCTTTTTGCCGCAAACCCTACTTATCAGTTATCATTCATCATTTAGATCATAAAATATCTTTTCTTTTTTGCCACCAATAGGTAAGGATAAAATAAATAAGGGAATGAAGAATTAATACTCCCCAATTCAATAACAAATTATTGATAGATAATTGATAAACTTGATTGGTATCCTCAAAGGGTAAAGGGAAATTAAAAGTATTTTGTTCTTTCGCTTCTGCAATCATAGCTTCCACCTCTACTAATACCCCATAGGCACCAATCGACCAGCGACTAATCATCAACCATGATAGATATTTTCCCAGACCTTCTAAGTTAAATAATACCCCAGCAAAGATAATCTGAGGGATTAAAATTAAAGGTAAGGCGCTATTTGCTTGGGTGATGTTATTAACCCCAGCAGAAATTAATAAACCGAGATTAATCGCCGCAAATATAGTTAAAAATGTGGTAATAAAAAAGCCAATTAACCAGGTCATTAATTCCGGTTGTTGGTCAGTAAATCGCCAAAATATCACGCAGATAATTACAATTGTTTGCAGAAAAGCTAAGGCTGCTAAAACCAGAATTTTTGAGAATAAATAGGGTAATAATCCCAGATTAACTAATCTTTCTCGCTGATAAATTGCTGATTCTTTGACAATTTCCTGTAGGGAACAGGCAAAACCTACCCACAGTTGCGCGCAGGTAAAAACAAAGAGAGTTTTTAAGGCTAAAGGTGCGGATTGGATAGCATCTTCAAACCTGGGATTATCTCCCAAAAATAAAGGATTTTTGTCCCCTGAAACCACGGCCATTAAGAAAATTCCAATCGGGGCGGTTAATAGGTATAAAATTAAACTAAATTGATCGCGGATAATTAACTGGCTATACCGTTGACATAAGACCTGTAGTTGTTGCCAAAAAGATTGTTGAACCTGTTGCGGTTTACTATTATTTTGCTGAAATATTTTACCAATTCTTGCTTCAATATTATTTTTGTAGTAGTCGGATTGTTGGAAACGTTGACATTCTTGATCAACTTTTTCGCTAGTTTCCAGATGAATATAAATATCGGCAAAATCCCCCTGAGGTAAAGAGAAAAAATTTAAGGCCTCCCCCGGAGAACCAAAATAACATAAATTGCCCCCTTGACCGAGAAAAACTAATCGATCGCAGAGATTGATATTATTAGTAGCATGGGTGACTAGGAGAATTGTTCTGCCTTCTTTGGCCAATTTTGCCAGCAATTCCATCATCTTTTTATCTAAACCGGGGTCTAATCCCGAGGTGGGTTCATCTAAAAAGAATAATTTGGGATTGGCTAATAATTCTACCGCAATACTCACCCTTTTTAACTGACCACCGCTTAAGTCTCTGACTAAAGTATTTCTTCTTTCTAACAATTCCACCTGCTGCAGGGTTTTCTCGATCACTTCTTGGCAATTAAGATCGGGAGGTAGCCTTAATTTAGAAGCATAATATAACACTTCTCCCACGGTTAAATCCCTGTGAACGATATCGTATTGGGGAACATAACCGATTTGGGTGCGATAGATATTAAAATTCTGGCGCAGCTCTTCCCCATTCAGATAAACAGTTCCCGAGGTGGTGGGTTCAATTCCCAATAAAGTCTTTAATAAAGTCGATTTTCCCGCACCACTTCCCCCAACAATCGCCACTAATTGACTCGGTTCGATCGGTAAGGAGATATGATTGAGAATTATCAAGGGTTGTTTCTTTTTATCCCGCACCATCCTGACGATATTTTCGGCATCCAGACGGATATTATCCCCCGTATCTAATAAAACTAAGTCATCTCCCTGCAACCGAAAACTATAGGGTCCGATTCTCACCGTACAACCATTGGTTAAAATGGCACTACCCGATACTTTTTCTCCGTCGATAAAGACTCCATTGGTGCTTTTGTCGTAGAGAATATAACGATTCTGGTTATCGCTATCGATAATCGCGTGTTGTCGGGAAATTGTCGGCGCGTCTAAAACCACAGTCGCGGTATTATCTCGTCCTAAAACTACACTGCGATTGCCTAGGGAAACCGATTTAAAAGCTAAAGGTGGGCTTTTTACTGGTTGGTTAGGATGATAATAGGTGATCTTGACCGAATTTTTGACATCTTGACCGATATTAATCTCATCCCCATTTCGTAAAAGATAGCCCTCTTTGGGAGTAATCACGCGATTGTTGATAAAAAGTTGATTGGAACTAGGATTAGTCCCGTCTCCATCGTAGATATAGTAATCATCTCCCTGACGACGAAAACAAGCTTGTACTCGACTCACCACCGTCCAGTGTTGGGGAACAACTAAATCCACCTGTTGACCA
>Ga0209990_10003424_pt1 | contig 11641 bp, 6 predicted proteins | sample NOAtaG_6_FD_187304 | JGI IMG/M metagenome (GOLD analysis project Ga0209990, IMG submission 187304) | Freshwater lake microbial communities from Lake Erie, under a cyanobacterial bloom - NOAA_Erie_Diel5S_2200h metaG (SPAdes) (version 2) | ecosystem: Environmental > Aquatic > Freshwater > Lake ...
CTTTGCGGTAAACGCTGCCATATCCGGTGCGCCGTTCATCGCAGAGATTTGAATGGAGAAACCTTGTGAGGGAGAAGCAGAAGAAGGCTCAAAGATTGTACCCGGTCCTGTACCTGGTCCTGTACCCGGTCCTATAACTGGTCCTGTAACTGGTCCTGTAACTGGCCCCGGCGCATCGAGCGGGAACAGTGCGGTATTGCCCAGGATATTGCGGTTAAGACCTCCCGCCGTATTCACGGTCACCATTTTTTCGCGGAAGCCCTGGGCGGAGAAGCTGACCTGAAATGTCGAATTGGCCGAAAGGCTCATGGCCACTTGCCCACGTTGATCGGTATAGGCCCTTGCCACTGCACCGGTAGCGAGGTTCTGGGCAACTACGGACACCCCCGACAAGGGTTGTTGGTTCTGTCCATTATAGACCGCGCCATAGTAATCTTCCCCTTTTCGCGTCAGCGCGACCTCAATTTCGCGGTTTCCGCCCGCAGTGGCCCCATAAAGGGAAATACGGTTCTCGTTGAAGCCTTCTTTTACCACGACGACATCGCAGTTGGTGTTCGCGGAGAGGGGCAGCACATAAATGCCTGCAGTATTCGTAGTAACGATATTCCGGGTGAAATTGGGGTTACATGCGGAAAGGTCAATAGATGCCCCGGTCACCGGAGACCCATCCAGCGCGTTGATCACTTTGATGGACAGCCCCCCGCCCTGGCTGAGGGGCGTACCTTTCGTCACGCGGAAAATATCCTCGGCACCCTGTGATCCGCTCCGGTTGGAGGTCAGATAACCGATATTGCGCCCGGCATCGAAGACGAAACCATAATCATCGGAAGAAGTGTTGAGCGGGACACCGAGGTTGTTCACCTTTGTCCACTTGCCCCCCTGCTGTTCTGCACGGAAAATATCCATACCCCCAAACCCCTGGTGCCAGTCTGAGGCAAAAAACAGACCGTTCCCATCGTAGAAAGGCGAAATTTCATTTCCGGGAGTATTCACCGTAGCCCCGAGGTTGACCGGCTTGGTCCAGGAATTATCTTTGCGGTAAGAAACATACAGATCATAGCCTCCATAGCCCTCCTGCCCTGCATCGCTGGCAAAGAACATCACCATGCCGTCGGCAGAGAAAGCAGGATATCCAGTCATATTTTTTTTGGAATTAAAAGGGAACAGCCGTTCGTTGACCCAATTCCCACTGGCAGTAGCCTCGGCGGTTACAATACGCAGCTCGGCACCTGTGGAAGGAATCTGGCGGACCCCCGTCAGGAAGCTATTCGAAGTATAAGCCACGTAGCGCCCGTCAGCTGAAAAGGTCACTGGCCCCAAACCCGGCCGGGTATTCAAAAAAGTCGAAGTGGAAAGATAGCTGTCAGGGCCGATCCGGGCAGTAAACAGCACGCTCTGGGCGCTGCCGTCCCAACCGACAGGACGCTGAACATCGGTGCGCTGCGAAGCAAAAATCAACTGGTCCCCTACGAGGACCGGGCCAAAGTCGGCAGCAGAGGAGTTGATCCGTCGTTCCTCGGAAACGGTATATTCCCCGGCCTGGGATTGTTGATAGCGCGCAAAATCGCAGGTCGCAGCAAAATGATTGCCGATAGAAGGGTCGGATTTTGCATATTCGCCATAATACCGCTTCGCTTCTTCATAACGCCCCATGGATTTGAGCACGTGCGCAAAAGCCAGCAGATAGCGTGGAGTTATGGACTCTTTCTGAGTCTGAATCAACGTGGCATAGTACTTGGAAGCATCCTCCATCTTATTAATACTCCAGTAACAATCCGCAATTTTGGCCAGTGCTTCTTCCTCAGATGGATATTGCGTCAGGATTTTTTTGTAGCTCTCGATTGCCTGAGCATAGGCTTTTGCTTCATGCTGCAAATTAGCGCTCCGGAGCTGGCTCCGGAGGCTCTGGCCCCAGGCGGGGCTGCCCAGCAAAACAAAGAGGATGATCAGCAAGGGTTTGTTGTTTGTCCGCATAGTTGTTTTTTTTCGGTTAGAAGGTTTAACGTTTTGCAGTGGAACCACCACATCATTTTAGGCGGCCCTTTTAGTAGTTCAAATCAAAAATACAAAAATTGCAGCGAAAAAACATACTTGTTTTGAAAAGGCAGTATGCAGGGCAGAACGAGTTATTCCGCGTCTATGCGTAGGCTTTTCAAGCGCATAGACGATGCGGTCGCAGCTGCCGGGCCAGCCCCATAAAATCGGTATGTGTAAAAAGTCGCGGGGCTGTCCTTTTCGGCGTAAGCAATCAATACTTCGGACAGCGTACCTGGTAGCGTTCTTTAGCCGGATGAAAGTAGGTTAGGGCAATTTCAAATGCGCCCCGGCTATAGTTGGAGCGCCGCAAGGAAGACGCGGTGACATCATAACTAAAGCCGAGATTCCACCGTTCCAGTTCGAATACCGCGACAAACACCAGAGCGTCCAGCCCGGGTGATGGGTCAATGGCGGCGGATTGGTTGGAAAGATGGGCCCAAAGGCCGGAACGCAGGGCCAGGTCGCGCCAATAAGGGTTGGCGTAGCGGATATTCATACCTGCTGTGGCACTCAGGGAAGGCCCCTGACTGGCCACCATAACTGCAGGTAATGCAGAGAGTTCTTTGGTGAAAGGGATTTCCCCGCCGCCATGTGCCGTCCAGCGCCTGAACAATTGCACACCGTCCCCATCCAGCAGGGAAACATCGGGCTCGAGGATGTGGTGCAGGGCAGCACCGGCATAAACGCTGGCATTTTCATCAAAAACCGCATACCAGAGCAAGCCGGCCTGCAGATCGGGGTTGACCCTTCGCAAAGTGCCTGATATGGGTTCCCCGGAAGGCAGACCCCGGTCAACCCGGTTTTCACCCCGGTTATATTGGCTCGAAAACCAAAGTCCATCTCCCTGTAAAGCATGCTGTAGCAGGCCTGCCTGTGCCCCGGCTACCAGATATTGCTCTGCTGACGCACCCCGGCCACCGCTCAACTGCTTCAGAAAAGAAGCCCCAACCATGAAACTTCCGCGCTCAAACCCGGCCACACCTGCTTCGTCCTGCTGGACAGCTACCCCAAAACCTGCATAGTCGCGGTTGACAACTTTTGCCCTCCATTCAAAACTCCCGGAATATGTCCGGAATGGACGGTCCGAAAATAAGGTCGGATAAAGTACCCGATAATTTAGGGCACCCCGATAGCGCCCCTCGAATACTCCACATAGTGCCGGGTTCACCTGCATCGGTGCAGCATAAAACTGAGACAGTCGGGGATCCTGCCCCTCAAGGCTACCCGGTAGCAGGTTCACCGCCTGCAGGATCAGCAAAACAAAAATCTTGTTTATTCTTAATGGCATAAAATATGTGATTAAACAGACTTGCTGCGACGGATTAACGTAGTGGAAAAATGAGCTGTTCTTTGCCACCATGAAAGCTTTTTGAAGGAACATAGCCGGGCTGCGTGACCAGAAAAGCAATGCCCTCATGATATCGTGGCAGCGACCTATCTGACCAGGGTCGTTTGCCCTCTTCTGGTTTCTTTATACCCATCAATATATTCTGCTTCCATGAACCATACAAATACGCCGGGATTCAGGGGCTGGCCGCGAAATGTGCCATCCCACCCAATCGCGGGGTCATTGACCACAAAATCCGACCGCTCGTACACCAGCTCGCCCCAGCGGTCAAACACCCGGAAGCTGAGAATCCGGGTACCGCTTAGGCCGTGTACCAGCAGCAGGTCGTTATTGCCATCTCCATTGGGGCTGAACCCTGTAGGCACCAGGATATCCCGGTCTTTGCTCACGTTCACAGTGATACGGTCGCGTGCCTCGCAGCCCACGCTGTCGGTCGCATTGAGTACATAGGAAATGGTATTCCGGGTCAGAACGACGGTCGAGTCACACTGGGTACAGCTCAGCGTGCCGGGAAAGTCAGGTATCCAGGTATATTTGACTTTGCCCTGTGCACCCTGGGCCACCGCTTTCAGCACCAGGGTATCGCCGAGCTTGATACGGAGATTGGAAGGGCCTGCATCCACTGTAAAGGGTAAAGGCTCGCCCAGACGGGCAGTCGTGGACGCAGTGCAACCATTTGCATCTTGTACCGTTACGGTGTACTGGGCCGCCCCGAGGCCGATAATAGTAGGGGAAGGACGGAAATTTTTTCCATCAATACTGTATTGAACAGGTGGCCTGCCCCCCACCACAGCAATTTGGAGTACCCCGTCGCGGCCTCCGTTACATGTGACGTTTTGAATACCCAGGCGGATATCCAGCGGGGCGGGGGGGGTCAAAATTGCTGGGCTGCTAAGCCTGCAGCCCTTTGAATCGGTGAGAACTACCTCGTATGCGCCTGCCGCCAGTCCTGTTTTCACTGCCCCGGCACTCCCGTCAGGCCAGGTAAAGCGGTAAGGAGGCGTGCCGCCATTCCCAAATACCTGTGCCACCCCGGTACTGTCGCCAAAACAGCGGTTGCCCGTCAAAGCGAATTGCAGAGAAAGCGCGGGCGGCTGGCCAACTACTGCCTGTGCCTCACCAGTACAATTGAACTCGTCGGTGACCGTTACCCGGTAAATCCCTGCAGCAACACCTGTAATACTGCGGGTGCTGCCACTACCCGGAACGTTCCACGCATACCTGAAAATACGGGTGTCGGCATCAATTGCAGCAATGGAAGCGCTCCCGTCGCGACCACCAAAACAACTGGTATTAGACGCTGTGAGCGATACGGAAACCGGGCGCGGCTGCCGCACATAGCGGGTCACGATAGCGGTACAACCTTGCGGGTCTGTGACCGTCACTGCATACTCCTGTTCGCCCCGAAGCCCGCCGACGGTTGTGCCCGTGGCCCCGGTACTCCACACAAATCGGAAAGCGGAAAGGTCTGCACCCGGCCTACCCCCCACAAAGTTGATGCCGATAGCGCCATCACTCCCGTTGAAACAAGACGGCAGGCGCACAATCATATTCGGCAGAATCGGCGGCAGATCGGTTATCTTTATAGTCCCGGCCGCCTTACACCCTTTACTGTCAGATACAGTGACGGAATAATCCAGGGAATCCAGTCCACCGACCTGGGCAGTAGTTGCCCCGTTGGACCATAGATAGGTATAGCTACCGGCATTTCCACCTGAAATGCGCGTTCCTGCTGTATTCTTTTTTTCCCCCAGGCATCCTCTGGCATCCTGAAAGACCTCCAGGAGCAGGTCTGCCGGGGGCTCTCCGACCGTTATCTGCCCCGATTCCTTACAGCCTTTTGCATCTGTGACCGTGAGCTGGTAGCCACCTGCTGCCAATCCGGTAGGGTTGGTCCTGGTATCCCCGTTGCTCCAGTTGTATGTATAGGGAGCCGTACCGCCAGCGATGCGGGCAGTAATCCCTCCGCTCAGTTCGCCCCTGCAATTTGCGGGCAGGGCCGTAAGCTCCACCTGTATAGGCGCAGGCCCTGGCACCAGGGCCGTCTGAGCTATTGTGCAACCCCGGGCGTCTCTTATGCGAAGGCCCACTATACCTGCCCTGAGCATGGTAGCCTGCCGACCTGCCTGCCCGAGGGGATCTGACCAAAAATAGCTATAGGGAGAAGTACCCCCGCTGACCCAAGCCGTAGCCGCGCCATTGCTGCCGCCGGGACAATCCACCGCTGTGAAGGTCACAGAATCCAGCACCAGCGGTGGGGGGGCGGTCAACGTAAAACATTCCCGCACTTCACAATTCCGGCGATCGCTGACCGTAACACAATACCGCCCCGGCCCCAGCCCCGAAATATTGGAGACCGCTGCCCCTGTATCCCATTGATACCTCAACGCCCCTGTCCCGCCGCTTGCTATGGCATTCAAAAACCCATCAGCATTAACGCTGCAGGAGGGCCCATTGCCGGAGAGCTGCAGGCTCAGCACCGGCGGTGCCTGCATCCGGATACTGTCCGTATAGGTACAGGCACGCGCGTCGCTCACCGTAACACGGTAAACGCCTCCGCCGAGGCTATCCAACCTGGCCGTCTGCCGTCCGTTAGACCAGGAGAAACGATATGGGGCCGTGCCGCCACTGACAAAAGCCTCCGCAGCCCCATCCGTCCGTCCACCACAGGAGATAAGTTCCATAAGGCGGATTTCCGCAGTCAGACCGGGAGGCTCGGCAATCGCAAAAAAAACAGTATCTGCACAAAAATCCTCATCCTGCACAACCACAAAGTACTGCCCGGGACCAAGACTGTCGAATACCGGACTGGCCTGGAAAAGACCATCGCCATTGAGCTGAAAACCATACCGCCCGGTGCCGTTCTGTGCTTGTAGTTCTACCCTGGCATTGCGTTGGCCAAAACACGTAACCTCCGTTCGGGAGGCTATACGCGCTTCTACGGCACATACCTTAAAAACACATGAAGATGTACCCTCCTTCGCGCCACAAAATACGCTGCCGGGTCCTGCCCGGGCCCGCACCCGAATGCGCAGCATATCCCCCGGTTGGAGGTTTGACCTGCTGAAACCCGTTTGAAGCGCAGACAGGACAAAGCTACTGTCGCGGCCGTTCATTGAAAGAATTACTGCATAGCCATCGGCTTCAGGAACAGGAGTCCAGGAAAACCGTGCAACGCCTTGATCGTCGAAGCCACAGATCACCTTCGGGGCCTCCAGGCTATCCCTGATCACGATCCTTAAACTATCGTTGATAAGGCAGCCCCGGGCCGTTTCGATTTTCACCTGATAAACCGTTGTGCGGACTGGCCGGAGCACAGGAGAAGGACAATCCGTACAAGATGCCCCTGCGGCAGGCGACCAGGTATAACGCACACTGTCCCGTGCCACAAAAGCGATCGTCCAGGATTCCACACGGCCAAAGCGCAATGGATCAAAACCATCGGATACCAGCAAGGCCCAGTCGCCGTTGACCGGTGCCCCACGAAGCGCATTCCACGAGCCCTCCGGCATAAAGGTGCCGCTAAAAGGCGCGTTGCCCGCTGTTACCGGAAGATTTGCGGAAGGGGAAAAGCAGGTATTGCGATAATCGTCAAATCCGCCCCCGTTGCCCGTGGTCAGTTCCAGCAAACTACCATCCGGAGCACGCAGGTAGATATCCAGATCCTCTACCCAATCCGTCGAAATATCCAGGCATACCTTCTGGATTTGTGCCAGCGGATTATCCAGGGTTTTCAGGGGTATGCCACGTACAGGCAGGACTGCTGCATAAGGATTGGGATGCGGATGGTTGCTAAAACCAAGCATATATTGCGGGTTAGACTTAAATGCGGACACGCTGTCCGAAGATATATCCAACCTGGCGTTGGCCGTAAGACTATCGCCGGCACAAAGCGCAGCCTCCCGCGCAAAAGGCACTGCTGTCCGGCAGGCCCCACAATCCGGGCTGCCGGCTGGAAATACCGGGATACCAACCGAATTTTCAGTTTTACATCCATAAATATCCTCAGCCGTCATCAGAAAAGTGACCAAACCGGCGGTATCGGTCACTGCGGCAATCGAATCCTGTAGCTGAAAAATCACCCCCGGCTGAAAACGCCAACGCAAGGTAGAAATCTCTACCCTGAAAACGGCATCGTCGCCGATCAACAGTTCGCCGGGCAGCACATTCACCAAACGGCTGGTATCAATACGACCTACCGAGGCCGAAAGCCGGACCGTATCCCCCGCACATACGGGGTCTGGAGCGCGCGGGAAAGAAAATATCGGCTTTGGCGATACCTGTACAGCGGGGAAAGCAAACTGAAAGCGACAACCACGGATATCCTGCGCCCTTAGTGAAAAAACCGGAAGCCCACCCTCTAAGGGCAGGTAAGTCAATTCCCGTCCGCTACGAACCGAGTCCCCATCCAGGAGCCATTTGAATTGAGTACTAAAATCTGATTGGTTATAAACCCTCCCATTATTGGGATAGCTCCCGCTAATCCGCACAAAAATGGACTGTCCCGGGCATCCTGTCAGGGTCCTGCCGTCCCGGGCCAGGGTAAGCCCGGCAATGGTATCTATATTTATCCCCATAGGCTGGCAGGGCAATCCGCAACCCAGTACAGCGCCCCAGCCACTCCCCTGCTCCGTCCCGTTCGACGAAAAAACCACCCGCAGGCAACCCGAAGGATTATTGACCGTTGCCTGAAAATACAGGGAATCCTTTTGCCAGCCAGCAGTGATACAGCCTAAAAGCGCAGCACCAGGCCCATCGCCGTCAAAAATACACAGCGAGTCGCCCAAACGGATATCCAGGCCACCAAATGCAATACGCATGGCCCCCCCGCCAGGCACAGGGCACAAGACTACTGCATAGCGTTCGCCAGGGCCATAGTTGCCGGCAGGACCGCCGCTGTCGAAAAGCAGCCCTGAACAGGCACTCACCGTAGTATCTGATGATGGCCGAAGCTGCCCCCATAATGATCCAATTCCAACAGCACAACAAATGAACAGCGCGAAAAAACGCCTTTTATCCATATACAATTCCATGGTTTTTTGATCAAACAGCCTTGCAAACCAGCGTGAGGCAAGGCAACAAAAGAAAAATATCTTCTGAAAAACACGGCCTACCCCCTCCCGGCCCATTTCCGCCTGCCCGCCGGATGAATCCCAAAGTAATAATAACGCAATAAAAATCCGCTTTTGCACGTGCATAAATATAATTCCGCTTTGTTATTGTTAGCGTAGAACGCACAAAAAATGTACTTTTATCGTTTAAAGAACAATTATTGAACGATGAACCTGATTGACGGAAAAAAAATAGCCTCGGAAATCATCGCGGAACTACGCGAGGCTGTTGCCCGAATCCAATCCCAAAACGGTAAAATACCGCATTTGGCAGCCGTCCTGATCGGGGAAGACCCCGCGAGCCAGGCTTACGTAAAAAACAAGGTCCGTTCTTGTGAAGCGGTAGGTTTTGCTTCCACCCTGATCCGTCAACCTGCGGATATCAGCGAAGCAGCGCTCTTGAAAATCGTAGAAGACCTTAACCATAACAGCGATATTGATGGGTTTATTGTCCAGTTGCCCCTGCCGCGACATATTGACGAGCAAAAAATCACGCTGGCGATCCGACCGGAAAAAGATGTAGATGGCTTCCATCCGGTCAACGTTGGCCGAATGGCACAGGGCCTCCCTTGCTACCTGCCGGCCACCCCGATGGGTATCCTCGAGATGTTGAAACGCTGCGAAATCCCCACTGCCGGCAAGGAGGTTGTCGTACTGGGCAGGAGCAATATCGTAGGTACGCCCATCGCTATCCTCCTGTCGCGAAAAGGATACCCCGGAGATGCCACGGTCACCATCTGCCATAGCAGGACGGAAAACCTGTCCGCCCATACCCGCCGTGCAGATATCCTGATCGCCGCCATTGGCCGTGCCGAAATGGTGACCGGGGAAATGGTAAAGCCTGGCGCCGTTGTGATTGATGTCGGCATAAACCGCGTGGACGATCCCACCCACCCGAAAGGATACCGCCTTGCCGGCGATGTCCACTTCGAAAGTGTCGCGCCGGTCTGTTCCTGGATTACCCCGGTGCCCGGTGGCGTTGGCCAGCTTACGGTCGTATCCCTGCTCCAGAATACGCTCAGCGCCAGCCTGAAAAGTGTCTTCGGCTAAGATTCCGTGGAGTAATCCAGGCACTCCCCCCCTGAACGCCTCCACCGGCATGCCTGAAAATACCGGAATTGGCACGACAGCACAACCGAAGCTGTCGCATCGGTCACGGGGTGTACAAATCGTGTCAAGGCTGTCCCCGGGTAGCGAAAGCACCTTTTTACACCACCTGATGAACAACAGCCCTGATTTATTTCTAAAACAATAGGGCCGTAAAATAGCTTCTCATTATTAAACGGGTATTTTGCCCTTTTCACCGATATGGACGCAAAAACAGGACTTTTACATCTGCACCGCCAAACTATGGAGATACTTGCACAAATCAGTGCAGAGGACTATTCCACGCCGCTCGAATTATTTAACGGTGCTACCCTGGGACAGCATTTCCGGCATATCCTTGATTTTTTCCAGTGCCTTGCCGATGCAGCAACCAGTGGTGTCGTGGACTATGCACGACGGCAACGCGACCCCGTGCCCGAGAATGACCCCGGGGCCGCGGCGACCTTGTTTCAGCAGGTCCTTGACCAGATCGGAAAAATGACCGAAGGCAGTACGCTGTATATGCGTGCGGATTTCATGCACGCCACCGAAGCCGGCAGACCGCTGTACGCCTCTTCCGCAGGCAGGGAAATGACTTTTGTCCACGATCATGCCATCCACCACATGGCTATGATACAAATGGGGATCCGGGAATATTTCCCTTATATTGTGCGTTCTGCGCATTTTGGCGTTGCGCCATCCACTGTTAAATTCCGTATGGAACAAGAATAAATTATGGACTCCTGGCAATTTTTTTTTCCTATTGAACCCGAGCGGTCAGACCTTTTGCTGGCCTGGCTCGAAGATTTCCCATTCGATGCTTTTCAGGAAACCGGGGATGGTTTGTTTGCCTTTCTTTCAGCGGATGAGGATCCCGAGGCCATTGCTGTGCAGCTCGATCCACTACTGCGCGAGCTCGGGATTACCTGCAAGCGGGAAATAATCCCTGCACAAAATTGGAATGCCCTTTGGGAAAGTAATTTCAGCCCGGTGCAGGTCGGTATGTTCTGTGGTATCCGGGCGGATTTTCATGCCCCCTTCCAGGATGTCCGCCACGAATTGGTCATCCAACCGAAGATGGCTTTTGGTACTGGTCACCATGAAACAACCTATATGATGATTGCATTTATGGAAACCCTGCCTTTTCAGGGTGCCCATGTGCTCGACTTTGGGTGTGGGACGGGTATCCTCGCAATACTCGCTGCAAAACTCGGCGCCCTGCACATTGATGCAGTAGATATCGAGGAGGCTGCGACAGAAAACACCATCGAAAATGCCTCTGTCAACCAGGTCGCCGGCCAGATCGCGGTCTTTACCGGAACCCTCGAGGCCGTTCCGGAAAGACTGTACGATATCCTGCTGGCAAATATCAACCGCAACGTAATTTTAGCTACTTTACCCTCGTTATATCAGAGGCTCAGCAACGGCGGGACCTTACTGATCTCCGGGATACTGGAGACTGATCGCGCCCACGTCTTTGAAGCGGCACAAAATGCCGGTTTTCAAATTAACCGATTTACAGGAAGGGGGAACTGGATCGCCGCAAGCCTGCTCCGACCCTGAATACCCCGGTAAGCAAACGAACGTTATGCGCATTTCCTTTTTTATTGCCCTGATTGTGATTTTTTGTATCCAGGTACCCGTACCGGGCTTGTGTCACAAATCATTTGAAGCCCCGTTCAGGGAAAATATCATGGGTGGACATATTGTTTTATCCCGAAATACGCCCCTACCCTTTCCAAAAAACACGCTTTCCTTTATCCAAAGCGCCGATACCTTTCCACCCGATCCATTGCGTTTTATCGCCGCCCTTGAAAGCTTTATTTTAGCGGGCAAAAACGAGGCGGCGACCGCGGCGTTCAAAGCGGCCGAGCCTTTGATCCGGGCAGCAGGGAAAAATGCCGACGAATTCAATCTCATCTACCGTACCTGTACGCTGATGCAGTCGCGGCGGTTGAGCGCCAGCCCATATTTCAAAAGATATCTGGAGGTCCTCCCTACCCTACGCAACCTCCAGACGGGCGCAGAAACTTCCCGGCAATGGCACCTTATCCTGGAA
>Ga0209990_10003436_pt1 | contig 11623 bp, 10 predicted proteins | sample NOAtaG_6_FD_187304 | JGI IMG/M metagenome (GOLD analysis project Ga0209990, IMG submission 187304) | Freshwater lake microbial communities from Lake Erie, under a cyanobacterial bloom - NOAA_Erie_Diel5S_2200h metaG (SPAdes) (version 2) | ecosystem: Environmental > Aquatic > Freshwater > Lake ...
ACCCAATATTATTGTGTTATTCAAAGTAACGGTTACGCCGTTGTAGTCCAATGGATCAATAACAAAGGGAATGGTATAAGTTTTGATGGCAGGGTTCACAACAATATTGCTTGTGTCACTCTTGCCTGCAATTTGAATAGGATCAGCTGTTATCAAAGCTGTAGCTGCTGTTCCTGACCCTCCAAACACAGTGATCTCTTCGCCTGAGATGTAACCAACACCTTGGGCTATTATTTGTGGTTCGATCAGCTTGACTCTTGTGATAATAATAGTAGCTGATGCCGGGCCGTCACCTCCAGCGACAGTGAGAACATCATTTGGCTTGTAGCCACGTCCCTCATTGTTTGGGTCCACCAGAACACTTTTGATTCTTGCTGTTTCCACTTGGAGGAGTGTGGGAGCGGAGAACACACCGCCTTGCACGGTCAAGGTATCACTAGGTACGTAGCCGGTACCACGATCCCAAGGCACAACAAGGGGTACTGCGCCCATTATAGCTTCAGCCACAGCTTGCACACCACCAGGAGGCGGTGGATCTATTGTTATGGCTGGTACTGAAGTATATCCGCTGCCAGGGTTGTTGATGTTCAAAGTGTTGACTTGACCTTTGGCATTTAGATTCAAAATACCAGTAGCCAAGCTGTTGGTAATTACATCATTATCAATTTGAACTTGATCAACTGCCAGCTTACTGGCTATGAGTTTGGATCCATCCCATTTGAGATCCGCTGATCCGTCAAATACACCCCCATTATTGAACTGAACAGCCTGTGTTGGGCCACCTGGAGTGCCGCCAGGTCCACTACCAGTTCCAGCAGGGCCTGTTGGTCCTGTAGCACCCACTGGTCCTGCTGGTCCTCCAGAGGGAGCTGGAATAGGCTGAGGCCCAGTTTGTAAAATATTGATGATTAAATCAATGCGTGCAACAATGTCGTTATACCAAAGTCCACCATCAGTGTAAGCTAGGTCAAAAGTTTGTGGAACCAAGCTGTAGACAGGCGCTGCTGCTGTATTGGTTATTACTGCATTCATCAAGGATTTCAAATGCTGCAATGCTGCAACTGTAACAGCAACTTGACCAGGTATTACAGTCTTGCCACTTACATAGTATTTGTTGCCAGCCAAGTAGCTGTTGAGATTGATGCCGCTCAGGACATCGCTCATTACACATGCTGCAATCAGTTGCACATCACGTGCACACTTGGCTTGATCATATGAGAAGGGTGCAGGGAATTGATTGTTTATGTATCCCACTACTTCTTGACTCAAGAAGTCTAGGTTCAAATACACAAGTGTCTGGGCACTGAAATTGCCAGTGGAGGTGGGCACAACATTGGCATATTCGGTGCTGGGACCGTTCAAAATAATATTGTTAACAATTGCCAAATTACTGGCAATTGGAGCATAAGCAACAATACCGCCACTAAAGCTGGGTATAACCACTTGGCTGGGCGGAACAACACCTGGAAAGCTTGGAACAATTGCAATGTTGGCTACTATTTTTTGAACCAAACTTAGTGCATAGTTCAAAGCATCAACAGTCAATTGTTTTTGTTCTGGTGTATTGTACACCAGAACACTTAAGACGCCATTCCAGTAAGCATTACCTGCTGCTACACTGTTGTATGTGGATCCCAACAAAGTGTCGTTCATTACAGCAAACAAGATTGTTGTCAAGTCTCTGCTGCACTTCTGAAGCTGAGTTGGTGTTAAGGAGTAGCCCAAGGGGTAGTTGGCTTGCACCCAAGCATTGACTTGAGCTCGTATAAAAGGCAAGTTGTAGATAACTAAGGCAACTGCGTTCAACAAACCTTCGTTTTGTGTAATTTGTCCTGGACTGCTGTCACTCAACAAATACCAAGCTGTGCCGTTGTAATACTCCAGCTTGTTGTAATCTGTGTTGAAACGGATCATACCTGTTGATGGAGCAAGAGGAGCACTAGCTGGCCGCTGGGCAGTCAAGCCCACTGGCACTCTTATAGCACCAGTGCCTGGGAAGGTAATACTGTTTTCCAGATCACTGTTTTGGAAACGAGTTACAACCAAGGTGCCATTGGGATCGCTAGTTAAAACAACTTTGTTGCTCTGAACTGGGCCAGATAACCTAAGGGTTGTATTTTGAAGGTTGGAAATTTCAGATGCTGCTACAGCCAGTTGAACTCGCATGGCCTCAAAATTATCTCTGAAACCTTGACTTTCATTGTCCGAACCTGCCACAGGGTAGTTGGTGTTGATGCTGTCTGGTCTAATGTTGCTGGTCATGGATATCCACACTAATCGCGTTTTTCCATATTTATGTGCTCCACACATTTGTATTTTGATCCTGTATTCACCTAGATCTTAAATGAACATCTTAAATATCCTTGGTGCCCAACTCTCTAACGGAGGAACGCCACTTGCAAAGAAGATTGAAACGCTCAAACAGAGCCAATCCTCGAGAAGACAGAAACATTTTTGACAACAAAAATGTTCGCAACAACATCATCGAACTTGAGCAATTTACCAAGCATCTCAAACAAAAAGTTGAACTGATTCCCAAAAACCTCAGTCAAGAAACGTATATTGAAAAGCTTGAGGATCCAAACACAAATATTGTGTTTGCCATTGGTCCTGCAGGCACAGGAAAATCGTATTTGGCGACCTTATACGCTATCCAGTGTTTGAAATCAGGCAGTGCCAGCAAGATTGTTATTACTAGACCCAATATAAGTTTGGACGACAAGGACATTGGCTTCCTGCCTGGCGACATTTTTTCAAAAATGGCGCCCTGGACAAGACCCATCTTGGAGATTTTTGAGGAGTTTTATTCAACCAAACAAATTGCCACGATGTTGGAAAACAATGTAATAGAGTTGCTTCCCATGGCTTTCATAAGAGGCAGAACATTGAAGAACAGCATTATTCTTCTTGATGAGGCGCAAAACACTACCAAGCTCAGCATGGTCAGTGCTTTGACACGCATTGGGGAGAACAGCAAGATGATTGTTACTGGAGATACAAAACAAAGTGATAGAGGAACAAGCAATGGTCTCACAGACTTTTTACAAAGATACCGTCCAAACAAACGAGTGGCTGTTGTGGAATTTCAACAAAAAGATGTTGAACGCCATCCAGTAATCCATACCATACTGGGTTGGTACGGAGAAAACTAACCCTCCCTCTTTGTGAACCATAAATACTGGAAAATTGGGCACTTCTGGTATTATGGTTCACAAAATCCTCGAAAATTTTTCAGATCAAGCTGAAGAAGTAATCAAAAAGCTTACATCCAAACAAGACCTGTTGGATGTAATGCTGGACATTGAAGACTACTTTGACAACAACAATTTATATGTGTATGACAATTGGTTTAAAGGCGAACTTGTGAAAGGGCCAGTTGTAAAAAAATATTGGATTGAAGTAACTTTCAAGTATCCTCTCAAAAAAATGCCTGATCCTGAAGGCGGTCTTCGTCTCACACAACACGGCACAAAAATACAATATGAAAAAAGTTATCAAATGGTGCCATTGCCTATCCAGAGTCCTGATGACTATGAACCTGGAACAAAAAAGCCCCGAATGAAAAAAGAGGGGGTTTGGCTCATACACATGAAAATTCCTCGCCGATTTGTGGAAACATTAGATCCTGAAATGCTAGACATCTACGATGAAGAGGTTGAAGACACAGACATGGAAAATGCTGAGGACCAGATGGCACAGGGCCAAACTCCTGGAATGGAGATGCCTTGATGAAGTTAAGTGAGGGGCTACGGAAAGGTGACTTGGACGGGTTGATCCTGCCTTTGATCACTGTTGACGAATATGAATCCAAAATTGGAGATGATCAAGCGGTTGTTGTGGGATTTTATGTATTGGAACAAGATGCCGCACATGATTTAAGCAATTTTATGGAGAGAGCACCTTACATGGTGATGGACACAGATGTGAGTCCTGCACCAACCAAGGACGGTTACTACGTATGCTTTGTGGAAATCAATCGCACACTGGACTTTCCTAAAGCCTTGATATCATTGCTAAATGATATAACAAAACTATGTAATGTGGAGGACTGGCAATTCACCACTGTTAAGCTTCCCAAAGACAAGATAGTGCCTTTGACAGAAAAAAACCTTGAAAAACATGTGAACTGCAATCCCAAGGAATCTGAAAACAACAGCGAAGAAAATGTCAAAAGGTTTTTCAAACACAGCAGTTTGAATGAAACACATGTGAACCCTGGCTTCATAGCATTTGGTGACTCCAAATACAAAGGCAAATTTAAGATTGTAGCGCTCACTAACCAAACTCCAGAAGGTCCTGTGGACCTGAGTGAAACAGGCTCCGCCCAGTGCAGAGTTCTAGAACAAGCATTGGCTGGTCCCTACAGTGTTCACAAACTAGGCGCACATTTGGTGGTGGAAAACTGGAACCTACAAAAATTTTTAGTGTTGAAACCTCTCTAGAGGTTGTTCACTAGCTACTTTGCCTTATACTCAATACAAGACAGTTTTTGATATCGTGGTAAAGTGTCCACGGGCGGAAGGGATGGTATTCCATCAGGAACGCAAGCAACTCAGCGTCAACTGTGCGCTGGACCGGGAAGCACCGCTGTTTGTCTTGACACATGCTCTCCAGTGCGAGCCCGGAATACACAACCAAGTGACAAAATAGGTTGAAAATCATCTCTGCAATGTGAGGCATTGCACAAAAAGGATCGCTCTGAGGTGGTCATTCTCATCGATCAGGACACAAAACAAGGCTGCTGATGCCCTTGATTGTGTTTGCCGCTGCTGAACCCTGTGTTCGAGGTAGTGAATGCATACTGGTACCGAGCAACCGCCAGTTTTTGGTTTATTCAAACATTCATCCAAATCATGCTCTCTATACGGCACCATACCAGGACCGTTAAGACGTTTTTTACCTCCCCAATCACTCGTTGGGGAGAGTATGATCTCTTCCAACACCACCCAGAGATATAATCTATCTAGATCCTATCATAATAGTTGACAGCCAAAATTGTATTTGTTATCTATCACACAGAAGAAAAGGAGCTTTCCATGCTTTGGTTCATCCTGATTATGGCTGTTGTAGCTGCTGTTTATGGAATGGGAATGGTGGCCAGCATCATAGGCTACTTTTTCCTGTTCATTGGGTTGGGAGTTGCTGCCTTGGTGGCACTCATTGTTGTTGGCGCATTCCTGGCAGATAGGGGCTGAAGATGAGTGTCTGGGAAAAGCTGGCTGCTGGGCTTTACAAGAACCAGGACGTGTATCCTGACTGTCCCAAAAAGCCTGTTCTGGCAAAGAACGCCACACCAGCCGAACACCGAACCTATGCTGATGAGCTTGAGAGGTATGAGGCTCTCCTGGCCAGTTATAAACAGGCTTGTGCTGCATATAACACCCGGACAAGTGAGCTGGAGGCAGAATTCCAAGCTGATCTCGAAGCATACTACGAGATGAGTGGCCATCCCAAGGCTGGGCTGCTCTATTGGAAGGCTTATGAGCGGGGTCACAGCGGCGGAATGGAGGAAGTTGCCAATGTCTACAGTGACTTGGTTGAGCTGGTGAAGTGAGATCCAAGCCCATCACAGTGGCAAGTGACCTTCGGCGTCTTGATGAGCAGATCACTTGGTGTCAAACTCACTTGCCTGAAAACAGTTGGCGATGCTATGCCACACATTTTTGGTTTAGCAGTGAGGAAACAGCCACACATTTTGCCTTGATATGGAGCATGAAAGATGGTTGACGTTCGACTGCTTCGCGATGCTGCCATCGCTGAAAGCAACAATGGTTTCAATGTGCATGACCATCTCAAATCTCTCACTGTGGATCAGCTACGAGAGCTGACACAGAAGAACCTCAAGAGATTTGAGGTGATGTGCCTCAATGTGCTGGGCGACCTAAACATCGGCACCATCATTCGAAGCAGCCACCTGTTTGGTGCTCGGCGGGTGCATGTGTTTGGGCGTCGACGGATTGACAATCGTGGTTTGGTTGGTGCGCAGAACTACACCGTGGTAGAGAGGGTTCAAGGGCTGCTGGAAGACGGTGTCACCATCGACTCCAAGGCTTTTTGGCGCTACGTGGACCAGGAAGGGCTCTACCCCATTTTTGTGGAGCAAGGTGGGAGCAACGTGTTTGAGTTTCTCTGGGCAGAAGCGGTGCGGGATGCCACCAGCGTTGGTCGCACCCTGTGCCTTGTGATGGGCACTGAGAACAGTGGTATTCCTCAGAGCATCCTGCAGGACGTAGATATGGTTGACCGCGCGGTGAGTATTCCCCAATCTGGCGTGGTTCGATCACATAATGTGAGCATGGCGTTCGCCATCACTGCCGGTCAGATGATTGGTAGGCTGGGATGGTATTGACACAATAGCGGTTCTCCGCTATAAACAGTTTGAGCATGGTGCTCAAGCATGTGAAATTGACTCACATGACAACTCCAAAAATGCTGCGGCATAGGAGAAGACAGAAATGGCTCGTAATTTTGATATCGCTCAGCGTGCATATGACCAGAAATTTGTGGTTTGGGCGGAGATTGATCACCCAGATGTGGACCGTGATTGGTACCTCAAGAATGGGCTGGCTGTGCCACAGATGTGGGTGCCTGTGGCTGTGACGCATACCAAGGATGCGGCAATCCGGGCTACCAAGCAGGCTAAGATTTAACCCTGCCAACCCACCACACTAGCAGGAAGAGGAGAGCTGGGAATTATTTTCCCAGCTCTTGCCTTCTGATTGCTTGATGAAACAATTCAAGGATCTGTTGTTGGGTTGCCAAATCCACCTCTTGGCAACGCAGTATTTCAGCATCAGGAAATTGTTTCAAAACTTGTTCAGCAGCAGCTTGCTCTGAGTCATCATCCAAGAATGCAGCCAGAACAACATCGTTTATGAAGTTTTGGTCAATCTCATCAAGAATTTGTTGATTTTGAGTTTGAAATGCTTGAGCTATCAGTTCTGCATCTACTATCAAACTGCTGGTGGAATTTTTCCGTTTTTTGTAAGTGGTTCCCTGCTGCAAGGAATACCACTGCCATGGCGTTGTGACTTCATTTTCGTGCCATGTTCGCCAACTTATGTAGTAGATGCTGGTCATAATAGGTTCAAACCTCAAAATAGTCTTAAATACTTATAGATTATTATTTGGGAGTGCCAATGAATCTATTTGAAGAATTCCAAAAAGGTTTCCAGCAAGAGCAGGAAACTGAGATGAGTCTAATGGACTACCTGGAGCTATGCAAAACTGAGCCATTGGCATATGCAACAGCAGCTGAGCGAGTTTTGGCAGCTATAGGTGAGCCCAAAATAGTTGACACTAGCAAAGATGACAGATTAGGGCGAATCTTTATGAATCGCACTATCAAAATGTATCCCAGTTTTGAAGAATTTTACGGGATGGAAGAAACCATTGAGCGGGTAGTGGGCTATTTTGTTCATGCAGCACAGGGTCTCGAGGAAAGAAAGCAGATTCTTTACTTGCTGGGGCCCGTTGGCGCAGCCAAAAGCAGTCTTGCAGAAAAAATCAAAAGTTTGGTGGAAACCCATCCCATCTATGTGTTGAAGGCAGGGAATGAACACAGTCCTGTATTTGAAACACCTTTGGGCTTGTTCACACCTGGCAAAGCTCTTACTGAAACTGTGCAAAACCAGTTTGGCATCCCGGCAAGATATTTCACAGGCTTGCCCAGTCCTTGGGCTGTGAAGCGTCTTCAAGAGTTCAATGGAGATATAAATCAGTTCCGAGTAGTGAAGCTTTGGCCCAGCAAGCTCAAACAAATTGCTATTGCCAAGACTGAGCCTGGTGACGAAAACAATCAGGACATCAGCTGCCTAGTAGGTAAGGTGGATATCCGGAAGCTGGAGCATTATAGCCAAAATGACCCTGATGCCTACAGCTATAGCGGTGCCTTGTGTAGAGGCAACCAAGGTGTAACAGAGATGGTGGAGATTTGGAAAGCACCTATCAAAGTATTGCATCCACTGCTTACTGCCACTCAAGAAAGCAATTACACTGGAACTGAGGCCATTGGTGGCATTCCCTTCCAAGGCATTGTGTTTGCACATAGTAACGAAAGTGAATGGCAAACCTTCCGGAACAACAAAAGCAATGAAGCCTTTTTGGATCGTATCTGCGTAATCAAAGTGCCTTATTGTCTCAGAACAACTGAAGAACAACAGATTTATCAAAAGCTGTTAAGGGGCAGCAGTCTTGGCTCAGCCCCGTGTGCCCCTAAAACATTGGAATTGCTGAGTCAGTTCTGTGTGCTTACACGACTCAAAGAACATGAAAATTCCAATTTGTGGAGCAAGATGCGTGTGTATAATGGCGAAAACATCCGCGACACTGATCCACGTGCCAAAACCATTGTTGAATACAAGGAAACAGCAGGGGTTGACGAAGGCATGAGCGGGATCAGCACACGCTTTGCCTTCAAGATCTTGAGCCAAACCTTCAATTTTGACACCACTGAGGTGGCTGCTGACCCTGTGCATCTCATGTATGTGCTGGAACAAAGCATCAAGAGAGAACAGTTTCCAGAAGAGGTACAAAATCGTTATCTTGAATACATCAAAGAAAACATCAGCCCCAAGTATATTGAATTCCTGGAAAAAGAGCTTCAGAAAACATACTTGGAAAGCTATGAAGAGTATGGCCAAAATATTTTTGATAGGTATTGTGTTTGGGCTGATGCTTGGATTTCAGATAACGACTACAAAGATCCAGACACTGGGCAACTTTTAAATCGCGAGGTTTTGAACAAAGAACTGGAGAAGATTGAGAAGCCTTCAGGCATTGCCAATCCCAAAGACTTCCGCAACGAGTTTGTGAACTATGTGTTGCGTGCGCGAGGCAAACCAGAAAATGCAGGCGGAAATCCTCGTTGGACAGATTATGAAAAGTTCAGGCAAGTGATTGAGAAAAAGATATTCAGTTCAACTGAGGAACTGTTGCCTATTATCAGCTTTGGAAGCAAGAAAAACAGCGAGGACATGAAGAAGCATGAAGGATTTGTAAACCGGATGGTTGAACTGGGTTATACTCCAGCTCAATGCCGTCGTTTGGTTGAATATTATATAAGGCAAAGCAAGAGCAACTGATGGGAGTTGTAATTGACCGCCGGCCCAATCAAGGTCAAAAAAATCTGGGCAATCGCCAACGATTTATTCGGAGGGCCAAAGATGCTATCAAAAAAAGCATTCAAGGAAATCTCAACAACCGGAGCATAACTGACACAGACAGTGGCGAGAATATTCGTATTCCAGTTGACACAGTAAGCGAGCCCACTTTTGGCCAAGACTGGAACACTGGTGAATCCCGCCGTGTGCTTCCTGGCAACAAAGACTACATTCCCCAAGATCACATTGAACGTCCCAAGGGTGGCCAGCAACAACAAAAAGGTGACAAAGCCTCTGACAGTGATGAAACTTTTGAGGATGAATTCAGCTTTGTGTTAACAAAGGAAGAATTTTACGACTTGTTTTTTGAAGACCTTGAACTGCCGGACATGATCCGGAAACAGCTGAAAACAACCAAAAGTTGGGAAATCAAAAGAGAAGGCATCAGCACCGGAGGCAATCCCACAAATTTGAATCTCATCCGCACCATGAGAAACAGTATAGGGCGTAGGTTGATTTTACGCAAGCCAAACGAAAAACTTATTGAACAGTTAGAACAAGAGTTATCAACAGTTGATGCCAATAGTGAAAGAGGTCAACAGATCCTTCAAGAGTTGGAAATCTTGCGTAAGAAAACAAAGGCTGTTGCGTATGTGGATCCTATTGATTTGCGTTACAACGTTTTCAACAAAAAACCCACACTCAGCAACTCAGCAGTGATGTTTTGTATTATGGACGTAAGTGGCAGCATGGATGAAGCCAAGAAAGACATGGCCAAAAGGTTTTTCATGCTGTTGTATTTGTTTCTTCAAAAGAAGTATGACAGTGTAAAATTGGAATTTATTCGACATCACACAGAAGCAGATAGAGTGGACGAAAACACATTTTTTTACGACAAGCTCAGTGGAGGCACAGTCGTTAGCTCAGCTTTGAAATTGTGCGTGGAAACAATCAAAAAAGAATATGACCCCAGTCTATATAATGTGTATGTGTGCCAAGCCAGTGATGGCGACAATTATGACAGCGATAATCCAGAATGCAAAAAGATCCTGGAAAAAGATTTGTTACCGCTGTTGCAGTATATGGCGTATATTGAGATTGGGGATCAGCATCTAGTTCAACACTATCCCATGATGTATTATGCCAGCAGCCGCTTATACAACGTGTATCAAACTGTGAGTTTTGGCTCAGAAAAACTTCAAATATCAAAAGTTTTTGAGCAGAAAGAAATCTATAACGTTTTCAGAAAATTGTTTGAGAAAAAATAGCGATGCAAGATTTGTTGTTCACTACCAACGATTGGAGTTTCCCTCTTATTGAGAAATCCCTAGAGGCAGTTGAAGAAATTGGCAGGAAAGAATTGGGCATGAATCTCTATCCCAATCAAGTGGAAATCATCTCCAGCGATCAAATGTTGGATGCCTACAGTTCTGTTGGCTTGCCGGTTATGTATAATCACTGGAGCTATGGCAAACGATTGGTAAGAGATCAACAAATGTATAAAAAAGGCATGATGGGTCTGGCCTACGAAATAATCGTAAACACTGATCCCGCGATAGCCTATCTCATGGAAGAAAACACCATGACTATGCAACTGTTGGTGTTGGCCCATGCATCAGTTGGTCACAACTTTTGTTTTGCCAACAACTATATGTTTCAACAATGGACTGACGCAGACAGCATTGTGGATTATTTTGTTTTTGCCAAGAAATATGTGGCTGAATGTGAAAGCAAGTATGGCTTTGATGCTGTTGAGAAACTTTTAGACAGTTGTCATGCACTTCAAAATCTTGGTGTAGACAAATATCGGCGCCCACCCAAACTGAATGCCAAAAAAGAAGAAGAGAGACTCAAAGACAGACTATCGGAATGGGAACGGAATCAAACAGAACTGTGGTATAGTCTGGATCCCAAAGGAAGTAATAAACGACCAGAGAAAGCCAAACTGCTTCAAGAACCTGAAGAAAACCTATTGTATTTTCTTGAAAAAAACAGTCCTATTCTCAAACCTTGGCAAAGAGAAATAGTGAGAATAGTGCGCAAAACTAGTCAGTATTTTTATCCACAAAGGTTTACAAAAGTATTGAACGAAGGAATTGCCACATTTACCCATCACTGGATCCTGAATCATTTGTATGATCAAGGGAGATTGAGTGATGGTCAAATGATGGAGTGGTTGAGTAGCCACAGCAACGTAGTATTTCAACCAGCCTATAATGACAAGCGATTCAGTGGCATCAATCCCTATGCCCTTGGATTTGCTATATTCCGAGACATACAGCGGATCTGCACCAATCCCACTGATGAAGATAAAATTTGGTTTCCCAAACTGGTGAACACTGACTGGAAATCAGCCATTCGCTCTGCTGCAACAGAATACAGAGACGACAGTTTTATTGCACAGTTTTTGAGTCCCAAGGTAGCACGGGATTTGAAATTGTTTGGTATTGTGGACAACAAGCATGCAGAAGACATTGTGGTTAACAGCATTCACAATGAGGCCACTTTCTCCATTCTGAGAT
>Ga0209990_10003438_pt1 | contig 11622 bp, 12 predicted proteins | sample NOAtaG_6_FD_187304 | JGI IMG/M metagenome (GOLD analysis project Ga0209990, IMG submission 187304) | Freshwater lake microbial communities from Lake Erie, under a cyanobacterial bloom - NOAA_Erie_Diel5S_2200h metaG (SPAdes) (version 2) | ecosystem: Environmental > Aquatic > Freshwater > Lake ...
CAAATCCCCATAGGTTCGTCTCAGAAAAGGATAGCGATGGCAACCAAATAGAAGTCGATGCACTCCAAGCGTTTTACAATCGTGTAGCCGACTGGGGAATGGATCGAGTCCTTGCCGAACTGCAGAACGAACCTAAAGAAGAAGAGATACCGGAAAGCCTCGGAATCACTCCCGGTATCGTTACGTCTCGCATGAGTGGTTTAGCACATGCCGAAGTCCCACCCAATGGAAAGATATTCTTTGGATGCGACGTTGGCAAATATAAACTCGATTGGTGCAAGGTAGCATTTCATGGCAATTGTGTGGGGACCGTCATCGATTACGGTGAATGGCGTGTTATTGGTACAGACAAGACAAGTTCGGATGAGGCTACAGAACTTGCAATCCTTCGAGCCTTGCACGAGCTGCGACGTTTCGCACTTGCCGAAACTCGTCCTGACTTTGGATTCATCGACTCAGGCGACTTCACCCCAGCGATCTATGAATTTATCCGCCAAACAGGTGCACCATTCGTAGCGTCCAAAGGACACGACGATTCGCGTATCAGCTACGCAGGTGAGAACACGGAGAAGAAACGCCACTTCGATCAATGCCGGGCAGACTGGCAACAGGAGCAAGGACTATGGTTATACAACTACAATTCGCACCACTGGAAAAATGAAGTTCACCAACGGTTCACAACCAAGACGTTTGACGAATCACACCAATTCAACGACGGGAGTTTATCCGTATGGGCAACGCAAGATCCGAAAGTTCACTTGGCATACTCACAGGAGATATGCGCGGAAGAACGTCAGGAAGTTTTTATGGAAGGGAAAGGACTGGTCAAAAAATGGATCGTAAAAAGCAGGAGAAATCACAAACTAGACGCGACGGCGATGGCACTGTGCGCGGCAGCGTGCATGGGAGTCAAGGTAGTGCCGAGGGTGCAAGCGACACGACCGGAGACACCACAACCACGCAAGACATTCACCAACCAATTTGGTCAGCCGTTTCTAGCCACTCAGAGATGATCCCGCCTCCACCGACGGACGTTTACACATCGACAGAAACACCAAAGGAAGATCCTCACGTAGTGGTGTCTTACCTTGAACTTCCGATGCTGGAAAACATATTTCAAGGCTACTTCAGCAATCGAGTTGATATCCGTCTGGACTCCGAACAAACCAGGACGCTACGTGCTTTGCTGTTTGGTTTGCAGTCCCGATATGCACGGCTGAAGAATGGCAAGGAAGTTGCGAACGGGCAAGACGCAATCAAGTGGGTGCTAGAGCAACTAACACCGTAAAACCGTTTTTCCGTAAACGGTAACTGAAACCAGTCGCTGCCGTATCTTTGCGTGCATGGCAGTCACTATCGACGAAGTAATCGACACACTCTTGGACAACGCCGACTTCGAGGAATCAAACTCGGTGTCGAAGGCAACTTCGTTTGTTACTGCCGCCAAGCGATTCTTTATTCTGACTCCACAGAGCCAGTCGGACCAAGGTTCGTCGATGGCAATCAGTGTGGCTCAGATCGAAAACTTGATGCTTCGTGCTCAAAGTTTCGTCGCTTCTAATCGAGCTTCTTCCGGTTCCGTGCGTCACCTAGTCGTCTCGGAGGGCTTCCGGTGATCGCTAAAGGAAAGAAGCAGCAGTCTAACGCGAATCTGCAAGACACGTTCGATCAGTTCCGCAACGACTACGATATGAGTCGTGCGTCTAGGTTTGTTCGTCGCAGAACTGGCGTTGCTGGACAAGGTAGCGGTCCAGACTATCACTATCGTAGCGAGTCGAAATACTATGCTGACATCGAGCAAGCTAGAGACATGGATCGAAACGATGCTGTAATCGGTATCCTTGCCGATCGCAGGGTCGATAACATCGTGCAAGGCGGATTCAAGCTAGACCCCAAGACTGGCGACAAAGGTCTAGATTTAGAAATCTGGGAACGCTGGCAAGAGTTTGCCAACAACCCAGACATGTGCGACATCGCAGGCGAATGCACTTGGCAAGAGATGGAACGCCATTGTGCGAGAGCCGAATCGATCGACGGTGATATCGTTGTCGCAGGCACCGAGGAAGGTTGTTTTCAAGTTCTTGAGTCGCATGCGATCCAAACCAAAACACGACTTAACGATACGTTTCTCGGTGTTACAACGGACAGGTACGGAAAGCGACAACAATACCACGTACTAGAAGAACTAGACGCGTTCGGCACTAAAGGCGACTCTACTCCGATCAACGTTCGAGACTCAGAGGGTCGCCGACAAGTCTTCCACGTCTACAACCCCAAGCGAGTCATGCAAACTCGCGGTGTCACACAGATAGCTCCAGTTTTCTCGTACGCTGGGATGTTGGAAGATATCAACTTCGCAAAACTCGTACAGCAACAAGTCGTGAGTTGCTTTGCTATTTTCCGCAAGATGGGGCTAGCCTCCAGTGCTGTTCCAGGTGGCTACGGCTATTCATCTACCGAAACAACCCAATCAGGCACTCGTCAGATTGAGGGTATCGGTCCAGGTATGGAGATCATCGGACAGCCAGGCGAAGAGCTACAAGGCTTTTCTCCAAACGTCCCGAACAGCGAATACTTCCAGCAAGTGCGTTTGATTCTTCAAGTCCTCGGTGTCAACTTCGGCCTGCCTCTTTGCTTGGTCTTGATGGACGGCAGCGAAACAAACTTCTCTGGCTGGCGAGGTGCCGTGGACGAAGCTCGAAAAGGCTTCGTGGCCGATCAACTCAATCTAGTACGACGGCTACATAAACCAGCCTACGAATGGTGGTTGTCTCGATTGATCGACTCCGACAGATCGATCCGTGCCTACCAAGACAAGCCAAAGGTCAAACTGTACAGCCACAATTGGAACCTCCCAACGTGGACGTACATCGAGCCAGTCGCAGACGCCGAAGGTGATGCCGTTCAGCTACGCAATGCACTCACAAGCCCACGACGGCTACACAGTGCACGCGGTGGCGATTGGGAAGAAACTGCCGAAGAGATCATTGCAGACAACATCTACGCAATTGAACGAGCAGCGAAGCAGGCTGCAGAGTTTAATACCGCAAACCCAACAAGCCCACCATTGACTTGGAGAGACTTGATTCCTTTGGTCATGCCACAGGGTCAAACTCTTTCGTTGCAAGATCCCGCGATCGTCGAAGCACAATCGGCAGCATCCACAGAAGAAGCTTTAGCCGGTGCATTGCCGACTGGCGAGATGGCAAACCTTTCGACATTGCAGTTCACTCGCAACCGCAAAGCGATCAAGAAGATCCTAGAAGAACTTGCTAAAGGCGAGACGAGCGAGTCCGCAGCTAGAGTCTATCTCGGTGGTATCGGTCTGACTGAGGCCAGCGTAAACGCACTGATCGCAGACGCAGTGGACGGCAGCGTTGACACACCGGAGTTGAAAGACAAACCAGAGGCAATACCAGCCATACAGAGCGGCGAGGCTGACAGGAAACTTGGTATCGAAGAGGCTTTGCAAAAGATTTATTTATCCGTTGGAAAAGTCATTACCGCAGACGAAGCCAGGGAAATTATCGAACTGAAATACGGCGTCGATTTGCCACCTAATACGCTTCCAAACGCTGAGGCGACCAGTGGCTAACAAGATCACAATCTCAGGCGAAATCGGCACTGCAGATGGGCAAGTATCATCTGAATGGTTCAAGTCGCAACTGCCTGCCAACGGTACAGATCCGATCGAGGTCGCAATACATAGCGAAGGCGGATCAGTCATTGAAGGTTTCGCAATCTACGATGCCATCAAGAACTATGCAGGTCCAAAGAAGTGCGTCATTGCATCGGCTGCATTTTCTATCGCGTCTTTTATCCCGATGGCGTTCGATGATGTAGAGATCACGCCAAACGGTTACATGATGATGCACAACCCTTACGCGATGTGCGAGGGCGACGCAGCCGAGTTCGTCAACATGGCTGGCATGCTCGAAGGCATGAAGACAAATATGGTCGCCGCTTACTCTGCCAAATCGGGCAAGAGTGCCGTTGAGGTACAAGCGATCCTTGACAAAGAAACCTATCTAACCGCAAGCAATGCACTCGCGCATGGCTTCGTGAATCGAATCACACCGACACCAGTTGTTGGTCGTGCATTTGCAAAAGTCCAATCGATGCCGCACGGGATTGTTCAAGCACTATTTGGTGCTGGTCCTGGTGGCGATAACTGCGAACCGACAAGGGAGAAATCTATGTCAGAAACGCAAAAACCCGCCGCCGCTACGGTAACAGAGATCAAGCGGAAATTCCCAAAGGCGAAAGCCGAGTTCATCGTGAAGTGCATGGAGCAATCCATGCCAATGGAAGAAGTAGCTTCCGCAGTCGTTGACGAAACGATGGCTGAAAACGAAACGCTTGCCATGAAGGTGCAAGCGATGGAGGACGAGCTAAAGGCACTCAAAGCACAAGCTGCCGTAGCCTCCATGCCGGAAGAGGAAGAAGTCGCACCAGTTGCCAAGGCAAAGTCTGGCGTTGCTCCAGTCGCTAAAGCAAAAACAGGTGGATTGCTTTCAGCGAAAGCCAAGTGGAAGGATGCTATCAATTCTTACGTGTCCAAGGGACTAGCGAGAGATAAGGCAATCCTCAGCGTCGAGAAAGATCATCCGGGGCTACGCGAGCAAATGCTCGAAGAAGTCAACAGCTAAACAACAACACAAAACACAACTGAAGTAAGGGAAACCAAATGTCTCAATATGTAGACGGAAACACAAAAACGTTTATTGCTGACGAAGCTATCGCAGTGCATTTGCGAGTGAAGCTCGACACTGATGGACGAGTAACGATTGCCGGGTTGACGGACAAAGAAATCGGAACTGTCGTAACGCCTGCGTTTGCTGCTGGCGATCCTGTCACTGTTCGACTCCGAACAGCATCAGGAACTCACAAGATGGTTGCTATTGAAGCCTGTGCTATCGGTGCAGTGCTTTACACAGAAACAGGCGGCAAGGTTCAAGACACCGCACAAGCAACGTCTTTCCAAATCGGTACTGCTCTTGAAGCAGCCGGGGCGGACGGCGACGTGATTGAAGTCCTGTACATCTCGCACGGAGATACCGCAGCTTAATTGTTGCGATCAACCAATCAACCAAATCAAAGCAAAGTAAAGGAAAAACATTATGCCAGTTGGAGCAACACCAAGCTCGAATCCAGTAACGCTTCGGCCAGATTTGGCCGAGTTCATGGAGTTCGACATCGAATCAGAACGTCAGGGATACGTAGCAACGCAAGTTTTGCCAGTCGTTGAGACTGGTTTGCAAAGCGACAACCCAGGACGAGTTCCTCTTGAGTCGCTTTTGTTCGACGGAGAAACACTCCGAAACAGTGGCAGCAACTACAACCGTGGAAGCTTTAAGTTCGAAACTTTTAGCTATTCCACGCAAGAAAACGGTTGGGAAGAACCAATCGACGAGCGAGACGAAAAGCGATATCAAAACCTGTTGCAGGTTGATCGAATCGCTAACGCACGCGCTCAAGGCGTTGTGGCACGCAATCAAGAAAAGCGAGCCGCAGCACTTGTTTTCAATACGACGACATGGAACGGAGCAGCTCTGACGACTGCCATCACTCACGAATGGGATGATGCAGTGAACTGCGTGCCAGTCACGGATGTAGAAGCAGCGGTGAAGAAAGTTTACGACGGAAGCGGACTGTGGGCTAACGCACTGGTTATTAACCGACAAGTCTTTCGAAACTTAAGGACAAGTAATCAGATACGTGATCGAATCAGCTCGTCAGGTGCTGGCGATCCTTCGAAAGCTCGCGACATCACAATAGAAATGCTGAAGGCTGTCTTCGATCTCGACTACATCATTGTGGCCGGTGCTTCAAAGAACACAGCTAACGAAAGCGCAGCAGCAACGCCTGCTCAGATATGGTCCGGCGAGTATGCAATGGTTTGCAGGATCGCAACTGGAGCAGACATGCGTGAGCCATGTATCGGTCGTACTTTCCACTGGTCTGCTGATGGTTCTGTTATCGGTGGCACGGTTGAAGAGTACGAGGAAGTCCAAAGCCGATCTCGTATCATTCGCGTTCGTCACGAAACTGACGAAGTGATTATGTATCCGCAAGCCGGTCACTTGATCTCCAACATCACGACCTAAGCCTAATGCCAACGCGATTCGAACAGCAATTCAAACGAGTTGCTGTACCAAATCTGGTACGGCAATTTGGAGAGTGCATTCAATACTTCCCCGGTGGCGCAGGCTCTGGGCGAGACATTGATGCATTGGTTGTTCGAGATCCTTTGGCAGTAGCTTCTGAGGTTGGAGAGTTACTAGTCAATGCCTTGATTATTCGTGTGGAAAACAACGAGTGCCGAGGCATTACAGCAGAAGAGATAGACACAGGACGCGACAAGGTTTTTGTTGCGTTAAAGAACGGAGGGACTGGTTCTCTGCGTTCAATCGTCCAGTTGCTTTCAGACGCTAACGGATTCCTTCGCTTCTTGGTTCAGTAATGCCAGCAGTCATCGAAAACATAGCACTAGAAATAGTGAGACGACTGGAGCAAATCAACACCGCGAACGGGTACTCGTTTGATGTCGCTGGTGTTATTCGTCCTGATCGATTGTCAGATTGGTCACCTGAAGACGGAATGATCGTCGTCAAGCAAGGCGATTCCACGATGAACGCGGACTCGAGTCACCCAGGCAATCCGCCAGCGATCGCATTTGATACCGAATTTGAAATCGAATGCTTTGTCAGATCAAGCGAACACTCTGACGTTGAACCGTATCACACCGATCAAAACGAACGCGGTGCACAAGTTATCAAAGCCATCACGACCGAGGCTACAGATCCCGGTCATTGGTACACGTTCGACAGCAACGCAATCCTGGCGAGTATCGGAGACGTTCGCAACTTTGGCGTCTCCGATGGCAATCACAACGGAGTGACAGTTGCTATCAACGTCCTCCATCGTCAGAGCGAAAACGACCCTTACCAGGTGAGGGCGTGATGCAGATATCCATCGATCAAAAATCAGCGTCTGAGGTTAGAAAGATCCTAACGCAGCTCGGTGCCAACGTCACAAAAGAGCTTGCCGTTGCAGTCAATAAGACCGTGAAGCAAGTAAAGACGGCAGCAGCTCGCAAGCTAAAGGAAGTTATCCCAGTACCAGTCAAAGTACTGAAGAAAGCCGTCTTCGCTAAAGACAAAGCAACCGCAGCATCTCCACGTTCTGGAATCAATCTCTACGGTGGGTATGCAATCCCATTAAAGTATTTCGGTGCGAGAGAAATGAAAAAAGGTGGCGTCTCGTTTCGTCAATCTGGACCAGCCAAAGGGCGCGGGTCTCTACCGAACGCATTTATACCACGCAGGTACAACGGCAACGTCTACGAGCGAGTTGCAAAGCCACGCGGCCCACTGATGCAACAGAAAGGTCCAGCACCTGGAGAGTACGCAAGCGTGGGCGTCACAGCGGCAGCACTAGCAACAGCAAAAGACAAACTCCCAAAACAAATACAAGAACGCATTCGATTTCTAACACTTAAAGCACAGGGCGGCTTGAAATGACACAACTAAAACGCAAGCGAGTATTGGCCGCGAAGATCGAAGCGACACCAGGGACATTAGACTTATTTATCGCAGATACTGCGTTCAATGTCTACAACCTGATCGCACAGCAAGAGATCGAGATGGAGTCTCGCGAGGCACAGGGCGGCTTCGGAATGCATCCATCCTTGGCGGGTGGTCGAAAAGGACGGATTACTTTTTCCGTAGATGGCTCATGGGACGGCACCGCAACGGAACCATCCTGGGCCGACGTATTCCTACCAGCATGTGGTTGGGTGAAGTCTGGTCAAGTGTTCACGCCACGGACGGAAGTTCCCGGGGCGAACGTCAAGACGTTATCAATGGCAATTTATCAAGACGGAGTTATTAAAAGCATGGCAGGATGTGCTGGTACGTTCACGATGAACAACCCGACAGGACGAACAGCCGTATTCAACTTTGACTTTCAAGGAATTTGGCAGCCACCAACTGACGGTACTCTGGGTATTGCTCCGACATACCCGACAGCTTTAGGGTTGCGTTACGCAAGTTCCACAACCACATGGAACAGCGTTGCATTGTGCTTAGAGAATATCACGCTTGATTCTGGCAACACGATCACGATGAAAGAGTGTGCCGGTAACGTCTCAGGCTACGACTACGCATTGATTACGAATCGAGTCGTTACGGTCACCGGCAATCCAGAATCGAAGCTAGTCGCTACACAAGATCGTTTCGGTCAGTTGATTGCCAACACCGAAGCCGTTCTCACTTGGAACCTAGACGGTCCGACAAACTCCGTGCTGACGCTAACAGCACCAAAAGCTCAAATCATCGACATCAAGGAAGGTGATCGCAACGGGCTCGTTATCGATGACATCACTTGGCAATGCAACCGCAACGGAAGCAACATCGACCAAGAAATCTCCATGACATTCACGGCGGCTACATAATGCCAGCGTTTTTAGAACCAAACCAAGCCTTTCCTGTCGTACTCGACATCGACAAAGACAAGCCGAAAGACGTGCAGCCAACCTTCATGGCAAAGGCACTTTCGATGCGCGAGCAACGCAAGTTGCTGTCGATGCTGGATCGTCTTAACGAGGACTTTTACAAATCGCACGACGAAGCATTTAAAGATGCAGTCGAGGCACTTGGGAACGTCGTTACAGGCTGGAAGAACATTTCGCTTGTGTTCGCCCCTGAAGCATTCGAAGACGTATTGAGCTACACCGAGGCACGCGAATTACTTCGCAAGATCGCGAACAACCAGCACGTTCAGTTGGAGGAAAAAAAAAGCTGAAGCTAGCGGCAGCGATCCGGCAGGGCTTGCTATGCAAACGGTGCCACGTTGGAAATTGCTGCGATATGGGGACACCGTCAGAGCCTATCTCGATTGAGTGCGGGCAGTGCAACGGAGCAGGTTGCGACCAATGCGATGACGGTTACACCGACATTCTCGGATGTCCTCAACGAGAGTGCAGCAGCATAGTGGATGCAGTGGAGTTGATAGACCTGTTTCGAAAAGGATTGCCACCCGTCAGCGGTGGGACGTTGGATCAATCGGTTTGGTTTTTAGACGCGGCGAGAATACTAGAGAACGAAGAATCAAAGTTGAAAGCCGAGAAGTATGGCAACTGAATCCGTAAAAATTCTAATTGAAGCCGAGGACAAGGCTTCCGCACAAATCGTTGCTGCCACGAAGAAAATCGAAGGCACAGTTAAAGCAACCAAGGATCTCACGAAAAACGCCAAGTCGTCAACCGAGATATTCGGATCTCTTGCCGGTGCACTAGGTGGTACGGAAATCGGTAGCTTCGCAAATCAGATCGGTGGGCTGACTGGCAAGCTTGGTGAGTTTGCGGAAATTTCCAAGATTGGTGGTGCTGGAGCGATGGCTTTTAAAGCTGGGCTCGCTGGCGTTGTCGGTGTTCTTAGTTTTCAAGTCGGTAGCGCAATCGGAAACCTAGTCTTTGAAACAGACAAGTGGAACGCAGAGTTAGAAAAGTCTATCGAGCTAAGCAAGAAGATGGCAAGCGAACTGAATCGACTTGCTGATGTGCGATTGGGTGATGAGCTCGCAGAAATCAAACTTCTCGAAGATCCACAGAAACAAATCGAAGCATTAAAAAAGCTGAGTAGCGAGGCAGGAAAGGAAGTCAGCGACTACGTAGATCGCATCGAAAAACTTAAAGCTGAACAGAAAGCTAGTTCGTTCGATCAGGACGCAGACATATTCGGGGGGGCTTTAACGAACAAGACGAGAGCCAACGAGATCGCACGACAGATAGAGGATCTCACGCAGTTAAAAGAAAAAGAGAACGCCCGTGCTCTAGCATTAGACAAGCAAGCGGGAGACATGACGAGGCAGATCGACACGGACAAAATGCTACGTGATCGAGAATCAGTCAAGTCAGACATGGAGTATCTGAAGAACCTAGACGCACAAATTTCCATGTTGCAAGCGTTGAAAAGTGACGAGTCAGGACTTGCGGCAATAAAAGAACAAGCCGCTCAAAGCGTTACGTCTGCATCTGAAGAAGCAGCACGGCAAAAGCTTCAGCAGATCGAAATGTTAAAGCAGGAGATCGACTTAGAAAAACAAGCACGCGAAGAAAAGAAAGCAGCCATCAAAGAGATCGCAGACGCTGAGTTTGCTGCGACGATGGCAGCAGAAAAAGCGTTTATGTCAGAGCGTGATCGACTTGAAGAACAGAAAGTTCTACTCAATCAAGGTGCCGAAGCTGCCCACGCATTTCGTCTAGCCAAACAAGGACTATCTGAAGAAGACGCTAAGTCGTTCGCAGCACAGCAAGCCGAACTCGACAAGCAAAAGCAAGTGCAAGACAAGATGAAGGCACGCGAAACGGCAGCACCATTGCAAGCTTTCTCCTCTCGCTTCCTGACCCGCGGACCGACAGATGACAAGATGCTTGATATTGCCAAGACGCAATTGAAGGTGCAGCAAGAGCAATTGGTAGAGCTAAAGAAACCAAAAGAAACTCCCAAGACAAATGACCTTCGAATACAGGTGGCCGGATAATGCCAGTCATTGGTAACGCTACAAAAATGTGGAGTCGGCAAAACTCCAACGCTTCGCTAACGGAAAATTTCCGTAGGATGGACGTTGCGTTTACCGAAGCGTACCAAGTGGAAACGACGTACGACGCAACGGAACTGGAGGTCTACACAGCAGCAGGATTGCCACAGGTTTCACAAAGCTATCCGGGCTTTCCTTTCGTCTACGCAGAACAAATGCAGCTTGACCGAGTGAGTCCAGTGTTTTGGATCGCAACCGTCAACTACAAAGGTGAGATAGGAGGGGCTGGTGGCGGTTCAGGCGGAACAGAACCTAGTCCGTTATTTGCTCCCCCGATTATCAAATTCGATGACGTAGAGACGGAAGAAGAGATCGATGTTGACTTTGATGGTAATCCGATTGTAGACACTGCGGGACAACGAGTCCGAGGAGTCAAGGCTTTATTCTCCGATCAAGTGCTGACGGTGACACGAAACTTTTCCGTGTTCGACACCTACTTACAAGCCATCTATCGACGTTCCGTCAACTCGGACACGTTCCAAGGCTGGCCACCCGGCACCGTCAAGTGCATGAAGCTGTCTGCCGACAATGTATTCGATGTCAACGTGGGATACTGGAAAGTCACTGGAGTATTTCAATTTCGTTTCCCATACAACACCGTTCCAGAAAGAGCTTGGTACAACAGACGCGTTTCGATGGGAATGGATCAAAGACTATCTGATGGTCAGATAGTTCCGACAGTTGACGATCATAAGCAGCCATCAACCATTCCTAGGTATTTGGATGAGAACGGCTTGCAAACAACTTCAGCGACTCCGTTTTGGCAAGAGACAAAACTATACGGTTCACTACCTTACAACGCACTAGGATTGATTTAACATGGCAGCTTTATCACAAACACCAGCCAATGTCGATATTGGGGATCTTACCGTTCGTCTCGAAAAAGTCATCGGAGGAGAATCGATCACGCAGGGCATGCCTGTTTGGAAAAACACAGCAACCAATCCAGCCAAGTACTACCGTGCAGACGCGAACGCATCAGCGTTAGCATCCACAGCCGCAGGTATCGCGCTAACGGCA
>Ga0209990_10003441_pt1 | contig 11616 bp, 6 predicted proteins | sample NOAtaG_6_FD_187304 | JGI IMG/M metagenome (GOLD analysis project Ga0209990, IMG submission 187304) | Freshwater lake microbial communities from Lake Erie, under a cyanobacterial bloom - NOAA_Erie_Diel5S_2200h metaG (SPAdes) (version 2) | ecosystem: Environmental > Aquatic > Freshwater > Lake ...
GTCGACAAGGCATCGAACCTCGATCATCCGCGTCTGCGGGTTGAGCACATCGCTGATCCGCGCGATCTTGCCCGGAAATCCCTCACCCGGGAAGGCGGCCACCTCGATCGTCACCGGGGCGCCAACCCTCAACTGCGCGAGCCGCTTCTCCTCCACCTCGGCCAGCACCCAGAGCTGCCCGAGCTCACTGATCGTGAAGAGATGATCGCCCGGATTGACACTGGCCCCGGTCGTAATCTGCCGCTGCATGATCACCCCGCTCTCCGGCGCCCGAATGAAGACCGGCGCGTCGTAATCGAGCTTATCCGGTGCAAGTCCGAGCAGTTCGAGGTGTCCCCGCGCCCGCTCGAGCTCAGCCTCGGCGTGCACGACATCCTGCTGCGATGACTCAAACTCGACGCGCGCGCGGTCGAGCTCCTGCTTCGAGAGCGCCTTCGCCTGGTAGAGCCGATCGGCTCGGTCATAACTGGTGCGGGCAAAAGCGGCCTGGTTCTTCTTTTGGGTCAGGTTGGCCCGGGCCTGAACCAGATTCGCGCCCGCTTCATGAACATCGTGGGTATGGATCTCGGCCAGAATCTGGCCCTCGCGAACCCGGTCACCAACCTTCACCTGCACCTTGATCACCCGTCCATCAATGAAGGCCCCAACCCGCGTTGTTCGATCTTCATTGAGAGCCACCAGCCCCGTCGCCTCGATGGGTGAGACCACTTCCCGCGCGACCACTTCGGTCAGCCCCAGCTGGGCATAGCGGCTCGACTCTCCGGTCAGCGTCACCACATCACCCTCCGCCGGCGACGAGGGCGCCGGTGCGGATCCCGCCCCAACCGGCGAGACCACCGCCTCATCCTTCTTTCCACAACCTGCCTGAAGCACAATCATCGTCGCGACCATTAACATCAGCGCCGTCTTCCTCGTCATTTCAATTCACTCCTTCCAACTGCCAGCGCCAATTCCGCGAGGGCCATCTGCAGATCAAGCTGGGTTCGGTAGTAGAGGCGTCGCGCCTCGTTGCGGGCCCGCTGCGCCTCCAGCACTTTATAGAGATCCGCTGCCCCTTCGCGATAAGCCGTCAGCGCGATGTCGCGCGATCCATCAGCCTGGGTCAGAAAATCCTGCTTCATCTCATTGAGACGCCGCTGGAGCTGCTGGACAACCTGATAGCCAGCCTCAACCTCGGCGCGGATATAGTTGGTCTGCGCCATCAGCTCCTGCTCAACCGAGCTGATGCCGGCCGCCGCCCTCCCGATCTCACCGCGGTTCTTGTCGAAGAATGGCAGCTGGATGGTCAGGTAGGCAATGAAGGTGTTGAAACCGACTGTGCGCTTGAATCCGGCCGACAGATCGACGTCCGGCTTGGCGTTGGCCTGCTGAAGGCGCAGGTTGGCCCGCTCGGCCTCGACTCGCGCCCGGAGCAGATTGAGCTCGACGCGCCTCGTCGTGGCCTCGGTGAGCAGGTCACCGACCGATTGCCTGAGGAGCGGGGCCTCGAGCAGCTCTGGCTCGAGCAGCCGAAAATCGGTCGCAAAGCTCGTCTCACCCATCGCCTGCAGCAACTCGAGCTTCGCCTTTGTCAGATCCTGCTCCAGCAAGAGCTGCTGATTGAGCAGTGTCTGCTGCTCAAGTTTGACGCGGATCACCTCCCACTCCGCGGCAAAGCCCTCCTGAAAACGCGTGCTCGTGTAGGTGACCAGCTGATCGATGTCGCGCTTGTTTTCGACCGCTACCAGCAGATCGCTCTGCAACTGCAACGCCCGCCAATACCTCGCGGTGATCAACTGCCAGAGCTGCTTGCGGACCACGTCGATCTCGATCTCGGCGGTCGTGGCGACCCGATCGGCCAATTGTCGCCGGTAGCCAGCCTTTCCCGCCGTCTCGACCCGCTGTGTGCCAAAGACAAAGAGATCAATCTCACTCGCAAAACTGAACGGCGGCCGTCCCCAGGCCCGCCAGTTCTCTGACTGATAGGTCAGGGTCGGATTCGGGCGGACTCCCGCAAAACGACGGAACTGCTCCGCCCCCTCAAATCGCTTCTGCGCCGCTCCCAACAGGGGATGGGCCTCCCGCGCTTTTCGCCAACACTCTGCAAGGGTCAATGGTCGCTTGTCGCTCTCCACCTGCGCCCATCCCGTCAACTGGCACGTTGAAAGGATAAGCAACAGGAGGATGGATCCTCTGCCAATCCACAATTCCTTTTCACTCATCAATAACATCCTGCATCTGTTTTCAAATGATCGATGAAGACCGGTTCCGGATCTCGATCACCAATTCACTCCCCAGGTTACTCGATTGATACTTCTATCTTTGTCACGCCTAAGGTAACCCATCGCCCGGGATGTGTCATCCAAACGAAATACAGTTCTTAATCTATGACGATTGTGGCAATCGATTTCAGAATGGCCAGAAATCAGAGGAGTCCGCGGGCCTTGACCTCGAGGTACTGATGGACGAGTCGTGAAGAGAGATCTCCGGAATGAGGACCTGGCTTGATGTCGAGGGCAAGTCCGCCGCGTTCGAGAATATGGCCAAGGGCCTCCTCGCGCTGTTGGAGCATCTCGGTGGCCACACTGCGCCGATAGACGTCACGGATGGCGGCGGGTGGCTGACCGACCACCGCGTGGAGATCCTGATCGCCAATGGCAACGATGAGCGGCAGATGGCGCGGCAGCAGCGCGGCGGTGCAGGCCAGCAGATCTGTTGAGGTATCTCCATCGATCAGATCGGTGAGGATGATCACCAGCGAGCGCTTGCGACAGTGCTGGTGAAGATACTCGAAGGCCCGGGGGTAGGATGGCTCGATCAGCCGTGGCTCGAGGTCATAGAGTGATTCGAGCAGTGAGATCAGCTGGCCCCTGCCGCGCTGCGGCGGCAGATACCTGACCACCTCTCTTTCAAAAGCGAGGAGGCCCACCAGATCACCCGTGCGGATCGCCACTGCGGCGATCGACAGGGCGGCGTTGATCGCGTGGTCGAGCTTCGTCAGCCGATCGATCCGGGCGGTCATGAGGCGACCGGTATCGAGCATGATCAGGATGCTCTGGTTCCGCTCGACCTGGTATTGACGGGTCGTCAGGCGCCCCCGGCGCGCGGTCGCCGTCCACGAGACGTGGCGAAGCTGGTCCCCGGTCACATAGTCGCGCAGACTCTCAAACTCCCGCCCCTGGCCACGATACCGGCTCAGCCGAATCCCGTACTGGGGAATCTGGGCGGCGCGGGAGGTTGTGACATGGCGCTGGGCGGCGACGATGTTGGGATAGACCCGGCAACTCTCCGCCGCCGGTATGCGGGCCTGTCTGATCAGGAGACCATAACGCGATGGCCAGCGTAAGACGATATCGCCGAAGTCGTACTTTCCGCGTCGATCGGCAAAAAGACGGTAAGCGACCCTCGGGTGGCCAGCGGCGAGCGGGGGGCTGGTCTGGATGAGCATCTCGGTCGGGTCCCGCGGTTCGAGTTGAATCGGATATTCGTCACGAAGCCGAATCTGGAGAGGCCGCCCCGCCGGAAGTCGCAGGCTTATCTCGATCCGGTTCTCTTCACCGATCATGAACCGCTTCGGAATCGACCGAACAACTTGCCAGTCGGAAGGCTTCTCCATCCGCCGCCAGTCGAGGGCGGCGAGGATGACCAGCAGCAGGTCGTAACTGGCGAGCAGCAGCGCGGCGCCAAAAAGACCACGCCTGTCTGGCCAGATCATCCAGACCAGTAGCGCAGGCAGCAGTCCCAGGGCGAGGAGCAGCAGAAATCGTCGCGTGGGGATCATCGCGGGATCTCGACGTTGAGGACGATCTCATCAAGGACGTTGTCGGTCGTGATCCCCTCGATCTCTGATTCGGAGCGCAGGAGAATACGGTGGCGCAAGGTCGGGTGAGTGACATCACGCACGTCGTCCGGCGTAACGTAGTCTCGACCGCGCATCGCCGCGAGCGCCTTCGAGGCGAGCAGCATGGCGACGGCGGCCCGTGGACTCGCGCCCCAGAGCAGGCCGGGGTGCTCGCGCGTCTGTCTGACCAGGTTGACGATGTAGTGCTGAATCCCCGGCTCGACCGCCACCTGCCGCACAAGGCGGCGGCAATGGGGGATGATCCCGGGATCCTTGAGAATATCGAGATTGATCGACTCGAGGTGGCGCGAGTTGAAGCCGGACTGCCAGTTCGACAGAACCTGCTGTTCCTCTTCCACACTCGGATAGTTGATGATGATCTTGAGCAGAAAGCGGTCGAGCTGGGCCTCCGGCAGCGGATAGGTTCCCTCATACTCAATCGGGTTCTGGGTCGCCAGGACAAGAAACAGATCGGGCAGCGGATAGGTATCTCCATCGATCGTCACCTGCCGCTCCTCCATCGCTTCGAGAAGGGCCGCCTGCGTCTTGGGGGGCGTCCGGTTGATCTCATCGGCCAGGAGCAGATCGGTGAAGATCGGCCCTTTGCGCAGGGTAAACTCCGAGAGCCCGAGGTTGAAGACATTGGTTCCGGTGATATCGGCGGCCATCAGATCCGGCGTAAACTGGATCCGGCTGAATCCGGCCCCCAGAACGCGCGCCAGCGTCTTGACCATCAGCGTCTTCGCCGTGCCTGGCACCCCCTCCAGCAATCCGTGCCCCTCGGCCAGCAGGCAGATCAGAATCTGATCGATCACTGCCTCCTGTCCGACAATCACCCGCTGTGTCTGCCGACGAAGATGTGTGACGACCTGACTGACATATCCGGACATTCCTGTCTCCTTTCAGCGCAACCTTCTGTTATTTGAATGGTAGATGAGGGTAGCATAATTACTGGCAGTTTTGACCATCGATATTATTGCCCAATCGCGGCGAAGTGCCAATTGAATATTGGCAAGATTACCGTCAGATTGCTACACTCACGAGGCTATGGAAAAACCCCGTGTACTTATTGTTGATGATCAGCAGGCGGCCCGTGAAGGTCTGAGTGAAATTGTCTCGGCGTGGGGATATCAGACCCGGATCGCCGGTGACGGGTTGGAGGCTGTCGAGATTGCCGCGCAGTTCAATCCTTTCGCGGTCATCTCCGATATCCTGATGCCTCGCCTGGACGGATTTGGACTTCTGCGCCGCCTCCACGAATTGATGCCTGAGACCGCCGTTATTCTCCTCACCGGCCAGGGCAGCGTCGAGGATGCTGTCCGGGCCGTGAAGGAGGAAGGGGCCTTCTACTATTTTGAGAAGCCCATCAACACCCGTGCTCTGAGTATTGTTCTGCAGCGGGCGATCGAGCAGTCGGTGACCCAGCGCGAAAACACGAGGTTGCGGCGGCAGCTCGGCGAGTATGGCGTCTTTGGCAAGCTGGTTGGCGACTCCCAGGTCATGCGCCAGATCTACACGATCATCGAACAGGTGGCCAGTTCAGCCGTCTCCGTCCTGATCACCGGCGAGTCTGGGACTGGCAAGGAGGTGGTCGCCCAGACGATCCACCAACTGAGTCCGCGGGCCTCCCGCCCGTTTGTGGCCATCAACTGTTCGGCGATCCCCGAGTCGCTCATGGAGTCAGAGCTGTTCGGACACGAACGGGGCGCGTTTACCGGCGCGATCGCCCGGCGCGAAGGGTGCTTTGAACTGGCCAACACCGGCACCATCTTTCTCGATGAGATTGCCGAGATGCCCCCAATGCTCCAGGCCAAGCTGCTCCGCGTGCTCGAGGACCGGAAGGTGCGGCGGCTGGGAAGTCCGAAAGAGGTCCCGGTCGATGTGCGGGTCCTCGCGGCCACCAACAAGGATCCGCTCGATGCGGTCCGTCGCGGCGAACTGCGCGAGGATCTCCTCTACCGGCTCAATGTCATCCACATCAAACTGCCGCCCCTCCGCGAACGACGGGAGGACATCCCCCTGCTGGCCGAATTTATGATCAAGGAACTCAGCGCGCGCCACAACCGGCCGGCCCGACTGATCGCGCCCGAAGTCCTTGAACTGTTCACCCGCCATCCGTGGCCGGGGAATGTCCGCGAACTGCGCAACATCATCGAACACGCCGTCATTGTCTGCGACGGACAGCGCATCGAGAAGCAGCATATCTCCGCCCAGATGTTCGATGGACTCAATATGCGCAACCAGGACACGATCACCTTCCCGGTTGGAATCACTCTCGACGAGGCCGAGCGACAACTGATTCTCCGAACCCTCATCAAGACCAACAACAACAAGACCCGCGCCGCCGAAATGCTCAAGGTCAGTCTGAAGACTCTTCACAACAAGTTGAAGACCTACCGTGATGAGCCGGAAGAGTGAGGCTGAACCGGACTGCCGGCTCCCGTCTTCTTACAATCGCTCGCGCAGGAAGAGTGAGACGGCCATGGCCAGACCAAGCAGAATGACGACGCGCCGGACAGTCGACTGGGGCAATCGGGTCGCGATCCCCGCGGCGGCGTAGCCGCCAATGATCGTCCCGACCGACATCAGCGCGGCCGTCGGCCAGTCGATCAGCCCGGAGTAGATGAAGTAGAGCGCCGCGATCAGGTTGATGAAGGAACCGATCAGATTCTTCAAACCGTTCATCTGGTGGATGTCGCTCATCCCCATCATCCCAAGCACTGCCAGCATCAGAATCCCCATGCCGGCGCCAAAATAGCCACCATAGATGCCGACGACAAACTGGTAGATCGAGGCGCCAATCAGCCACCCCGTCGTTACCGGATGGTGGGCCATCTCACTCGTCCGCAGCCAGCGCTGGACGGCCCCCTGGACCATGAAGAGGACGGTCGCGAAGAAGATCAGAAACGGAACCAGCAACTCAAATGTTGGCGGAGGGGTGCGCCGCAGCAACATGGCCCCAATCGCCGCGCCGACGGTGCTCGGGATCACCAGGACGGTGAACCGGCGCGGCATCTCACGCAGGGACTGCCGGTAACCGAACATACTGCTCCAACCCGCGGGCACGAGAGCGAGGGCGTTGGTCGCATTGGCGGTGATCGGCGGCAAACCCGCCCAGATCAGCGCCGGAAAGGTGACCAATGTCCCGCCGCCGGCAATCGAATTCATCATCCCTGCCGCAACTGCGGCGAGGAAGATCAACAACTCTATCGCCACATCAAGTATCAGAATGGGGATTGGCATCATTTTCTCTCATTTTCTCCACCAGGATTCCCGGTCTCGCCCAAGGGGCGGCGCATCAACCTCACTCCGCGCCACTGGTCGCGATCCCGCCTCGCCCCTCACGCCGATGATCGGAATCGAGCGATCACTTTCAGCAGGAAAATGCGGATGAGCGCCGGGCCCGCCCCAACAAAATGGGCCACCGATCCCCTTCCCCGCTTCCTTGAAACAGTGAAGTAGACCGATGGCCCAGGTTACACGCACCGACTAGAATCGGAACTTCATGACCATCTCGATCTGCCGTGGATCATAGGCCGACTGACCGAAGGTCCCAAATGTTCCCGAACTCTGGAGCTGCCCGACCTTGAGATTCTGGGTCGGATTGGCCGTGACCGTCGCCGGCAGCACGGTGCCGCCAGTGCTCGTGTTGATCCCACCCCGCAGCTGGGTATTGTTGAAGACATTCATCGCCTGGGCCGACAGCTCGATCGAGTACTTCTCCCGGAAACGGAAAGTCTTTTCGAGCGACATGTTGCTGGTCCAGGTCCGTGGTGAACGGATCCCCGAGTAACCAGCCGCCGCTGTCCCGTACCAGAAGAGATCCGGAACAACCGTGCCGTTGGGAGTCGTCACGACCCGCCCGGCAAAGGCATCGATGTTGTACTTCAGGAAACAACGGTTGCACGGAGTGATGACCCGGCCACTGGGCAGCGTCACCGAAGTGCGGCCGTCATACCATTTCTGCAGCTCCTTCGGCACCTCGAAGGAGACTCCATTGACCAGATCAGGGAGTCCATTGATCGAGTTGGTGCCGCCTCCGGCAATCTGCGAGAGAAGCCCACTCTGCATTGTCAGTGAGCCTCCGAGGCGCCATCCGCCAATCACCCCATTGAGGAAGTTGCTCTTGAAATCGACGAAACGCCCCCCACCGATCGGCATATCATAGACCCACGAACTGACAAAACGGTGCGGCATGTCATTGGTCGAGGGTTTACGATTGGTCCGGTAGAGATCGGGCCTGATGTTGGAGAAGTAGTTTGAGTTACTATCGCCGTAGCCATTGTTGCTCTGCGCGTTGTAGTTACTCATTTCGATCTGCTTCGACCAGGTATAGTGGGCATTGAACTGCAGACCATTGGCAAACGAACGGGTCACCTGCAACTGCATGGCGTGGTAGTCCGAGGTGCCGACGGTCCGGTGGATCGAATTGCCGTGATGCGGGAAGGGGAAGGCCGCCTCGATCCGCTGGATCGTCCGGTTCCGAATGTTGCCGGAGCCAAATGGAATCAGCGGACCCGTGGCCGGCTGGAACGGATTGGCCACCTGCTGTGTCGAGGGATTGGACGACCCGTTGCTGGCAACATAGGCATCCCGCCACTGCTGCAGCAGGGCCGGATCGACCAGCTGCGCGCTGTTGATCGGCAGGAAGGTAATCTGGAGACGATCGCCCCGCGAGCCGAGATATCCGGCCGACACGAGCCAGTTGTTGCCCAGCTTCTGCTCGAAGAAGAGGTTCCACTGCTGGACGCGACCGTTCTTGTAGTCCTGTGGGAAGCGGCGGACCAGACCACCGTAGATGCCCGGATTCTTCTCATCAGCCCCGATTGGCTGGACGATCGGATTGACGATCTCCGAATTGAAGGGACCAATCAGCACCCCCGCCGGGTTCGGACCATACGGAACCGAGTTGTTGCCAGCGTTGAGTCCGGTCGAGCTGGTTGCCGGGGTAAACGGTCCCGCACCATAGAAGCCGGGTCCATCATTGTAGCCGGTGTTGGAGGGCACATAGGTCAATCCGTAACCGCCACGAACGACCAGGGAGCGGGTCACCTGCAGAGCGGCTCCCAGTCGCGGCCCAAAATTGTTGTACTCGGTTGGCCACATATTGCGGCGATCGACATTGACTCCCGGGAAGATGATCCGCCCGGGCGTGCCGAAGGGGTTCTTCTGATCAAGATCGATGGCGCTGATATTGTTGAAACGCTCGGTCGGGCCGGGCTGGATATCGTAGCGAAGCCCAAGGTTGAGCGTGAGCCGATCGTTGACCCGCCAGTCGTTCTGCGAATAGAGAGCCCCATATTTCTGCGCCAGCGCCAGCTTGACCGTGAACCCCGAACGAACCTCGAGGAACCCCGCCCCCAGCGCCATCGACGCCATTCCCAGCCCGTTGAATGAGGCATCCGGGGTAGCCGGCAGGCCGGTCGTCGAACCGTCGGCATTGATATTGGCCCGGGTATACTGATCGCCGGTCTGAATAAAGAAGGAGTCGGCCAGGTCGGTGTAGTTCGAGAGAAGAACCCGGTAGGTGCCCCCAAACTTGTGCGTCCAGCGGCCGCGCGTCCAGGTCATACTGCCATTCAGATCCGAGTTGGTCTGCCGCTCCCGCTTATGGAGAAACGTCCCCTCATTCAGATTGCTGACGCGTCCGGGTCCAAAGAAGGGCATGGCCCCGCCGGTCTGATCGAGCGCGAGAATCGACTTTGGAATACCAAAGGGGTCGTAGTTGAAATCCGGGAAGAGATCGACCTCATTGTCACTCCGGATGCGGTTGAGACCATAGCGCACATCGAGGATCAGGGTCGGCGAGATCGACCAGGTATCGCCGATCGAGATATACGGGTTGCGATCCGGCTGCTGATTGCCGACAAACTCATTGCGGCTGTAGTGCGGATTATCCGGGCCCCACGAACGCGGGGTGAGAATGTTGCCGAGCTGAATTCCACCCGTCGCGTAGAGGTTGTGGCTGCGCCAATTGTAATCGACCCGGGAGTTGATGTTGTTCTTTGTGAACTGCTGCAGGCCCCGGTAGAAGAAGTTGTTGGCGTTGAAGATGTCGTTGGGGGTTCGATTCGGAAGCGGATAGGACTGGAGCAGCTTCAACCCGGCCGCATTGAGTCGGTTGGCCGGCAGCTGGCTCGTCCGCACCAGACCATCCGGAGTCGTCACCGTCGCAAACTGGGCCCGGTTAAACTGAGACGTCGTCCCAATCCGCGTCGCATTGAACGGATCGAAGATCTTGATCGGCACTGGCCTTCCACCGACGTTGACGTAGGTCTCGCTGAAATCGCCGATCCGCTCCTTGGCGGTCGGAACCGTCTTCAGATAATCATAGTTTCGATTGAATTCGAGCCCTTCGTAACTGGCGAAGAAGAATGCCCGGTCACGAATAATGCGTCCACCAACCGTTCCACCGTAGGTATGCGACTTGAAGGGGCCGCGCGCGATATTCTGCGCGTTGTTGGTAAAGGAGTTGGCATTGAGCGCCTCGTTGCGGATCCGCCAGAAACCGGTTCCGTGGTAGTCATTGCTTCCCCCTTTGGTGGTGAAGATGACCACACCCTGCGCCCGCCCATACTCGGCCGAGTAGTTGTTGGTGATCGTCCGCACCTCCTGGAGGGCGTCCTGATTGGGCAGCACCGCGACCTCATTCCACGCCGATCCCTGAACACTCACGCCATCGAGCTGAATATCGTTCGAGAAGGCCGAACCACCGTTGATCCCGATCGCCGAAGCCTGTCGCCGCCCGTCGATGCCAATCCCGAAGGAGGTTGTACTCTGGGTATTGTTGAAGGCGCCGCGCGGGGTGACTCCTGCCTGGAGGGTGACGTAGTTGAACGGATTATGGGTAATGTTCGGGAGCACCTGGATCACCCGTTCATTGACTGCCCCTCCGACTGTCGCGCTCGCCGTCTGGAGCGTTGCCGCATCGGCCGTCACCGTAATCGTCTCAGCGGCGCCGCCTGCCTGGAGCGCAATATCGACCTTGACTGTCTGCGCAGTCGAGAGTTGAACTCCGGTGCGGATCGCCTTCGAAAAGCCGCCATTGGCCTTCTCCACCTGGACACGGTAACTGCCCGGAGCAAGGTATGGCACGGTGAAGCTTCCGGAAGTGTCGGTCGTCACGCCCGCCGCGACATTGGTCTCCTCGTTGACCACCGTCACCGTCGCTCCCGGAATGACGGCCCCTGTCGAATCCGTCACTACTCCGGTAATTGTGCTCGACTTGATCTGTGCAAATGCAGTCAGGCTCAACAGCAGTCCAAGCAGAATCACCTGCCCGATCCGGCCCAACCCGAAGTCTGGCGACGCACCGCGCCACGATACTCTGATATCCATTATTGGTCTCCTCAAAGGTTTGATTATCTTTGGCCCTTCTGGGGGGCTCTTTGGTAATCGGCTATATTGTGACTTGAATCTAAACTTGGATAATGGCCACTAATGAATTGGGCCCGGCCACCGCGCACGGTCCCGGGTCAGATCTCCACACCGTGAGATCCCGGCACGTCCTGCCGACCGTATCTTCGCCGTAACTTCAGATTATGAATATGCACCCCAGCTGCCTCTGAAAGAGACCTGGCCTGTTGGTGCTGTCGACAGGTAAAATCTATCGTTGCTTGATGAATTGCTTCACGACTCCTGAGCTGTCCTGGCTGTCCCAATCACGGCTTCCCCGATCACGGCTGTTCAACAGGTCACAAGGCTCCTGTCTGTCTGGACCTGAAGTCTTCCAGAAAGGTAAAGGCAGAAAGGTACAGGCAGAAAGGTACAGGTGTCGTCAGAAGAAAGACAACTAT
>Ga0209990_10003447_pt1 | contig 11587 bp, 10 predicted proteins | sample NOAtaG_6_FD_187304 | JGI IMG/M metagenome (GOLD analysis project Ga0209990, IMG submission 187304) | Freshwater lake microbial communities from Lake Erie, under a cyanobacterial bloom - NOAA_Erie_Diel5S_2200h metaG (SPAdes) (version 2) | ecosystem: Environmental > Aquatic > Freshwater > Lake ...
CCGGCGGCTACGTCGGGCCGGATCTCGGCGTCTCGCTGCGCATGCGGTCGCTCGCCGACTGCGACGGCGAGGCGGGCTTGCTCTCGCGGCTCCGCGCCGCCACCGAGGAGGACGACGAGGACGAGGCGGAGGAACTCCCTCCGCCGGTCGCGCCACCCGGCGCCGAGCCCGCGTTCGACAAGCCCGAGGCCGATCTGCTTGCCGATCCCGTGGAGACGCTCGCGCTGATCGAGGCGGGCTCCGAGCTGCCCGAGCCGGAGTGGGGCGTGCCCACGCAGCCGCCGCTCTTGGGCATGCCGCTCCTGGGCATGCGCAACGCGGGTGCGATCGAGCTCGCCGTCGGTGCGGACGCGCGCGTCCTTGCATCGTCCGGCGGCAAAATCGGGGTCGTCGAGCTGCGCCGGGGCCGCGGACGGGTGATCGTGGTCGCCTCCGCGAGCCTCTTTCAGAACCGCGATCTCGTCGAGCACGGCGGCGCGGTCCTCGCCGCACGCCTCTTGCGTTCCCTCGCCCCCGACCGCCCCATCTACTTCGACGAGTACCATGTCGGCGCGGGCGAGCGGCGCTCGATGGTCCGCTACCTCACCCAGCTCGGTGTCGTGCCGCTCCTCGCGCAGCTCGGCGTGGTGCTCGGACTCGTGTTCCTCGCCCGCGCGCGGCGCTTCGGCGGGGTGCGAGCGGCCGCGGCCCGGCCGCCGAGCTCGAGCCGCGCCTTCGTCAGCGGCCTCGCGGGGCTGTTCCGCGCGGCCGCGGATCGGCGCGGGACCCTCGAGATCCTCGCCCGCGCCGCGATCCGAAAGGTCGCGGACGCCCACCACCAGCCCGAGACGGGGGCCGAGGCGCTCGCGGACGCCCTCGCGGCGCGCGGACGCGAGGCGGCGGCGCAGGAGGTCCGCCGCATCGCTGCGGTACCGGCCGGTCCGCTCGCCGCCGCCGGCTCGCTCGTGCAGGCGTGCCGCGAGCTCGACGATGCGACGGCGCGTGCGGTGCGCCGCGAGCCGGGATGACCGGGCTCCGCAGAGGCGACCCGTGATCAAGTACCTCGGGAGCAAGCGTGTCCTCGTTCCCACCCTCCTCGCGCTCACCGAGGAGCTCGAGGGGGTTCGCAGCGTGCTCGACCTCTTCAGCGGGACCTCGCGGGTGGGCCACGCGCTCAAGCGCGCGGGCTACCGCGTCGTCGCCAACGACCACAACGCCTACGCCGCGACCCTCGCGCGCTGCTACGTCGAGGCGGACGATGGGCTCGCGCCCGAGGCCGAGCGATTGCTCGCCGAGCTGCGCCGTCTGCCGGGACGGCCCGGCTACTTCACCCAGACCTTCTGCGTCGAGAGCCGCTTCTTGCAGCCGAAGAACGGCGAGCGCATCGACGCCATCCGCGCGCGCATCGCCGCGCTCGCCCTGCCGCCCACGCTCGAGGCCATCTTGCTCACCTCGCTCATGGAGGCCGCCGACCGCGTCGACTCCACGACCGGCGTGCAGATGGCCTACCTCAAGCAGTGGGCGCTGCGGGCGCACAACGACCTCGAGCTGCGGCTGCCCGAGCTCTTGCCCCGCTCGCCCCACGGGCCCGGCCGCGCGCGGCAGGACGAGGCGCTCGATGCAGCAGATGAAGAGGTCGATCTCGCGTACCTCGATCCGCCCTACAACCAGCACCGCTACCACGGCAACTACCACGTGTGGGAGACGCTCGTGCGCGGCGATGCACCCGAGACGTACGGCGTCGCCAAGAAGCGGATCGATGCGCGCCATCGCCGTAGCCCATTCAATTCCCGCGTCGAGTTCGCCGCTGCGATCTCTGCCGTGCTCGATCGGCTGCGCGCCCGGCACATCATCCTGAGCTTCAACGACGAGGGCTTTCTCGCCCGCTCCGACGCGGAGGCGATGCTCGGCAGGCTCGGCCGCGTGCGCGTCGTCGAGCGCGCGCACAAGCGCTACGTCGGCGCCCAGATCGGCATCTTCAACCCCGCGGGGCAGAAGGTCGGCGAGGTCTCGCACCTCACGAACAAGGAGCTGCTCTACGTCGTGAGCCGCTGAGCCGTAGGCGCTCAGCCGAGGTTGTGGAAGACGAGCTGCACGTCGTCGTCCTGCTCGAGGGCGTCGACGAGCTCGAGCACCTCGCGCGCCTGCTCCTCGCTGAGCGAGGTGTTCGGCGTCTGCGGCACGTACTCCGGCTCGGACGAGATCACGTTCAGCTTCCGCTGCTCGATCGCCGCCTGGAGCTTGCCCCAGTTCTCGAAGGCGCAGCGGATGACGAGCTGCTTGTCGCCCTTCTCGCCGGTGCTCTCGCCCATCTCCTCGAGGCCGAAGTCGATGAGGTCGAGCTCGAGCGCCTCGGCGTCGACGCCCTCGGGCGCGATGCGGAAGGCGCCCATCTTCGTGAACATGAAGCCGACGCTCCCCGTCGTGCCGAGGTTGCCGCCCCAGTCCTTGAACGCGCTTCGCACGTTCGCGACGGTGCGCTGCGGGTTGTCGGTCGCGGTCATCACCACGAGGGCGATCCCGTGCGGGCCGTAGCCCTCGTACACGATCTCCTCGTAGTCCTTCACGTCCTGACCGCTCGCGCGCTTGATCGCCGAGTCGATCTTGTCCTTCGGCATGTTGCTGGCGCGGCAGTTCTGCAGCACCCGCCGCAGCATCGGGTTGCTGCCCGGATCCGGCCCGCCCGACTTCACCGCGATGGTGATGTCCTTGCTGAGCCGGGTGAAGAGCTTGGCCATCTTGTTCCAGCGGGCGAACATGGTGGCTTTGCGGGTCTCGAAGATGCGTCCCATGGCGTCGGTCTCGGGGAAGAGGCCGGACCCTACGACGGGATCGGCCGCTCTGCATCACCGGCTGGCCCCGAGACCCGGCGGGCGGTGCCCCTCGGGGCTTGACGTTGGGCCGCGGCGTGTCGAGTGTTCCGCGCCTCCGAGGAGCCCCATGACCGAGACCACCGCCCCCGAGACTGCCACCCCGTCGAGCCCCGACACCGCGCCCCCCGCCTCCGAGACCCGCCGCTTCGAGGCCGAGGTCGAGAGCGTGCTGCGCCTGGTGATCGACTCGCTCTACTCGAACCGCGACGTCTTTCTCCGCGAGCTGCTCTCCAACGCCTCCGACGCCCTCGACAAGCTGCGCTTCTCCGCCCTCACCGCGCCGGAGCTCCTGCCCGAGGGCGAGAGCCTGGAGATCCGCCTCGTCCCCGACGCCGCCGCCGGCACCCTCACCATCGAGGACAACGGCATCGGCATGACGAAGGACGAGCTCGCGAGCCACCTCGGCACGATCGCCAAGTCGGGCACCCGCGAGCTGATCAAGGAGCTCGCCGCGCAGGGCAAGAAGGACGGCCCGGGTCTGATCGGTCAGTTCGGCGTCGGCTTCTACTCGGCGTTCCTGGTCGCCGAGCGGGTCGAGGTCACGAGCCGCAAGGCCGGGGTGCGCGAGGCCTGGACCTGGAGCTCGGAGGGCCGCGGGACCTTCTCGCTCGCCCCGGCGGGCCGGGTGCAGCAGGGCACGAGCGTGGTCTTGCACCTGAAGGCCGACGCCAAGGACGAGCTCCGCACCTACCAGCTCGAGCAGCTGGTGAAGAAGTACTCCGACTACCTGCACTTCCCCATCCAGTTGAAGGTCGACCGGGAGAAGTCGGACGAGCCCGCGTGGCGCACCATCAACCGGGGCTCGGCGCTCTGGCAGCGCGGCGCGAGCGAGGTGAAGAAGGAGGACCTCGACGAGCTCTACAAGCACGTCTCGCACGACTTCACCCCGCCGCTGTCCGCCAAGCACTTCAAGATCGAGGGCACCACCGAGTTCGCCGGCGTCCTCTTCGTGCCGGCCCGCGCGCCCTTCGACCTCTTCGACCCCGACGCCAAGCGGGGCCTGCGCCTCTACGTGAAGCGGGTCTTCATCTTCGACGAGGCCGAGGCGCTCCTGCCCCGCTGGCTGCGCTTTCTCCGCGGGGTCGTCGACAGCGAGGACCTCCCGCTCAACGTCTCGCGCGAGCTCCTGCAGGACTCGCGGGTCGTCCGGATCATCAAGCAGCAGGTCACGAACAAGGCGCTCGAGATGCTCGGCGCGCTCGCCAAGGATCGGCCCGAGGACTACGCGACGTTCTGGAAGACCTTCGGTGCGGTGCTCAAGGAGTCGCTCGCCGTCGGCCACGCCGAGGGCGATCACCGGAAGAAGGTCCTGCCGCTGCTCCGCTACGAGTCGAGCACGCGGGCCGGCCTCGTCTCGCTCGCCGAGGCGAAGGCAGGCATGAAGGAAGGCCAGCCGGGCCTCTACTTCGCCCTCGGCCAGAGCCGCCGGCAGCTCGAGTCGAGCCCGCACCTCGAGGGGCTGCGCAAGAAGGGCTTCGAGGTGCTCTTCATGACCGACCCGGTCGATCACTGGGTGATGGGACAGGGCGAGGGCCTCGAGGAGTTCGAGGACACGAAGCTGCTCAACGTCGCCTCGGCCGACCTCGACCTCGGCGCGAAGGACGCCGCGGAGAACCCGGAGGGCGACCTCTCTGCGCTGCGGGATCGGATCCGGATGCAGCTGCAGGATCAGCTCTCCGAGGTGCGGCTCGGCGAGCGCCTCGTCGACAGCCCGGCCTGCCTCGTCGTGCCCGACGGCGGCATCTCGTCGCAGTTCGAGCGCCTGGTCCGGGCGGCGCAGCCCGAGCTCGCGATGCCGTCGCAGAAGCGCATCCTCGAGATCAACCCGAAGCACCCGCTCGTGAAGGCGCTCGAGGCGGCCCGCGAGAAGGACGCCCCGGAGCTGCCCGATCTCCTCACCCTGCTCTACGAGCAGGCGCTCATCGCCGAGGGCAGCCCGGTCGAGGATCCGGCGGCGCTGGCCCGGCGCATCCACCAGCTCATGCTGAAAGCCACCGGCTGAGGCGCGCGAACGAGGCTGCCGCGGGGAGCACAGTGGGGCCTTTGCGCCCGGGCCTGGTCTGCCGTTTGGTTGCCTCCGCACGACCGCCGGGGCTAATTTCTCCGAGGCCGAACTGCGATGTTGTCCCCATCCTCGCGTCACGTGATGGTCGTCGCGCCGCATCCCGACGACGAGACGTTGGGCTGCGGCGGGCTGTTGCTGCGGGCCCGTGCCGCCGGCGCGCGGATCACCTGGCTCATCGGGACCGAGATGGACGCGAGCTACGCGCTCGAGCGGATCGCCCGACGCGAGCAGGAAATCACTGCCGTCGCGGCGCGGCTCGGGGCCGAGGTCGTTCGGCTCGGCTATCCCTGCGCGACGCTCGATGCCGTGCCGACCGCGCAGGTGGTCGGCGCCGTGGCACGCGCGCTCGCGGCCGAGCTCGTCCTCGCTGAGCGAGGGGTATAGCGGGATCGAGAGGGTGTGCCCGCGCCACGCGCGCCAAGGGCCATCGCCCGGGAGCCGGGTCACGGCGGGCAACGCGAGCTCGTCGAGCCACGGGTTCGGCGACGGGCTCGCGCCGATCCCAGCCGCGTGAAGCGCAGCCACCGCCGGGGCAGATGGACGCGACGTCCGCGCGAGGTACCGGTACGCGCAGTCGGCCTCGGTCCGGGGTCTCGGCGCCGCGCACCTCGGATCGAGAGCGGCGTCGTACCGATCCGCGATGCCGCGTCGGCGTTCGCGGAACAGCGCGATGCGATCGAGCTGTGCCGCCGCCAGCGAGGCGTTCACGTCGGGCATGGCATCGGCGCCGACGATCGTGTCGAGGTCGCCGACGAGGCACCCGCCCATGCCGCCGGTGAGGTACTTGGTGGGCCCGAACGAGAACACGGCCAGCGTGCCGGCGGCGCCGGCCGCACCGGCCACCGTACGCGCCGCGGGTGAGGTGGCGGCGTCCTCGATCCACGGACGTCCGAGTCGATCCAGCGCTGCAGCGTCGACCGGAGCGCCCCAAGCGTGCGGCGCGACCACCGCGGCGACATCGTCGCCGACGTCGCTCACGTCGATGGTGAGGTCTTCGTTCAGGCCGGTGAGCCACACGCGAAGGCCGAGCTCGGTGCACACTGCGACGACCGAGGGGCAGGTCAGCACCGGGACCGCGACGAGCGCCCCCGGCGGGAGTCCGAGGAGGCCCAGACCGTCGCGCAGGGCTTCGGTTCCCGAGCGGGTCGTGCGTGCGAAGTCCCGACCGGCGCGGTGGGCCACCTCGGCCGCGAGCCGCCGCGCGATGGCACCGGGCCCGACGGCGCCCTCACGCAGCGCTGCATCGACGGCGCACCGATCCTCGTCCGTGATGGTCGGCCGGGAGTGGGGAACGAAGTCGGACATCGCGGCGCCTTCGCCCTTGCGCGGGCGGCCGCGCAGGGAAGGGCGAATGCTACCGCGTCGCTGCGACCGGCGCTGCTCTGCGGCGCGCGGTCAGCGCGCGACGAGGAGGGCGCTGGTGCGGGGCGGCAGGGTCACCTCGGCCCGTCCGTCCTGCACCGAGAAGCGTCCGCCGCCGAGGCGATCGATCGCCGTGCCCTCGGGCAGCGCGGTCGGGATCGCGGCCCGGGCCGGCCGGGTCGGGTGCGTGTTGAGCACCACGAGCACGTGCTCGTCTGCGAGGCTCCGCTCCCAGGCGATCAGGCCCGCGTCGTCGGCGGTCGTGTCGAGCTCGCGTCCGCCGACCTCCGCCGCCCAGCGCACGGTGGTATCGCCCCGTCGGAGCGCCGGGGAGCCGCGCCGGATCGCGGCGAGCAGCTGGATGAGCCGGAACGTCGCGCCGTCCTCGGGGTAGTCGGTCTCCCACAGCGGCTCGCGGCCGAGGTGTCCACCGCCGCCGGCGAACTCTTGCTCGGTGCCGTAGTAGACGAGCGGGATCCCGCCTGCGGTGAAGACCGCCACGAGCGCCTGATCGACGGCGAAGGGATCGTCGACGAGGGCGCGCAGGCGGGTCACGTCGTGGCTGTCGCCGAAGACGATGCGGGCCTGCCAGGGATCGAGGCCGACGCCGAGCGGCGCCGGGTCCATCGGGTAGATGCGTCGCGCGTCCTCGAGCAGGTACGCGGCGCCCGCGGGCGCACCGCCGCCGAGGATCACGCCGTCGATCAGCCCGAACTTCAGGGGAATGTCGAAGGCCGCGTCGATCCCGCCAGGCACCAGCCAGGGCACCAGCGACTCCGGGCGCGTCTCGAAGACCTCGCCGAAGAGGAAGAACTGCGTACGTCCCGCCGCGGCGAGCCGCTCCCGCAGGCCCGTGCAGAAGCGCGGCCAGAACGCGCGGTCCACGTGCGGCACCGCGTCGATCCGGTAGCCGTCGAGCTCGAAGTCGATCGCCCAGCGCGCGAAGGTCGCGATGAGCGCCTCGATCACCTCGTCGCGGTCGGTGTCGAGGTCGCGCAGGCCCTCGGGGAAGTCGCCGTAGCGTCGCTCCTCGGGCACGCCGAGATCTCCGATGCCCCGGCGCCGGAAATGCTCGGGCCGCAGCGTGAGCGTGCCCTCCGCCGTGAAGAGCTGCGGTCGGGCCGAGAAGATCACCTCGCCGGGCTGCACCTCGGGCGTGTAGGTCGGCGAGGTCGCGGGGTCGGGATCGGGCACTCCGTCGCCGTCCACGTCGTAATCGAAGACCCGGCCCGCGTGGTTCGGCACCACGTCCACGATGACCCGCATCCCCCGCGCGTGCGCGGCCCCGACCAGCTGCTGCAGCGCCGCCTCGTCGCCGAAGCGGGGCTCGAGCTCGGTGAAGTCGCTCGCCCAGTAGCCGTGGTAGCCGTCGCCGACCTCGTTGCGCGCGACGTTGCGCACGATCGGGGAGATCCAGATCGCGGTCGCGCCCAGCGCAGCGACGTAGTCGAGGTGCTCGGTGATCCCGCGAAAGTCGCCGCCGTGGATCCGGTTCGGCACGCCGGGCATCGGCGGCACGCCGCTCGCGTCGTCGTTGCTCGGATCGCCGTTCGCGAAGCGGTCGGTGACGATCTGGTAGATCACCTCGTCGCGCCAGTCCGCCGGGGGACTCGGCGCGCAGCCCGCCAGCAGCGCGGCGAGCGCCCACCTCATCGCACGCAGACCCCCTCGGCGCGGTCGCAGTAGCTCGAGATCGGGCACTCCGCGTCGAGCGCGCACCGCTCGAGGCATACGCCGCCCACCGAACAGAAGCTGCGCGCGCCGAACTCCGCGCAGTCCGCCGGACCGGCGCAGACGACGGAGCAGACGTCGATGCGGCCGGGATCGGCGCAGAGAAAGCCTCCCTGGCAGCCCTCGTCACAGGGCTGGTAGTACGGGTTGCCGCAGGCGGTCAGGGCGAAGGCGACGAGGACGCGGCGCACGCTGGAGGTGTTTCCGATCCGGAGCGTGCCCGCCAGCCGATCCGTCGCTCCCACGCAGCCGCGAGGGCCAGCACGACGAGGAGCAGCGGCCCGAGCCACCCGGGCTCGATCCACGGGCCGCCGTCCCGGAACGCGATCACCGGCACGTAGGCCAGGACCATCGACGCCGCGAGCGCACGCACCGCGATGCCGCCCGCGAGCAGCTCGAGCGGCAGCGCCCAGAGCAGGTACCAGGGGTGCACCTGGGGCGAGAGCGCCAGCGCCACGAGCAGCACGTCACGGAGCGCCGCTGCGGCCGCCTTCGGGGTCGTTTGCCCGCGGGTGCGCCCGATCGCGAAGCCCGCGACGAGGACGAGCACGAGCGACCGCGCGCCCATCGCCGCCAGAACGGAACGCCGCACCCGGCCGGGTGCCGCGCTCGCAGTCCCGCCGAGCGCGGGCGCGTGCGGGTCGAGGGCCGAGCCCGGCGCGAGCCGGGTGAGCACCGCAGCCGGAGCAAACGCGATCGTACCGTGCGCGTCCTCGAGCGGGCCGAGCGCGAACGCCGCGCCCTGCTCGAGCGCGGCGAAGATGGGCCCTGCGCCCTGCCAGCGCCGCGCGTAGTGCCAGAGGCCTGCGTCGCCGCCGTGCCCGGCGCCCGCGATCGGCGCGGCCAGCAGTACGCCGAGCACGAGGCCGAGCACCAGCGCGCGCCCCCGGAGGAGCGGCAGCGCGAGGAGGCCCACCAGCTTGGTCCCGGTCGCGAGCGCGAAGGCGAACGCAGCGCGATGCGGCGTCCCGATCGCGAGCACGCCCGCGAGCAGCAAGAGCCCGGCGAGCACGTCGACGTGCGCCGCGCCCGCGCCCTCCACGAGGCCGAGCGGACAGAGCGCGTAGAGGCTGGCCGCGCGATCGCTCGTGCGGCGGAGCAGCAGCGCGGTCGCGAGGTGCAGCGCGAGCGCGACGAGCTGCATCGCCCACGGCGCTTCGGCGATGCGTGCCGCGATGAGGAACGCGAGCTGCGCGACGGGCGGGTAGATCGTGGCGATCTCGGGGTAGCTCACCGCGGCGCGCAGGTCCGGGTCGAGGCCGTCGAGCGCGGGGTCGGCCGGTGCGTGGGCATAGGGGTCGATCCCGTGCCGCGCCACATGCGCGTCCCAGAGGTAGCGGTGCACGTCGTCGGAGAGGATCGGTGGCGCCATGACCAGCGCGAGGCCTGCGGCGAGCGCGACGCCGAGCGCGGTGCGTGCCGTCAGGTCGTGCCGCGCGAGCAGCGCGTAGAGCGCCCAGAGCCCGAGGTAGCCGGTGATGGCGAGACGCACCGAGCCGGCCGCGCTCGCTGCGGCGAAGCCCGCTGAGGCCGCCACGAAGAGCACGAGGACGAGGCCCGCCGCCGCGCTGCGGGCCGCGCCATCGTCCTGCCTCGGGCCGCTCGGGCGCACGCCCGGTCCTACCACCGCCGCGCCTGCCGCGGAGGGCCAGGGTTCAGTAGTAGATGGGGAACGTGGCGATCGTCGTGCGCTGGTTCGGGTAGAGCGTCGCCTGGTAGACGCCGATCACCCGCCCGCCGACCGCGATGGACACCTGCACCGGCGTCGGGACCGCGCGCGGGTCGCCGCAGTCGCCCCAGTGGTGGACCTCGACGGTGTAGTTGCCCGGCGGCGGGGTCGGCGTGCTCCAGTACACGTTCTCCACCGTGTCGGTGCCGCCGGTGCAGAAGCCGCGCGCGTCGTGATCGAGCATGCCGCCGCTCGGGGAGTACCGGTCTCCGTAGTAGATCTGGTAGCCCGTCGGGTCGTAGACGTAGAGGTCCATGTCCGCGCCGGTGGCCCACGCGAGGGTCACCTGGATCTGCCCCGACCCCCAGCCGCAGCCCTCGTCGATCCGCCCGTCGCAATTGTTGTCGAGGCCGTCGCACGACTCCGCCGCGCCGGGTGTGCACGACGGCGCGACCACGACGACCCCACTGCCGGCGACCCCGGTCGTGGTCGGCGCGCTCACCGCCGCGGTGTCGGGCGCGTTCACCGTGATCGTGGCGGTGACCGGCGTGGTCTCGGTCGTCGTCCGCGTGCGCGCCCGGACCACGCAGCCGCTCGAGCCGGCGAGCAGAGCGAGGGCCAAGGTGACGAGGGGCAGGGGGCTGACGCGCATCGGACTCGCTCCGGGCAAAGGACGTTCGAGGAGGCCGGAACATAGCGCACAGCGCGCGCCCGGCGGGAGAGCCTACGCACCGACGCCCAGGGGCCTTCCTCGATTCATCCCGGCGGCATGCTCCGCGCGATCGGCTAGAGTCCCTCGATGGGTTTCTTCCGCTCCGCCATGCAGGAGAGCCTCGCGCGGGGCGAGGCGCTCTCGCCGCAGGACCGCACCCACGCTGCGGCGGCGCATGTGCTCGGGGCCATCGTCGGCATCTTCACCGCAGGCCTCTTCCTGCCGGTGGTCGCGACGACGCTCGTCCTGATCTTCAACACCTCGCGCCACCGCTTCGTGCTCTTCCACGTGAACCAGGCGGCGTGGTTCCAGCTGCTCGTCAGCGTGGCGGCGTCGGTCTTCGGCGTGGTGTTCCTGGTCATCTACTTCATGACCTGCGGGCTCGGCGTGCTGCTGTTGCCGCTCGCGATCATCCCGTGGGCGTTCTCGGTGCTCGCGCCGCTCTGGGTGGCCCTCGGCGCCTACCAGGGCCGCTGGGCGCTCTATCCGTACCTCGGCGACTGGGTGCTCGACGAGAAGCAGCCCTTCATCGACAGCTGAGCCGTGGCCCTCACCGCGACCGTCCGCCGCTACGAGATCGTCCTGTCGGACTCCGACCGGGGCGTCTACGAGACCCTCGAGCTGCGCGTCGCCCAGCACCCGAGCGAGTCCGACCGCTACCTGGCCGCGCGCGTGCTCGCCCGCTGCCTCGAGCACGAGGAGGGGCTCGACTTCACCCGCGGCCTCGAGGCCGACGACGAGCCGGCGCTCTGGAAGAAGGACCTCGACGGAACGCTCCGGCGCTGGATCGAGGTCGGCGCGCCCTCCACCGAGCGCCTGCACCGCGCGGCGAAGAAGGCGGGTGTGGTGGTCTACGCGTTCAAGCAACCGCGGAAGATCCTCGAGGACGGCGTCGCCGCCTCGGCCCACGCGGTCGACGCGTGGACGGTCGTCGAGCTCGATCCGGCGTTCCTCGATCGCATCGCCGAGCGCACCGACAAGGTGAACCGCTGGGAGCTCGCGGTCGCAGGCGGCGCGCTCTACCTGACGATCGGCGGCAAGCTCCTCGAGTCGAGCGTCACGGCGCACACCGCCGCCTCGCTCGGCCTGCGCTGACTGCTCAGACCGAGATCGAGCCCTTCCGGAAGTCGCTCCGCGACAGGAGCACGTTCACGCAGACGGGCTTGCCGGTCTTCGCGATGCGCTTGGCCTCGCCG
>Ga0209990_10003448_pt1 | contig 11587 bp, 22 predicted proteins | sample NOAtaG_6_FD_187304 | JGI IMG/M metagenome (GOLD analysis project Ga0209990, IMG submission 187304) | Freshwater lake microbial communities from Lake Erie, under a cyanobacterial bloom - NOAA_Erie_Diel5S_2200h metaG (SPAdes) (version 2) | ecosystem: Environmental > Aquatic > Freshwater > Lake ...
GGGCAGTTACTCTACGATATGGTGAATCATCAGTTGCCCCAATAAAGAATGGCAGACCGGCAATAGCCATATCGTAGTTAACACCAGTAGCTGAATAGTTAGTAGCACCAGATGGATTGGAAAGTACATACGGGATGCCCTCGGTGATATCAGAACCGTAACTCATTTAGACCTCCCGTGTATGTATCCAATTGTTAAACCGCAAATAAATCCTAGATAGGCTAGGAGTATTTCCATTGTTCTCCTTATAGAAGATTTACTAATGACCTCGTTCTGCCACTAGCAAGTTGTGTATAAACCTGAGTGGTTGCAACTGATGAGTGTCTCATTAGATCTCTAACGGCTAGTAAATCTCCGCCAGATTTTTCAAGCATATTGGTAGCAAAGTAGTGACGACAAGCGTGAAAGGTTTTCTTTGGAATACCTAAACGCTTCATCTCCAGTGAGCAGAGCTTGGTTAATCTGTTAGGTGTAACCGACCAGATCTTCCCAGAGGTCTCGTGCTTTAAGATTGTCTGAGCGACTATCTCAGCCACCGGTACAGATAGGTCTGTTCCGCCCTTACCTGCCACTCTAAGGATGTATCCATCATCTACCTTCTCTAGGTCTACCCCACGAAGGTTTGCCACCTCCATAGCCCGTAGGCCCGCTTTACAGCCTATTATGAACCAGTCTCTCATAGGCATATCAGCCTTAGTCATAACCAGTTCAGCCTCACCTGGTGTTAATGGATGAGGTAAGCCTCTGCCCTTACGGACATTGGGTAGATCAAGGTCAGCCATATTATCTATCAAGCCCATCTTGCGTAAGGCTTTAAAGATACTACGTACCCTCGCTGCATAGGTTCCCTTAGTGGAAGCAGCTTTAACTGTCATTACCAGTCGTTGCAGATCTTCAGTTGTAGCTACCTGTGGATGAACTCCTAGGCGTACTAGCAGGTTGAAGTCATTTCTAAACAGAGCATCAGCGAAGCCCTGAGTTTCATATCGGTCTTTCAGTTTTTCTTTTATGATTTCTAGCGGTATTTGTTCCATAGTCCTAGCAGTCTATATTCAGGATTATTCTTGTGTCAAGCAGAATCGTTAGCAATTGTGCCTGGAACAATCGCCATCGCAAGTATCGTAGCGGATTCGGGCGAAGCAACAGGTCTGAAATATGTGGCTGGAGTTTCACTAACCCTTAATGCCCAAACTGCTGCCTATACCTTAGTTGCTGGAGATGCTTTTAAATTAGTAACTGTAAGCGATACCGTTTCAAGAACTGTAACAGTTCCACCTTCAGTTTTTACAACTGGTCAAATAATTAATGTTCAACGCATTGGAACTGGTGCAGTTCCATTTGCTCAAGGTGCTGGTGTAACTATCACATCAACTGGTGCTACTGCATCTGCTCCAACTTTAAGAGCGCAGTACTCTGCGGCTTCAATTGTCTGTACTGGTTCAAATACTTTTACAATCCTAGGAGATATTGCGTAATGACTTTATTGGGGATTATTGCAAGTTCTAAATTAACATTACCAGCATTAACAGTTGATTATTTAGTAGTCGCTGGTGGCGGTGGTGGTGGTTTGGCTGGTGCAGGCGGTGGTGGTGGTTTGCGATGCACAGTAACCGCAACGGGTGGTGGTGGCACAGTAGAATCATCATTAACTTTAACTGCTGCAACAAATTACACAGTAACAATTGGTGCTGGAGGAACTGCTGGAACTGGTGGTAATGAAGGGGGTCAAGGCGGTAATTCAACTTTTTCAACAATAACTTCTGATGGTGGAGGTTATGGAGCAGCTAATAACTCACCGGGCGGTAATGGTGGATCTGGCGGTGGCGGATCAAAAAATAGTCAAGCAGGTGGAACTGGCACAACAAATCAAGGTAGAGCAGGTGGCTCAGGTTCAACAAATGTAGATTCCTATGCTGGCGGTGGCGGTGGTGGTGCTAATACTACTGGTGGTAACGGAGTGTCTGGAACTGGTGGTGGAGCTGGTGGTTCAGGTGTTGCAACTTCAATAACAGGTTCTTCAGTTACTTATGCAGGTGGCGGTGGTGGAGGAACTGGAATTACTGGAAGTGGAACAGTTGGCGCAGCAGGATCTGGCGGTGGCGGTAAAGGTGGTTCAGGTGCTGGTGCAACTCCAGCCGCAGCTGATTCAGGTTCAGTAAATACCGGCGGTGGCGGTGGTGGTGGAACTACTGGAGGAGATCCTGTTCCTTCCTATTTTGCCAATAATGCAGGAACTGGTGGTTCTGGTGTTGTTATTCTTAGATACCCAGATGCATATTCAATAACTTTTGGTGCGGGTGTAACTGGCACAGAATCAGCAGCTAGTGGTGGTTATAAACGAGCAACAATTACTGCAGCAACTGCTGGAAATGTGAGTTGGTCATAATGGCACATTATGCTTGGTTAGATGAAAATAATATAGTTGTTAATGTAACTGTTGGTGTTGATGAAACAGAACTAATCAATGGATTAGATACTGAAACCTTTTATAGTCAAGCAACAGGTCATAACATTAAACGCACATCTTACAACTCTAAAATCAGAGGTACCTACGCAGGTATTGGTTATACCTATAATCCTGATGAGGATATATTTGTAACTCCGCAACCATATCCATCTTGGAGTAGGTCAGGTTCTTTTTGGAATCCACCAACTCCTAAACCTGAAGGTATGAATTGGACTTGGGATGAAGCTAGTCTAAGTTGGGTTGAAAGCACAATCCTCTGAGATTGTTCTCAGGGGATAGCTGGTTTTGTAGCGGATTCTGCTGAGGCTACTGGATTGAAGTGGCAGGCACCTGCTGCCAGTGGATTTGTTGGTTGCTCTTTGACTAAATCTGCAAATCAATCAATTAGTAATGTTACAAATACTGCAATCACTTTTGATACAGAATTAGAAGATACTGATGGTTTTCATAGTACTGTAACCAATACTTCAAGAATAACCATACCAGCAGGAAAGGCAGGTTTTTATTTGATTAGTGGTCAAATAAATTATGCCTCAAATGCTACAGGTGTTAGACACGGCAACATTTACAAAAACGGATCACATTTATCAGTAGCGTGGCTTTCGGGTGCAGCCAATGGCGATTGGACTGGTGGCTCAGTTTCGCAAATTGTAGAACTAGCCGTAAATGATTATGTTGAATTATTCGCATATCAAAATTCAGGCGGTAATGTCAATGTTAATGGTGGTACTACTTACGGCTGCGCCTTCCAAGTTCAATATCTAGGAGCATAATATGAGTTTATACGATGAAATTATTGAAGCGTATCCAGAATTAACTGATGTTGATTTTTCAAGACAAGGCACTATTGGTTTGCGAAACGATAGTGATGGAGTTGGTGATTATATTGAAAAGTGGGATTACTCCAAGCCCATCCCAGAAGGACTGAGCCTAGGTAAACCCTAGGCACAATCCCTCAAGATTATGCTACGAAATAAGATTGATAGGCTCTGGTTCAATTAAACCGAGGGCTAGTAAATCCTCAACAGTTAAACCTAGGACTGCAAGTTTAGCCTGCGCTGCTGCCTTGGCTTCGGCTTTTAATTGGGCTTCGGCTTTTAATTGACTTGCCTTTTCTACATCTGCAATTTGGTCAGCCTCAAACTGTGCAAACTCGGCATCGGTCATTTCTCTAACTTCATCGGCTATTTGAATTAATGGTTTTGTCATTATGCTTCCAATCCGTAAACTGCGTAGTAACCTGTCATCGTGCCACCTGATGCAATAAATGTAAAACTATCAAATGAACTAGCAACATTATGATGCAACAACTGTGTGTCATTTTCAGTATTAGTTACATAGTCAGAAGTTACGCCAAGCCCACCACCCCAAATTCTAGTTCTTGTAGCAATTTGAGGACTAATAAAATTAAACGCACGGGAGAATTGATCAGTACCACTATTTGCGTAACCGAGGTTAAATTTATTTTGATTGCCATTTGCCCTATTTGCCGAAGTGTTACCCATAGTCAAAACTAGAGTAGCATCAAAATACTCTGTGGCTGTGTTATCTGAGCCGCTTGCTCTCATTCTAGCCTGAAAGTTGGTATTTGCTGAAACATTTGTAACATTAAATTGGACTAGATAATCCTTATAGGTTGAAGTAAAAGTGTTGTCTGGAAAACTAACACTTGAAACGGCGCTGAATGTTGCTGAGGTAATCTTTGTTAAACCAGCACCACCCGCAGGTGCAGCCCACTTTAGCCCTGTTGCAGTCGCACTATCCGCTACAAGTGTGTGTCCGTTTGTGCCTACTGAGAGAACAGCAGGGGTATCATTAGCTGTACCGGTGAGGATGTCACCCTTAGCAGCAATGATAGATTCAGGGATACCAGTCCCTGGTTCTGGAATTCTTCCTATAGCCATATTAAGATAGCTCCGTTCCGAAGGCGTTGAATGTGAAGTCAGCAGTAGATGCGTATACAGATACAACATCTGTAGCAGCCAATGTGATTCCAAGTGTCATAGTATCTGTAGAGTTCGCTGAGAGCGAAGCATCGTAGATAATGTACTGAGCATTAGCAATGGAGGCACCAGCCACTCTTACTGCTATGCGATATGTACCAGCCGTTGCTGCCCGATTAGCTACAGTAATCGTAGATACAATCGTTGAAGTGGCAGAAGGAACTGTGTACAAAGTTGTTAAAGATGTTGCTGATGGGGCTGATTGCCCCAGTACTTTGTATGTTGTTGCCATTGTTTATGCTCCCATAAATAGAAACGAGGTTGGAATTGGTTCTTGCTCTTGTGTTAATCCGGCCTCAAATGCGTTTAGATCATCGGAGGTCAGAACGTGCTTCACAGTAGCTCCGCCAGAATGAGCGATATTGCTCGTTCCTGCTTCACCCCGTGAAATCGTGAATGTATCTGTTGCTGCTGCTGTGATAAAGACAATCTCTTCATTGGCTGTATCTGGATCTAGAGCAACGGTAAATTGGTCACCTGAAGTAATAGTCACACCACCAAGTAAGGTGGTGCCTGTTCCCGCAGCTACTGTCATACTGGTAGCAACGTTGGATATACTAGATGCTAGTGTTGTCTCAACACTGATAGAACTAAATAGACGAGTCATTAACCTTCCTTATCTGGTGTAATGTATACGAATTGGATATCTGTCTTTCAACTTCAACGCCTCTTCATTTAGTCTCTGTTGGTACAGAGCGTAGATGTAACGAGAAGATGAAACACCAGCACTTGATGGGATCTTGCTATCAGCACTATCTGCCTCAGCAGATGTGAGATTGATACGACCTGGATCTAAGAATGATAGTAATTTGTATGAAGCACCAAGAGTTACTACATCCTGACAAGATTGTGGTAATCCAGTAACATCAGCAAAATCATCAGAGTTATTATCTAAAGTATCAGGTGTAGTTGTATACCAAACCTGAACTGTTCTACCAGGTTGCACACTGTCATAAATGCTAACTGTGTTTGTAGTATTAAAGGTAGCGGCATTAGCCATACCATCTGATCTCCAGCGATTGATCGGTAGCCACTCTTGGCTTGATCCAGTAGTCTGCCAAGATAGATACAGGATTGACTCTAGATCATCTGGTAGGGCATAGGTTGTAACAGATGCGTTATAGGTAAAAGTAGTTGAGGTTACTGCCCAAAGGTTAGGAAACAAACTATTGATAGTATCGTTGATAGCCTTCTTAATTGCAGTTCTTGGGAATGTTGGAGCTAAGGTAACCTGAGCATACTGTGAGTGTGGTGCAGGGGAAGTTCCCTGATAACCTCTACCAAATCCTGGTATTACATTAAGTGTGCTGTTTGCTTTATTAAAAGAATCAATCCAGATTAACTCATCATCAATTTCAATAATACCTTTAGCAAGGTTTGAGGCAGAGCCAATAGCAATACTACTATCGGTAGTAGATATACCACCTGTGTTTGCAACATAACTGATACGGTCCTGTCGCAAGGTGTAACCTTGCAGGTTAGACTTGATCTCATCTACCATCTCATTTAGTGTGCTCATTAGCCTTCTCTCTGTAGAACTTTAAATTGTTTTGCAATCTTTCATCATTTGGACTTAAATCAACTGCCTTCTTGCCGTGCTCTACTGCTACTTTCCATTCACCTAATTGCCAAGCTGATATGGCACATAAGTCATCTGCCATATGGCCCCAAGCCCAACCTTCAGATAGGAAATCTGTTTTCTTTTCAGTGATAGTTAATGCTCTAGTTGCAGTTCTAAAACACTCTTCCCACCTAGTATGTTGGTAGTAATAGTTAGCCAGTGCTAAGACTGATTCTCTACACACATACTCATTAATAGATTTCTGTAAATGCTCTTCAGCATTATCAGGATCACACTTAGCCATAATGCGTAGTGCATATGAACGCTCTGCTGGAAATATTGAGAACTCTAAATACTTCTTTAAAGTTTGTAGTCCATCATAAAATCTTTTACGGTAGCAATACTCTCTACCAAGGTAGTAAAGCATCCGAGAATCGCCTGGAGTTTCCTCAACAGCCATCTCTAATATATCTAGGTAATGCTCTCTAGATTTAGAATCATCTGGAAAATGGTGGATCGTTAGATCTACCTTAGCTTTAGTCTCAGGAATCTTATAGGCACATACTGCCTCGTGTATTGGAAATCTCCAACGATAACCTCTACGGGCGTGAACCTTAGTTCCATCAAAAGATACAGATGGTGTTCCATCATCATTCCAACCATAAACAAAGTTATGTATTGGTCTAGTAATATTAAACTTTAAAGCCTCTGGTAAATCCTTCTTCCAGTCACCTACTAGAACTTCATCCATATCTAGTGTTATGCAGTAATCTATCTCAGGTGGTAGGGCAGCCAATGCTGCGTTTCTAGCATCATCAAAGCGCCAAGGATCTATCTTGATATGAATAACATTAATACCTAAAGACTTAGCAAGTTCTACTGTCTTATCTGTAGAACCAGTATCTGCTATCAGTAAGTAATCTGCATCTTTAGCAGAGTCATACCAACGCTGAACGTGCTTCTCTTCATTAAGAGCAATCGTATATACAGCTACCTTCATTAGAAGTCACTAACCTCTTTTAGTCTAAGATCAGAGTATGATGGGAACTGCGTTACTAGATTAGGTTGTGCTATCACAGCCTTGTAATCTCTAGCAAACTCTCGTAAACCTATATCTATATACCACTCGTAATCTTTTAGTTTCTCTGCAAAGTATTTAACTCTTGCAGGATGGATACTATAAGCGTGGGAACCTGTACTAAAAACTTGCTTGAACCAGTACTTGTTTCCTATATCCTCTACCTTGCCAGTGCTTTTTGGTAGCAGTGCTCCAAGATAAAATATGTCAGTATCACCTGGTAGGTGTTCAATTGCCTCAGCAAACTTCTCATTAAAATCATCTGCAAACAAAGCATCATCTTCTAAAACAAGAATACGCTTTTCAAAGTTTGCTTCTAAAACTTTTTGATGACTCATAGTTCCTGCAGTTATTGGGCTAATGCCCAACTCTTTACCATCTATAGCTGAGAATCTTTCAAAGGTTATCCCCAGATTATTTAACTGTGTGGATATCTTTTCTAATCTGTCTTCTCGTCTATCAAGATTTATCAAGATGACTTTACTAAAGTAGTCGTTGATTCTCATATGTTGAGATTTTACTACATACCACCCAGCAAAAGCATCACTGGTAGGCCTGTAGCATCTGCGCCTGTCGGACCTGTAGCACCAGTTGGACCGGTTGCTCCTGTAGCTCCAGTTGCCCCAGTAGGACCAGTCGGTCCTGTATCTCCAGTAGCACCAGTAGCACCAGTTGGTCCTGCTGGACCAGTGTCACCAGTTGCACCTGCTGGACCAGTTGGTCCAGTTAAACCTGTTGGACCTGTCGGTCCTGTGTTACCTGTCGCTCCTGTCGGGCCTGTCGCTCCGGTTGGACCAGTAGATCCAGTATCGCCAGTGGCTCCCGTAGCTCCCGTAGCACCCGTTGGACCAGTGGGACCTTGCGGTCCAGTCGGACCAGTGTCTCCCGTTGAACCTGTGGCACCAGTAGCGCCTGTAGCGCCCGTAGGACCCGTATCTCCCGTAGGTCCTGTACTTCCAGTCGGTCCTGTGCTTCCAGTGGCTCCTGTGGCCCCTGTAGGCCCTGTAGGGCCTGTATCTCCTGTTGATCCTGTAGGTCCAGTGTCGCCTGTGGCTCCTGTTGGTCCTGTAAGGCCAGTTGCGCCAGTCGGTCCCGTAGGACCTGTGTCTCCTGTAGAACCTGTAGCCCCTGTTGGGCCAGTTGGGCCAGTACTACCAGTAGGACCGGTAGGCCCTGTATTACCTGTTGCACCCGTTGCTCCTGTCGCACCTGTGGGACCTGTTGCACCTGTGGCACCGGTAGGTCCTGTTGGACCTGTAGCACCGGTAGGACCTGTAGGTCCTGTACCACCAGGAACACCTTGTGGTCCTTGATCTGATGAAAAAGTTACACCAACCTGTGGTGTGATTTGTTCTACAACAATTACGGTCTCTGACATTATTGGGTCACAGCTCCCGTCACTATAAATTTACCCTCTAAAATTCTTGTTACTACTGAGCCACTAGTTAATACTAGATCGTAAACATATCTACTTGCCCCTATTGCACCAGTAGTAGTTGCATTAAGATTTACGGTTACAGATCCTGCAATACCACCTAGAGTTATTCTGCCATTCGCTGTGGTTGCTACAACCGTAGTCGTTGATGCGCCAACAAACGGGCGAACTGTCATAGTCGCTGTATAGCCCGTTAGATCCCAAGGTGTTGAACCATTCTTGATAGTGAATATAAAATTAAATGTGGTTGCCTGTTCGCAAACTAGATTATATTTAGCACTCAAGTTGAGATCGCTCTCAGTGCTTGAGCAGCAGGTAGTCCAGTAGTTGATGCTAGGAAGTTACAGACACCATTAAAATCTAGGAACTCTGCTTTGTTTGATAGGCCAGCAATCTCATTAAGAACACCGACAGTATCGGTTAGTGTTAATGTTACTGATCTTTGTGCAGCCCACTGACGAGCAGCGAGTGCTTGATCTACTAGATTGCCAACAGTTCTATAAGTGCCACCATTGGCTAGACGATTTAACTCATCGTTAAGAGTTGTACCTGCTACACCTAATGTCACTTAGTTCTCCCTACTTCTTTTTCTTTTTAGCTACTGCGGCGTTATCAACTAGATTTGGATAAGGTCTTCCGGCAGCTTTGGCCCTTGCCTTTGCAGCACTCTTCTGTGCTGGTGTTAATTTCTTTGATGTCTTCTTCGGATTCTTTGTGTCCCAAAATGCTTTCTTCCTTTTCATCGGCAACTACAATCCCAAGCCCGTAAGGACTTGTTTATTCTAGAGTTTGGATCTCTTGCTGTCTTAGCAGAGGTTAACTTTGATTTCATTCCACACATACGACCACAAAAAGATTTACGTCTAGCAGCAGACTTAGGTGATCTCTTAGCCTCAGCCTTTTTTACTGGTGCTTTTAGATTCATACCTTGTGCTCTGGCAGAGGCACGACCCTTAGCGTTCAATCCGCCTTTAGGATTCTTACCTTCTTTTCGTTGCCAAGCTGGACTCTTTGCCATAATCTCCGTACTTTCCTAAGATAGATCTAATAGTCCCGTTCTTATTCAACCGAACTATTAGACCGTCTTTAATTTGAATAGGATTAAAACCATCGTGGCGCTTGTATTTGCCAGATGACATTACTTCTTTTTCTTCTTAGACATTCCTGCTTCTGATAGAGCGATAGCAACTGCTTGCTTCTTAGACTTAACCTTCTTAGCAGACTTGCCAATATTAAGTTCGCCCTTTTTAAACTCTCTCATAACCTTGGCGACTTTCTTAGCGCCTTTAGTTTTCTTCATTGCTGAGGTGCTTCTTTACCAGGAGCGCCGGTTTCAATATCATCGTATGTTGCATATCCGCAACCGCAAGTGGCGCACATTACTTCTTCTTGCCCATCTTCTTCATAACCATTTTCTTGTCAGACTTCTTAGCCTTCTTACCCTTAGCACCTTTTTCAAGAGCCTTGTAAGAGTTCATTTTCATTGATTTCATTTTTACCCCTTATATTTTAGGTTGATTCCGTCAAAGGCTTTGCCAGCTTTGTCGGAAAGTTTGAGTGCTGCATCTATATCTTTGTTTCTAGTAGATCTAGGTTCTACGCCTTGCTTTAGTGCTGAGTAATAGGACTTTAATTCTTTCTCATCCTTATTAACTTTGTCTTGATCCCAACCAGTCTTAGTGGGATTGACTCCCATAAACATTGGCATATTGGATTGCATACATTCACCATATGACTCGTGGTCTTGGGTCTTACAACTTTGTGTACAGTTACTCATATGTTAGTTAGATAATCTGAGTAACCAGCATCAATAAGAATCTGTGCCACTTCATCAGATACATCGTACTCGTGTCCACCAAGATAATAGTAGTCAGCATCAGCTAGTGTGTCTTGATCTGGTGACATACTAGTAGTAACTGTTGTACCGTTAATAATAAAAGTTAAACCTCTTGGAACATCTGTAAGATAAGGTTGTGAACCAGTGAGACTTCCACCTGATAATGGTCTACCTGCTAAACGAGCATAGTCAGATGTTGGATCTACTATCCAGGTTTGGTTTTCCCAAGGTGTCTGTAAGTGGTAAGTCATAGTTCCTTTCTAGTGATGAAGGGCGGTTTGACCCGCCCTCCACCGAATCGCATTTGTTAGCCTGCTGAAGCAGATGTCTCAATACGATATAGCGCTGCTTCTCGGAGTCTTGCGAATCCACCGAAGTAGTACCAACCAATTGTACGGAAACGGCGCAGAGCATCAATCTCTGGTCCGATTACGGTATTGATATCTTGACCCATAGCTTCTGCTAGAGCCTCACGACCTGCAACAACCGCCTTGTAGACGTTTACTGCTGGTGAGTTTGTGTTCGCTGCGAATGGAACACGAGGTGTTTCAACAACGAAAGCACCTTCAATTACACCTACTGAGCCAGGGATAATTGTCTTTGACACATTGTCTGTGTACTTAACAATATCTTGGAATCCTCCGGTGCCTGATTCGGCACGAAGGTCGGCTGCTTGACGTGGGTGTAGATATGCTGCGTACAACTCACCTAGACGAGGCAGAGCCTTGTTGGTGCGTAGTTCTGTAACAGCGTTACGAATATCAGCAACAGAGATTGTATCTGCTGCATCAATTGTATTAGTTGTTGTAGCGTTTCCACCGTAAATTACGTTGGTTCCACCAGTTAGAACTGCGGCTACTACAGCATCAATAGAGTCTGCAGCGTTGTATGCAATGATGTCAGCAAGAGCTGCATCTACATCGTTGAAAGAAGTTAGGTTTAACTTCTTAGTTGTTGTTACGGCTGAACCGTACTCGTTAAGTGTTACTGTAACCTGTGATGGGTTACCAAGAGCAATTGAGGAAACATCGGAAGTTTCTGTCAGTGTAGAAGTAGCTGCTGCTAAGTCAGAATAGATTGAGAATACAACTGATGATCCTGGCATTGCCTGTTGTACTGGCTTGACATCTGCCAAGGCTCGCATTACTGGAATGGAGCGAAGCGCCATTCTTACGTATTGATCATACGCAGCTTTTACGAGATTGC
>Ga0209990_10003450_pt1 | contig 11586 bp, 22 predicted proteins | sample NOAtaG_6_FD_187304 | JGI IMG/M metagenome (GOLD analysis project Ga0209990, IMG submission 187304) | Freshwater lake microbial communities from Lake Erie, under a cyanobacterial bloom - NOAA_Erie_Diel5S_2200h metaG (SPAdes) (version 2) | ecosystem: Environmental > Aquatic > Freshwater > Lake ...
ATGACTTCTTTTTTAGAGTGTAGCCATACCACTTCAGTATTTTGTTTGTCTTTAAGCTGATGCTTTAGCATTTTGTATTTTATCTTTGAGACCTCTGTAGCGAATCCTTTTGTGTCCAAGTATATTTCCCTACCATTGTGGTCTAAAACGAAGTCTACGACAGCCGTAATAGCCCTTATGGATTCTTTTCCGTACTTAAACTTATCTATTAAGACAATTTGCTTTTGAAATTCAAATTCAATACCAAGTATTGTAAGCATCTTATGGCAGTAAGATTCTAATTCGGAATCGAACTTTATGCCATTGACATGAATTTTTTTATTTCCGTATTTATTTTTAAATCTCATGAGTTTTTCCATACACCTTCACGACAATCTTGTCATGAATAGTTGCGGGAAACACAACTTCTACTCTTTTATTGAGCCTTGATTCAACCTTGTCATACAGCCAAAATAAAGCACGATCAATGATGTTTAGGTTGCTTGATATTTTCTTTTGAATTTTCTTCTCGGTATTTTTCTTTTCAATATGTGCTATCTCCTCAAGGATTTCGTTGCCTTTATATACTGTCCAATCTCTGTCTAGAATAGGCTGAAGTTTTGGAGGAGTGTATGTGTCCGGCTTAAGAACTTTTCCATCTTTTCTGAATACTGCCTTACCGTTCTCGTCAAACTTTGACATATTCGATCTGTGCACCTCATCAAATAACATTACCATTCTATCAGCCATTCCATATTCATGGGCTGTTCCAATAAGAATGTACATACAATCTGTTATAGCATCGGCAACATCGAGTATGTTCTTTGCATTTTTAAGCTCATCTACTTCTTCTTGAAGGAGTGATTGTCTGAGTGCTGCTCTTTTCTTTGTCAGCATCTTTGGGTTGTTAGGTGATTCAATTCCAAATGCTGATTGAAATTCTCCTACCTGTAGAATTTGTTTTTCCATTGTTTTTTTACAGTTAATCGTTTACAAATATACAAAAAGTGTTATCGCTTTAATCTACATTCCAAGCTAATTTAGAAGAGAACTTCACGTTTCTTATTGATATTACTTTGAATATCATTTCTTCAAATTTTCCCTTGTTTATGTGTTTGTTGTATAACCTTTTGTAAAAATTATTTTCTACTTTCTTATTTGGAAAGAACCCATCTCTAAGAACTATAGGTTCTTTTTCAAGGTTTATTTTTTTTACCTCAAATGATCTTGACTTCTTTGTCACCTTGGGTATGTGCACCTCTATGCTCACGTCTGCTATGTAAAGCATTGGAGGCTTTTGTTCTTGAAAAATATCAATCATGACATTAGTTTTCTATCATTTTTCTTATTGCCTTTGCGTACATTGGATTTGATGCGTAATTATCTTCCAGGTACTCTAGGTATTCATCATCAGTCTTTATCTTTCTCATGTATGAGGCTTGGAAAAATGCATAGTCAATAACACAGTCTTTCCAAGATTTAAACTTAGCAAATCCTGATCCTTTTGAAACATTCATTGTAGGTCTTCTCTTTGCTATCTTCATTCCAAAAATATTGTTGTTCTTTTTGAATTGATTAGATGTGAAGTTTGCGCTTTCAAGTTTTGCCTGAGCAAGTACAATGTGAGGAAATTTAATGTTTATCTGAAGCATAAACTCTTTTAGTTTTTCTTCACTAAACTCATCCATCTCCCTTACTATTATTGTTCTTGTCTCACCGGCTATATACTTTACTTTTTGTATTTCATTAACCTCTGAGTTGTGGTTCATTATCATTCCGATAATTACGCATAGGGCTAGTACAATGTATATCTTCATGTACCAACCTGTAGTCTTCATTTGATTCATCTTACCTTGATTATATTTATACAACATATTTTAAAATTTAGTAGTTAGCAAATCTCAAAGAGCTTTCGTATTTAAGCCTGGCTTTTCTTTCGCAGGAGAAATAACCTAAATGCTTTTTCTTACCATCAATTCTTATTGATGACACCCATTTACTTAACCTCTTGCAGAAGTGAACACCAACATACTTAGATGTTTTCTTTCTAAGAACACGAGAAGAGTTTTCTCTTGCCGAAACTATTCTAAGATTGTCAACATTGTTGTTTGTCTTATCAAAATCTTTATGATCTATAACTCGCTCCATACCACATACTGTGTGGCCTAAGAAAGCCATTGCAACAAGTTGATGAACACGCATTTTCTTTTTGTCGCTATTCATGTATAGCGTTACATATAGGTATCCTTTTTTAGTTTTAGACTGAGATAGCTGTCTGATACATGTGTTACCCTTTCTTGGCATGCTTAGTACGGTACCAAGATTACTTACTTTATAGTACCCTTCGTATCCTGGCACATCTTTAAATTCTTCTTTCATAACTTGTTTTTTTATTTATCCCAATCAAAGCCTGTGTTTGGCCTTAGGGATGATTGAACATATTCTTCGTCATAAATCTTTGAGTTAGGGCTATACCATGCGGGTATGTTCCCATCAAACTTTAGGTATATATCCTCAAGTTCTCCATCTCTGTGCTTTGCAATTATAGCGTAGCCATCTTCTGCCATAGAGTTTGATTCCCTTTCTTCAGGTGTCATGTAATAGCTTGGGCGATATAAGAACACCACGATGTCAGCATCTTGCTCTATGTCTCCTGACTCCCTTAGATCGCTTAGAACAGGTTTCTTGTCTACTCTATGCTCTACAGAGCGAGATAGCTGAGCTAGTGCAATTACGGGAATCTTAAGGTCGTTAGCCATATCCTTAAGCTTTCGAGAAACATCACCTACTTCATTAGTTCTATTCTGAGTACCGGGCGAAGTAATCTTTTGTATGTAGTCAATGACAACATAGTCAAGTCCTTCTGAGTGCTTCATCTTATATACCAATGATAGGACATCTGATATGGTAAAAGAACCTGCGACAATCTTTAGGCTTGAGTCAACTATTCTATTCCTAGACTTCTCAAATCTAAGTATCTCATGTTTCTCAAGAACACCACGCTTTATGGAGTATCCATGAACACCGCTATCTACTGCTATTATTCTTTTCATTACCTGTACCTCATCCATCTCACAGGAAATAAACAAACCTTTCTTCTGTCCTCTGACACTTGCATGGTCCATTATACCTAGTGCAAACTGAGTCTTTCCCATGGCAGGTCTACCCGCTACAACTATAAAGTTCGTTGGTTGCATACCCGATGTTATCAAGTCGAACCTATCGTATCCTGTGCGTATACCGCTTATGCCTTTATGTTGTGCTGCTTCAAGCATCTTTTTGTCAAGCTGATCTAGCAAGTCCCTATTTGTCATCTCCTTTTTATTGAGTAGAGACTTGAACTTGTTATCAACTATGTGGCTCTGTATAATATCTATGACTTTGTTTGGTTCATAGTCTGGAGCCTCTGATACCTCCTGAAGTGTTTTACCCAACTCTATATGCTCATGCCTTATGTTCTCAGCTACAAGAGTCTGAATAGCCGTTGGTAGTTCTGACTTCTCAACTATTGAGAACATAGAGTGTATCGATGTGGTAGATGATAGGGCTTCTACTTTGTGAATAGTTTTTAATTCATTGATACGCTTATACACTGAGATAAGGTTGATGGCCTCATTCTGCATGTACAAGTCAGATATGCTTTGAAAAATTACTTTATTCACCTGAAACTGAAACATCTCCAATGATACAGAAGACATTATTGAGTGTATCTCCGATGGATTTGTAAGGATAGCATTTATGACCAACTGTTCTGAACGTAGTTGAATCTTATCCATGTCTATCCTTTTACATTAAACTTTGGCAATACAAAAGATGATTTCTTTTCTTCTCTTTCCCTCATGTACTTCTCTGATGTTGCGGCTGTAAGCCACTTATCCATTTGGTCTACCCTTGAGAAATACTCTAATGTGCAGTACTTGTATGAGTTTTTCTTGTGAAATTCATCAAGACTTGCAGTCTTCATAGCACATTCAATCTCCACTCTTGAGAAATGCTTGAATATAGTGTTATACTTTTTAGATACAGCTTGGCTCATGATTCTACTTTTCTTATTAAAGATTTCGTTGAACCTATCTATTATCCAAGCCTTATCTCCTGATTCGAGATATGCTTCTACGTATGCATCTTTTTCTGCTGCATCAAGTATAGTTTGTCTAACGTTTTCAGTCACAAAAGGACCAAAGCAATTATCAATTGCTGCGTTTAAATTTTTATGTTTCATGGTAGTTAACTTTTTAAAAAATCCTTAATACATGCAGTATTAAAATCAAAATCAATAGTTGGTTTTCTTCTGTGTAGACAATGTAAAATCGTAGCATGGTCTTTCTTTAATAGCTTACCTATTGCTGTTGACGATTTATATTTTTTCATTTTCTTTTTTTCAGAGAACCACCACTTGACGAAATACTGCACTTTATCTTTTAAATCTGCCTTTCTCGACTTCTTATCCAAATCATAACTGCTTACGGCAAGTTCCGCAAGAAGATCGTATGTAGATTTGGGCTCTTGCTTTTCGTATCCGGCAATCCAATGCATCCATTCTTCCATTATTCATCTGTAATTTTATTATAAAACATTTTTAAGACAAGGTAGAATATGAAATCACCTATCTTCTCCGTGATGCAATATCTTTCTTCCTGCTTCATTGTAGTGCTTAATCAGGTCTTTTATGTTTTTGCCTGTCTCATCCTCAAGATTTTTTAAAAAGGAAAATTGTTTTTCCATCTCGGTGATTAGATCTTTGGTAAACTTATAAAGTATTTCCGCAGGGAAAACTATTAGTCTATTCTCTATTTCTTCAAGGTCAGCAAATGCACTCTTTATCTTAACATAAAACATCACTAGGTGTATCCTTTCTTGTTTCTTATCTGAAATTCTTATCCCGTTGTCTTCAAATGCGTTGTACACATTGTAAAGAAGGTTAGAGTCTATCTCAATTAAAGACTTCATTAGCTTCTCAGTAAACACTTGTAGTGCTAGTGTCCACTTCTTGGCTTTGACCTTGAATTGATACTTAAAGTATTTTTTTTCAAATTCTATCGTGTCCAGGTCATTCATTGCCACTGATAGCTTCATTACTGCCCTGAGCAACTCAACTCTTCCTTGTACTTCTTGCGTTGTTATTTGTTCGTCCATTTTACTTAGGTATTGTTATTGATACTGTTTGTCCTCCACCTGACTTTATTATTGCCGCAGGAACGACTTCTCCATATTCATCCACTAACTCTGAATATCTCATGGCATCGATCATCTTTTTCTCTCTTTGCTTTTGAGTTTCCTTTAGTGCATCTATCTGTTCTTGTAAGGAGCTCCATTCTGCGTCATGAGAAAAGTCATAGGAATAAGGGACTGACTTAACTTGAAATGAACATCCTAGCATCTTATCATTGGAAGAGTACTTCTCTGCCTCAGAGATTGCAGCGGCCTTCAGGCCATCTGTTATTGATGTCGCTAATTCTATGATACCCTTTGCTTTTATGTACTCACGAAGAGCGTTAGCATTTCCATCTTCTACGTTTGTTATAACGTTTGATGCAATATTCTTAAGAGAAGCCTTGGACATGTTATCCAAGGCAATCTCTAATCCTGTTTTTGTTTCTTTAAAGATGTCCATTAGCTGTTTATTTTTTGGTAATGATTATTGCATACAGCTTTGAACTCTTCGATAGTTTCCTCTGCATCGATGTCAATGTACTTGGATACCGTTTCCTTTGCCCATTTAACGAACTCTGAAGCATCCTTGTACTTCTCTATCTCATCAAACTGATTGTAGATTGTATCAATGATTTCGCCTTCGTCTTCATCATCTTCCTCAATTGGCTCAACGCTTGGAACATTTTCAACCACTAGCTCAGACACAGCCTCATCATCTTCGTCACTCTCATCCGTTGATACCTCTTCTGATTCTTGAGCAAGTCTACGCTCAGATTCAACATTGATTTCATTTAGGATTGTCTCTGTTGACATGCGTCCATGAGGTTTCTTCCCGAACATTCTTTCGTAGTCAGATACAGCCTCTAATCTTTCTGTATCTACTTCAGCAGGTTTCTTAAGAATAGCTTGTACATTACCTTCTTCTACAGGTGGATCTTTTTCTTCAGCTTGAACTATCGGTTCTCCTCCTGATGCCGTAGCGTATGAAGGCTCTACATTTTTGGGCTTCATTGTTCCCCACTTAAAGCGAACTTCTCCGTTCTGATCCTTAGCGGCAAGGAAAGATATTCTTCCGTTGTCATCGAACTCTGAGTACCATCTCCATTCCTTAATCTTGAGATTGTATGTTTGTTTTGGTCTTGGTTCCTTTTCCCATTCATCAGCCTTAAGCTTAACAGATATCACAGGATAAGAATAAAGTTCACGTCCGATGCCAAGGTTAAAGCATGCACGCTTGAAAGCATCAGATGCCTGACCTTTCTCTGCTTCCGTATTAGATTCAGTACCTACATCCCATTTCCAAACCCAAGAGTCTGTATGGTTGTTGAATACTCCGACACCACAAAATAGCTTACCATCGATTAGCTTGTAGTCTCTCTGCCATCCTAATGGCCCGAGTACCTCATCCAATCTGTTCATGTCTACCCGTGCATCTTTATACGCTAAGATTGTAGCGTACCCGCCATTGTTGATTGATTGCACACGAAAATCTACATCAGAGATTTCCAATGGTCTTGATAAATCTTTCAAGTTCATACGATTTATTTATTTGTTATTGATTACTAATACAAGTCGTCCCAATCGAGAGACTTTTCTTTTTGCTGTACCGGTTGGTCAAAAAATTGCTGACTGAATCCGGTTGTTCTTGAGTAACGTAGAATAATTGTTTCTACATCCTCATCAAGGAGCTTCGCTATTACAACGTATGCGTAAGGGTCTTTAGGTGCACAAATGCCACTTATTACATTGTAAATATTCTGATAGCCCTTCCAATTGCCAGGAACATTGCTTTCTCTGAAAGCTTTGCGTAAGTCCATTGGACGATAACGCTTCCTGTCCATGATGTCCTTTATACCTTTAAAGCTGTTCATAACTGAAATTGATTGTTGACAAATGTAATAATTAAAATTAAAACATTGCATAAAAGTTTTTAAATACCATAGAAATTTTCATCAATTCCAAATTCATCTTGAAGGTCTGCTAGCATCATCTGATCTACGTGGTCTTGAGCAATGTCTCCGTGAAGCTGAAACTTAGGCTTGGCCTTTTGCTTATCAATGATTTCTTCTTTGATTATCTTCCTGACTTCTTCGAACCTACGAATCATCATCTTCAACGCATTCTTAGCGTGTTGCTCTGTCATATCATCTACTGACATAACTCTACCATCTTTGGTAGTCCATTTAACTTCCTGTTTCATCTTATTCTGATTTAAAGGTTAATACTTCAGCCATTAAAACGGCTGATAACAGTCAGCAAAGGCAATTAAAACTGCCTCTGCTTTGGTGTTAGCAGAAATGTTTCTCCCCACAATTGTTACAGTACAGATACCTTACCGTTATTAGGTTATTTGAGGTATTTGGCTCGTCCGAACCATCATCGTATTCTAATTCACTTACTATTTCTGTATCTGTACTTTCACAATCCTTACAAACACATCTGCTAACATCATGTATAAGCAATTCATTATCGCTTAAATCAATCTTGTAATTCTTTAAGTAAACGTCAACAACTCCTGTTGCATTTGCTTCATTTTCAAGCGACATCCAATTATTCACTCGAAGAAATTCTATTAGTTCCGTTCTTAAATCCATTGTAAAATAATATTAAACTGCTTATACATGAGTAACGTTAATTCAATAAGCTTAGTATTGTTTCTACGTTCTTTTTGGTTAAGTAGAAAGACTCATAGCTACTCCAAACGCTTACGTTACCCATACTCTTTGAGATAATCCACGTTTCCTTGTCTAACTCTATCGTTAACTTCTCATCTGTCCCATCTGCCACCTTAAGCAGGATGCCAAAGAATTCTTTTGCAGTTGCCAGGTCTCCGATGCTGAGGTACTGAATGTCCCTTATCTGAGTATACTTAGCATTCTGAAAATACAAAGTGTATCTTGTCTCCTCAGTGCTGTAGAAACACACAAGTTTAGGAACACCTACCAACTTATTGTACCATACTACGCTATCTTTCATTGTCTCCTTGACAACGATCTGTGCGCCTGCTTTATAAGATGCAAGGGCAATTCCTAATGTAAATATTACTTTTTTCATTTTTTCAAAATTATTTTTCGATTTTTATAAGGCCCCAAAGGATAGAAATTTTCTTTGTTGGCGATGGCTTTTCGACAATTACCTTTTTATCTTTCTTATCAGTAACCTCTTCTTGAGCTTTGTCTTTCCTTGTTTCGTAGTACCCACGCTTAATGATTATAGCCCTATTGATAAGTTCCTGAGCCATCTTTTCATTAGGTAATACATTACTCTTCCATTTCCATACCGAGCCTCTTCCACTCTGACCTTGGTTCTCTATTATTTTACCATCCTGCAAGGCCTTTATAACTTCATTGCCTACTTTATGCTTATCGCATAGTGCAGACATCGAGAAGTAAGAGGTTACTTCCAAGATTGATTTCAATTCCTTAAGGAATTCTAAATGATTTTGTTCCTTTGTTTTCATGTTAATTAAATTAAGTTTTACAAATAAGGGTATTGCTTTTGTTAGATTCTGAGTAAAGCATGGCGATGAAAAACAAGTCTACCCCTACCCCTAGAGAGATAGACTTATCATCACCATTCTTGCTTCCGTTGAGTTCTTCGTTACGCATTAGGCTGATACCGGGTGACAAGTCTTGGAAAACCCTTTTGTATCATTTAAGATGTACATGCACCTTGTATCAGTTCTGCTCTAACGTATCGACTTCCGTTGTTTTTAAAGGGAAATAAAAAACCCCATCAAAGTCGGATTTTGACGGGGTCTTAGGATAGTTCTACCATGAACCAATAAGATCTTTATGTTATCATTATCCGACAATGACTCTACAAATGTATATCATTTTTTTTATACTAATTTAAAATTGATAAAATTTTTTCTTTCTTGTCTGAGTCTTGAGATTTTCTTAGTGCTGTAAAGTCTACCTCAAAAGATACATTTATACCCGTGTCAAACGAATTCATGATATATAAATAAGTCTCTGACATAATCCACGTTGAAGGGGCATACTTAATCTGTATGGGTAGTTTTGGCAACACTGAATGTTCTATGATTGCTGTAAGCACTTTGTCCCAAAAATCATAACCTTCTTTTGATTGCTCCCAATCAAATAGCGTGAGCATCTCTGCTTCAATACAACTTGCTTCTTTATACAACGATTTCCTATCGAACATGTTGTTTACTATTGCATCAACATATCTTGTTGGCAAATTGTCTAATAATAATTCCAATACTGTCATGGTATAACGATTTACTTAAAAAGATTACGGAAAAATAAATAAAATATGAATATGGTTATAGCATCGACAATTATGTAGAGTACAAAAAGCAGTTCCACTAATACATTTTTGAATTTTTTCATAGGCATTTTTCTTTTGGTTGTTTAACAATAAGGTCTAGCATAGCTTTGACCTGCGATCTAAGTCCGTACTGATTTGAATAAGACATGACATCATCTTGTTCTAGCATGGCAGAGCGTATTATCTGATAGGCAGATAGCCAATCAAACACTCCGTGTACTTGCCAATCAACATCTTTGAATCTAAGAAACTGATGATTAGAAAACTCAACGTCATCAGGCATCTTTGATGGCCAAAGTAATATCTCCTCATCTGTTCCAATGATTCCATACTCTTTAATGAATCCAACAGACCATGATATAGCATCTTTGACAAGCCACTTCTGATATGGAGTGAGGTCTTTGTTGCCTTTCATTTCGCTCAGCATATGATTAAGCTTATGCACATTTAGTACGTGGTCAAATGAATCTATGTTTTCCATAATTAAAAATTTAGAATGTTGTACTCTTCCTCGCTTATGAATGCGTAGTCATACCAACCCATGAACGAACTCAATAGTTCACCAATGTTTGATACTCCATCTTCAAACTTAAATGTCTCATAGAGTATGTCTCCATCCTCATACGCTTGCCTAATCTCTTCAGCGGTAGCGTTACGCTCAGCCATACTTACTGCTTCTTCACCGAATAATATGTACCATGTTTTTCCCATATCACTTTGATTTGTAAACTTGTTCGTAATAATAGTTGCCGTCAACACCTGGGTTGCCATCTCTACCTACATTTCTTCCGTTGTTAAATGCCTTGGCTATCCTGTCCTGCTCTATCTGCTCTGCAAACTCAAGGGCAATCTGCCATTCTACATTGTCAAACGGACTTCTATTATGCTCTAGCATAACTTTCTTCAGCCACTGCACGGCTGTTATGTTTTCATCACTTGTCATATATCTTTTGTTTTGTTGTAGTAATCCAATGCGTCATCAATGTTTGAGAAGTACATTTTGCTTTCACTGTATAGTTCTTTGCTTTGTTCATCCCAACAGGACTCGACTATATCTTCATCCTCTATCGTGTAGTATGTATCTCCTTCTTCGAAAGGATACTCAATGACTTTACCTGAGCCATTGCACCTATCACATTTTACTGTGACGTAGCACCCACCGCAACACATTGAGGCGGGCTTGTCGCACTCGGGACCCATCTCATAGGTCCCTGCGCCATAACATTCATTGCATTCTTTCAAATTCATCTTTTATTTGTTTTTTCTGTGAGTCTGTTAGCCTTTCCACTACTGCATCATCTTCTTCCTCTAGCCATTCTTCGTATGAATCATACACTTCATCTTTTATGTTGTCCATGATTATCTCAAAGGCACGCCCGGGGTCATTCATGTCACAGAATAACAACCAAGTAGTATGCTCATCTCTAGTTACTAGCCCATTACTACACTCGAACCATCCACCAAAGTCGCATCCTGATTCTTCGTAGTCTGACTCTATGGATACGTTGAAGCACTTTGACAGCTTGAGAAAGAAGGGAGATACAGGAGACCATGCTGAGTCGCCTGATATTACAAGGTCATGTTCTGACTCTCGCTCTATGTTGCAGTCGAACCATTTGCTTCCAAACTCTTCGTATGTATCATTTGAAAACTCAATGTTTATTCCATCGAACACCTTCTTGAAGGTATCGAACCATAGGCTTTCTTCTCCCTTTGCCTTGCTTATAGCCTTCTCAATTCTATCGAGGCTATCTTTTGCCCCTGTTATTCGGGCATGATTCCAACAATGATTTGCCATATTATTTCTTTTTTAGTTTAATTAATTCCTCAAGTGCAGGCTTGGTATTTGGAGACTCGCTAAACCCGTATTTATTCAAGGTGTATGGGCTACATTTTTCGTAGTTCTCAATGCTATAGTCTAAAACTAACTTTTTCCTTTCGTCAAATGGCATAAGGTCAAATAATTTAAAATCATCAAACACAGCCTTAACTATTTTGCTTTTATCTAACGCTTTGTCTATCTCTTGACGAATCTCATCGTCAGATATTTTTAGGTTGTTGGATATGGATGTAAGCCCCATATTGGTTAAGCCCTCATTGAACTTTGATATAGAATCTATCTTTACCCCACTTATATATACGTTTAATGTGTCCCAATCT
>Ga0209990_10003451_pt1 | contig 11583 bp, 8 predicted proteins | sample NOAtaG_6_FD_187304 | JGI IMG/M metagenome (GOLD analysis project Ga0209990, IMG submission 187304) | Freshwater lake microbial communities from Lake Erie, under a cyanobacterial bloom - NOAA_Erie_Diel5S_2200h metaG (SPAdes) (version 2) | ecosystem: Environmental > Aquatic > Freshwater > Lake ...
GACGGCGGCGATTGTGTGGTGGTTCCCTCTATTCCCACTGAAGAAGCTCGTAGCAAATTCCCCAAAGGAGTTGAAGAAATCAAACCCTATCTACGCATGACTCCCCAACCTAATAAGTAGGGTTTGCTAATCGGTGAACCATATCCTGGAAAACTGACAATCCAAAAACCAAGAAATCGTCAGGGAGGGTTAGCCATCCGTTTTAACGGATGCTACCCCTGGCAACAGGGGATTTATCTCCCCATATCATTTATTGGTTTGATTGTCAATAGATTTTTTCATAGTTTCCCTAGATGTGTTACCGGCAGTAGTGCCGAAAAGCAATTTCTTGGCTGGGTTAAAGACAATTCATCGACATCTATCTTAACCATAAGTTAAATTAATATTTAATAAAAATCGGCTCAAGACGAAAAAAACGATTAACATTATAGCTCCAAATGCTTAGTAGTGGTTAGTTTAGCTAGATTGTAGATCGATGAAATTATCTAGAGATCGAGCAAGGAGCGTCAAGAATTCTGGGTTAGATATATAAGTAAATTTTATTTTAAGTTTATTTAAGACTGTCATTACTAATGCAAGGCTGAGTCGGGGAGATTTTCCCGTAGTATCAAAAATGAAACTCGCTCCAATCGTTCACTCTGAGGACGGGCGAGAGGCAATTATAGAGACTGCCGCTTTCACTAGCATTTAATTAAGAGGAACAACCGATGCCAACTTATAAAGTCACCCTGAAAACACCCGATGGCGAGAGTAAAACAATTGAGGTTCCCGATGATGAGTACATTCTCGATATAGCTGAAGAAGCAGGACTGGACTTACCCTATTCCTGCCGTGCGGGAGCTTGCTCCACCTGTGCAGGTAAAATTGAATCTGGTACTGTCGATCAATCCGATCAATCCTTCTTAGATGACGATCAAATTGAAGCGGGTTATGTCCTCACCTGCGTCGCCTATCCCACCTCTGACTGTGTGATCCTCACCCACCAGGAAGAAGACGCTTTGAAGTAATCTTCAAGATTATTCAGAAAACTCCCGTTAAGTGCTATCTATGGTGCTTAACGGGAGTTATTTTATGGCTCAAAAATTTTTTTCCCTAAACCCTTGTGTGTTTTAGCTAAGGGTGCTATGATTGTTAATCGTGGAATTAATGGGTCGGTGCCCGAGTGGTTAATGGGGGCGGACTGTAAATCCGTTGGCTACGCCTACGCTGGTTCGAATCCGGCCCGGCCCACCACGATCAATGCCCGTGTAGCTCAGTGGTAGAGCACACCCTTGGTAAGGGTGAGGTCATGAGTTCAATCCTCATCACGGGCTTTCTCTTTGCTTCTCATTCTCAATAAACCGTTGAAGGATGAGATTAAGTAGGGCTTGCTGAATAAATCTAAAAACCTTGTTGGATAATATTTTTAGGCTTTTTTGAAATCAAAAAGTACCGGCCATTGGAGGGATCGGGGGGGAAATTTAGGGACTTTTTCCCTGAAAATTAGGTAATTGACCCCCTGAAAATGGGTAAAACCCTACACCCTACACCCCACACCCCACACCCTACCTCCACCGAAAAACTTTTTGCCGCAAACCCTAAGTAAGTCTTCAGCACTATGGCGTTAACATAAGTTCTCTTCTAGGGCAATTAGTCCTCGATCGCCTAAAATAGTCAAAATTAACTTATTTGTTGGCTCATGTCTCCCCTCGACAACATCGCTAAACTGTCTCACCTCACCCGCAGAGATGTTCAGAAAAATTGGTTTATCGCTACAGCAGCGGGAAAACCAATTCAACCCGTCACCCTCAATGAAAAACAATACATTATTTGGCCGGCCGGCAGACAAATCCAATATCTAACTCAAAAAATTATTGTCCCCGAACATTTAGCCGGTTATCCTTTAGAGGGAATGGAACTGAGATTAATCTTAACTTGGTGGGCGGAAGATGTCAAAATTTATGTTAATAATCAATTTATCCAAGCAGGAGACCTCTTTGATTCTTCCACCCGCATTTTACTTTCCAACTCGGTCTCTACTGGTCAAGAAATCCTTGTTACTCTGCGTTTAGTCAGTCCCAATCATGATATTGGTGGTTTGATGAAATCGCAGTTAATCTATGAATATAGCCAAGCGATCGATCCTAGTTTTGTCGCTGATGAATTAACCATTCTCCATAATTATCTGCAAACTTTTTATCCTGAAAAATTAGCGGCTTTTACCGCTACTCTCGATAATATTGACTGGGATAATGTCACCAACAAAGATAAATTTAATCGCTCCCTAGAATCAATTCGTCAATCCCTACAACCCCTCGCTCAACCTCTCAAAGAACGCAGTTTTAATCTTCTCGGCCACGCACATTTAGATCTGGCTTGGTTGTGGCCGTTGGCAGAAACTTGGCAAGTAGCAAAAAACACTTTTATCTCGGTTTTAAACCTGCAAAAAGATTTTCCTGCCCTCATATTTGGTCATTCTAGCCCCCTAATTTACGAATGGATAGAAAAACATCATCCTGACCTATTTCAAGCAATTCTAGAGGCATATAAAGGGCAATCTTGGGAACTTTTGGGCGGGATGTGGGTAGAACCAGAAGTCAATTTAATCTCTGGGGAATCCCTATTTCGACAGCTGCTTTATGGACAAAAATATTTTCAAGAAAAATTTGGGCAAATCACTAAAACTGCTTGGCTGCCGGATACCTTTGGTTTTCCCTACCAATTGCCGCAAATTCTTAAATCTTTTGGCATCAAATATTTTATAACCGGGAAACTCCATTGGAATGATACGACTAAATTTCCCCACGGTTTTTTCTGGTGGCAATCTCCCGATGGCAGTAAAATTCTTTCCCTCATGTCTCCTCCCAATGTTGCCGGAGTTATGGATACTAACCCAATTATTATGACCGATCATGCTCTCAATTGGGAACGGCAAACCGGCTTAAAAGATATTTTTTGGCTGCCCGGTGTTGGCGACCATGGCGGCGGTCCGACTCGTGATATGTTAGAGGTGGCCCAACGTTGGCAAAAATCTCCTTTTTTCCCCCAGTTAAAATTTAGCCAAGCAACAACCTATCTGGACAGTCTGGAGACAAGTAATCTCCCTATCTGGGATGATGAATTATATCTAGAATTCCATCGGGGTTGTTATACTACCCACGCCGACCAAAAGGCTTATAATCGTTACTGTGAAATCCTCTTGTATCAAGGGGAATTATGGTCTTCTCTGGCTAATATTTTACTAGAGATTCCCTATCCGAAAGTCGAGATAGAATCCGCATGGAAAAAGGTTTTATTAAATCAGTTTCATGATATACTGCCGGGTACTTCGATCCCCGAAGTATTTAGGGATGCTAATCAGTTATGGCGGCAAGTTATCAGCACAGTTGAAGCAATTTTAGATCAAGCTTTACAGGCAATTGCTAATCAAATTAATTTGCCTAATCCCCCCCATCCCCAAGCAAAGCCTTTTCTAGTTTTTAATTCTCTTAACTGGGAAAGAACCCAGGTTATCTCTTTAGCTATAGAATCTGTCAATTGTTCGGTTTATGACTTGAATAATTGTCTTTGTCTTTCGCAATTATCCCACGACAATCAGCTATTATTTCTCGCTGAAAATATTCCTTCTGTGGGTTATAAGTTATTTTGGTTAGTTGCCAATCAGCAAGCAACGGAGCAAAATTTAACCAACTGCCAATTTATTTTAGATAATGGACTGCTTAAAGTTACTATTAACTCGGAAACGGGGGATATAGATAGTATATTCGATATAATTAATCAAAGAGAAATCCTGCAAGCTGCTGGTAATCAATTACAGGCATTTAAAGATCAAGGACAATATTGGGACGCTTGGAATATCGATCCGAATTATCAACAATATACCTTACCTAAAACAGTATTAAAATCGATCGAATGCTTAGAATGTGGCCCTTTACGCTGGCAGATTCGCGTGATCAGAAGTTTAGCTGATTCGGAATTTTGTCAAGATTATATCTTAGAAAAAGATTCTCCTATTCTCCAGATTAAAACTATTGTTAATTGGCAGCAAGAACATACTTTAGTAAAAACCGCTTTTCCTCTCACCCTCAACAGCGATTTTACCACCTATGAAATTGCCTGTGGTGCGATCGAGCGTTCCCACGAACCAGAATCGCCAAAATGGGAAGTTTACGCCCATAAATGGGCGGATTTAACCGATACAGAGGCAAACTATGGGGTAAGTCTTTTAAATAATAATAAATATGGCTATGATGCTACTAACCAGCAACTGCGATTAACTCTGTTGAGAAGTCCCCGATGGCCAGATCCCGAGGCGGATCTGGGAAACCAAGAATTTACCTATGCAATATATCCCCATCAAGGTAACTGGAAAACGGCGAAAACTGTCCATCACGCTTGGCAGTTAAACTTACCTGTCACCGTTGTTTTTATTAATAATTCTTCTCAATCAAACTGGTTGCCACCCGTGGCACAATGGTTAAAATTCTCGGCAGATAACTTAATTTTAATGAGTTTCAAACAAAGTGAAACAGCCGCTCGGGGTTGGGTAATGCGCGTTTATGAATGTCAGGGAGAAAACGCTGTTATTGATTGGCAAAATCAATTACAATTAACAATAAAAGAATCGATCGATGGTTTAGAAAGAGCGATCGATCCCGTTGAGCAACTTTCTCCTTGGCAGATAGCCACATGGTTATTAAAGAATTAATCTTCGTGATCTTCAAAAGGATCGCTTAATTCTGCTGCCGGCGGTCCAAAAGCGGTATAAAGAGCTAAAGCGGTAATTCCTACCAAAGCGGCAGCGATCGAAACACCCAAAATTGTTGCAGTTTCCATAGAATAAAATTTGCTTAGATACAGTCTGTATCTTATCTTAACAAAATATAACCGATCTCGCAGCCGATAGCGATCGCTAATCTGGCCGGTTGCATTGCTGTTATCTCATGCCCGATAATGCTGAAAGGATCGACTCAATAGCGATCAAACTAAACCAGAAAAATTATTATGAAGAAACTCCTACAGGGACTAGAAAAGTTCCAGAGTGGTTATTTTGATGAACATCGGCAATTATTTGAGCAACTCTCCCACGGACAAAAACCGAGAATCCTGTTTATCACCTGTTCCGATTCCAGGATCGATCCTAACCTAATTACCCAAGCGGAGGTGGGGGAATTATTCGTAATTCGTAATGCGGGAAATATAATTCCTCCCTACGGAGCAACCAATGGTGGTGAAGGTGCATCTATAGAATATGCTATCAACGCTCTCGGCATCGAGCAAGTGATTATCTGCGGTCACTCCCATTGTGGAGCGATGAAAGGTTTGCTAAAATTGCAGAGTCTGGCCGATGAAATGCCTTTAGTTTACGATTGGTTAAAACAAGCAGAAGCTACTCGACGTTTAGTTAAGGATAATTACAAAGAATTAGAAGGAGAAGAACTGATCGAGGTGACAGTAGCAGAAAATGTTCTCAATCAGTTAAGTAATTTGCAAAGCTATCCAATTATTCGTTCCCGATTACATCAGGGTAAATTGTCCCTACACGGTTGGATTTTTCGGATTGAAACCGGCGAAATTTTAGCCTATGATCCCATCCTACACGATTTTGTCGCTCCCCATAGTAAAATCACCCATCCCGAACCAGAAGACAATTTACCCTCTAGTCGTCATCTTCCCAATAGTCATCCCTTCAAGATTTCTGAGGATTATATCAGGACTCACGCGGAGGTAAAAAAAGCGACTCCTGCGGTTAATACTGTGGCCAAAAAGAATGGCTCCTCAACCCAAAAACCGGGCTATACTTATTTAGAACCCTCCCAAGCTGATCGCATTTATCGCGGTTCGAGAAGTTAATTAGGGATTACAGAAATTCTCTAGAGATGTGCCTATTAACGTCTCTAGAGTGGCAATTAAACGATAACTGCTATACTCCTCTATGGCTTCCCCAAAAGATTTTATTAGTCCCGTCAATTCCGAGCAAGAGTTAGTCTATCCTTTTCGGAACTATCTTAACTATCTGCACGCAAAATACTCTGATTTACAGACGGGTCATATCGCCGATTATATTCCGGAATTAGCCCTAGCAGCTCCAGAATGGTTTGGTATTTCCGTAATTAGCACTGACGGTCAGATTTTTGAGGTGGGAGACTGTCAGCAAACCTTTACAGTACAATCGATTTCTAAAGCTTTTGTCTTTGGATTAGCTCTAGAAGATCACGGAAGGGAATACGTTAATAGTAAAGTCGGTGTTGAACCCACGGGGGAAGCTTTTAACTCGATTATTCTCGATGAAAAAACCAATCGTCCCTATAATCCTATGGTTAATGCTGGTGCGATCGCTACCACGGATTTAATCACCGGACAGAATGCCACCGAAAGGCTAAAACGTATTTTAGAAATGTTTAAACGCTATACCGGCAGGGATCACGAGATTAATGTCCCCGTTTTTCTCTCGGAAAAATCCACCGGCAATCGCAATCGGGCCATGGCCTATCTAATGCTAAATTTTGGCATGGTTAGCGATAAAATTGAAGAAACCCTCGATCTTTACTGTCAACAATGCGCCATTCTCGTCCATGCTCACGATTTAGCCCTGATGGCTGCTACCTTAGCTAATGGGGGTGTCAACCCAATCACAGGAATACGGGCGATCGATGAACACTACGTTCAAGATGTGATCAGTGTTATGCTTACCTGTGGAATGTACGACGCTTCAGGAGAATGGGCCTATCGGGTAGGATTACCAGCAAAAAGCGGTGTCGGGGGCGGAATTACGGCAGTAGTTCCCCATCAGTTGGGAATTGGGACTTTTTCGCCCCTTTTAGATGAAAAAGGCAACAGCATCAGAGGAGTGAAAATTTGTCAAGATATTTCAGAGGATTTTGGTTTACATTTATTCAATGTGGCTAAACCAGAACGAGATTTAAAAACGTGGCTTGAAGGCAATAGTTGATCCCACACCCCACACCCCACACCCCACACCCCACACCCCACACCCCACACCCCACACCCTGCCCCCAGGAAAAACTTTTTGCCGCAAACCCTACTTAACTGTCCCCGACAAGAGCGCCTAACGGCCCTGGGAAATTAATTTGGCCAGAGGTCTGTGGAAAAAAATGTCATAAACCTCTTGACAAAAGCAGCGGATTGTGTGTAATATAAATATTGTGTGAGGAGTATAAGTTCAGCATAAGAAGAACCTTTGGGGTCGAAACACGGCAAGACTCCCAGAGGTTCTTCTTTTTCACTCCCTTATTGGCTCAAAGTCAGCAATAAAATCAGGTGTTTCCCGATCGCTATTTTTTCTCAATTTATCCCTTCTAGGTCTGTTTGGCTCTTCTAGGTTCTGTGTGATAAGTTTAACTTACTCTATGATCGATCAATCTTTGTGTCCTTTGTGTCTTTGTGGTTCCTTCCACTCGCTCGCCAGCAGGAATGTATCTTAGAATACATTTTGCCCACCAAACCTAAGAGAGCCTCTGTTTTTCTTTACCAAGAGCAACAGTCCAAAATTTTGCCGAAGAAACTGCACAAGAGAAGTGTAATTGCTCGTAAAATTGGGAATTAAGTACAAGGGCAATCCTATGGCAGATAAAAATAACGGTAACGGTGGCTTATTCCTCGTCGGGGTTTTAGTGGGCAGTGCGATCGGAGTAGCGGCGGGTTTATTAGTAGCGCCGAGATCTGGAAAAGAAACCCGTCGAATTCTGCAAAAATCCGCCAGGGCTTTGCCTGAATTAGCCGAAGATCTGACCACGACGATGCAATTGCAGGCCGATCGCCTATCGGAATCGGCCCGACGTAATTGGGATGATACTTTAATGAGATTAAAAGAGGCGGTGACAGCCGGAATCGAAGCTAGTCAAAGTCTAGCCACGGACAATCCTTTCCCCGACTCGCAAGAATCCCCCGAAGGCGATAATCAACACTCGAATCACTACTAAATGACCGAACCTATTTTCTGGCTAGGATGTTCTTTACTGCTAGTCGCCGTTAGTTTAACGGCGGTTTTCATCGCCGCTTTGCCTGCCCTGCAAGAGTTAGCCCGGGCAGCCCGCAGTGCCGAAAAATTATTCGATACCCTCCATCGGGAATTCCCCCCGACTCTAGAAGCAATTCGCCTGACAGGGGCGGAAATCAGCGAATTAACCGACAATATCGATGAAGGGGTTAAAAGTACCCGCCAAGTTGTCCAAGGAGTCGATCGCAGTCTCGGTAGTGCTAAAGCTGGTCTTAGCAAGCTCGATCGTGGCAGCCGTCGCCTCTTGATCGGTTTTAAAGTCGCTTGGAATACTTGGAAACGCAGTTAAGGAGATGGGGAATTATGAATTATGAATTATGAATTATGAATTGGGAAATGGGGGAGTGGGGAGATAGGAGAATTTCAACTAATACCCCAAAACCCTAAAACCCCAACTCCCTAAAACCCCAACTCTCAACTCCTAACCCCACCAACAAACTTTTTCAGCAAACCCTAAATATTTGTAAACTTTTTCGCCTAAGTTACCTTTCTGTGGTAAGCAAATCTTTACTGCTCCGATTTGGGGGTTTCTTGGGAGGTGTCATCGTTGTTGGTTTTGGGTTCTTGTCCTTTAAAAGTAGGGATAAATCGCGACAAAACTTCAAAAAGCTGATTAAAGGTCGTTTGATTGATTTTACCCGTCAAGAGCAATAACACAAAGACAATAAAAGCAAAGATAACAATAATTGTCAAAACGCTGGTAATATGCTTTGAATCTGGCACAAAATGGGCAAACACCGCAACTATACAAGCAACCACAGCGAAAACCAGCAACAAAGCGAGACTAGGTTTCAGGAGATTGGGAGTTTCTGGCGTTTTGGGACTCATAGGGCGATTTTCTCGGATTTTGCGGCTACGTTCCTCCCTTTCGTCGAGACATCTTTCTCTTTCTGTCTTAGGTTCCACCCCTTCTAAGATATCGCGGATATTATATTTGCCGCGCAAACCGGGGAGAATTGCCTCCACGCTGCCTTGGCGATCGAGTTCTATCAGATGGAGATAATCGACGGGAACTTCTACCCCGGTGGGTTTTTCCCCTTGCAATTCTCGAATCACTAACCTTTCCTGTACGGCTAAATTAGGGATAGTATCGTGAATTTTGTCAAAATCTGTCTTAATAATAGCTAAAAGCGCACTAGCACGGGAACCCTGGGCTTTTATGCTGATGTAGTTATCTTCCTCGTCGGCACGCACCAAAGCTCTATTAAGATCCATTGTCAGAACCACACCACTACGCCAACGCATGGTTTTATAGATCATCTGGTGATTACGGACGATAAAGCGGGAAATAATGCTACCGGGCAGGATATCATAACGGTACTGGAAGTGTAAAGGTGCGTTTTCGTAGATATCCACATCCGGTTCATCGATGGGTAGAAGATCGGTGATTAGATAGCGATCGGGACTGTAACCATCAAGGGGAAAACAGAGTTCAAATTTTCCCATCAAATCCATCAAAAATCGGCGTTTATTTTCGGGATAACGTTGGGTTTGTTTGAGAATATTTTCCAGATCTGGCAGTGAAAGAATGCCCTTTTTTTGCACCATCAAATCGTGATTATTGAGAATATCATAAACACCGTCAGTTACCCATTCCGGGTTCAGGACATTGGTTTCATTCAGTCGCGGATCATCTTGGTAGTTAAGGACAATACCGAGATCGTGGAGAAACTGCACTAAACTTTTTTGATCGCTGGCCTCTTTAATCTCGGCTGTCTGACACATTTCCTGATACTTTTCGTAGGAAATAAAGTCATAAGTCTTTTGCATCGTTTCTAGTTGAGTTTTGATCTCAAACCAACTATTAGGGAATGGATCTTTGATATGGGGAATAGCATCGATTTGAGAGGCGATTTCCTGCACAAGTTGCTCGATTCCCGCACCGGTTTTACAGGAAGTGGCGATTAGCTTGGTGATTTGGGGATATTTTTTCCGGAGGGTGCGGATCTTAACTTGGGGGGGATTTTCATCGGCACAATTACCCACGATAATCACGGGAGAATTGCCTCCGTAGGTTTCAATGAGTTTTAACCAGTATTCCAGACGGTTTTGCTGTTCATTTTTGCGGTTGTCGAGGACAAGCAGATAAAGACTGCGTTTAGTCAGAAAAAACTGATGGGTGGTTTGCATCACTTTCTGACCGCCAAAATCCCAGATATTGAGGCGAATATCGGGTTTTTGGGGCAGTTGCCACTTTTCAATATTAATGCCGGGGGTCTTGGGTTCTCCGGAATTAAAGGTATTGTGCAGTAACCGCTTTAACAGGGAAGTTTTCCCCACATCCCCCTCCCCCACCAATAAAACTTTAAGCTCATTAAGAGGGCGTTTAGCTTTATCCTTGAGATAACTAAAAATCGCCTGCGGGTTGCCATTACTCGATATTGTTTCACCCCATCCCTGACGAATAATTTCCGGGGGAACGTTGGTAATCGGGTTATTTTCGAGGACTAATCGCTTCAGGTTGACTAGGTGAGCGAGTGCTTCTGGAATCTCCCTGATTTGGTTATAGCTGAGAAAGAGGATTTGCAGGGAGGTGAGGTGAGCGAGCGCTTCTGGAATCTCCCTGATTTGGTTATCGCTGAGGTCGAGGATTTGCAGGGAGGTGAGGTGAGTGAGTGCTTCTGGTATCTCGCTGATTTGGTTATCGCTGAGGTTGAGGATTTGCAGGGAGGTGAGTTGAGCGAGCGCTTCTGGAATCTCCCTGATTTGGTTATAGCTGAGATAGAGGTATTGCAGGGAGGTGAGTTGAGCGAGCGCTTCTGGAATCTCGCTGATTTGGTTAATGCTGAGGTCGAGTTCTTGCAGGGAGGTGAGGTGAGCGAGCGCTTCTGGTATCTCGCTGATTTGGTTATTGTTGAGGTTGAGGACTTGCAGGGAGGTGAGGTGAGGAATTTCGGGGGGAATTTCTGTTAAGTTTTTGTTGGACAGATCTAACATCCACGCTCTTTCGTCCTTTGCCCGTTGAATTAACTCTAATACTTCCTGTGCTGTCATTGACTATCCCCCCGCTACCATATTTACTCCATTTTGGCAAAAGATCCAGTTAATGCCACTGGTTGAGACCTCATCAGCTTGAGTTGAGTTTCTGGAGAGTGAACTGAAAACTCGCATCTGATGACCGATAAGGGACTTGCGTGGGAATAATATCCTAGCCAGAAAATCGCTCTGTAGAAGAATCAGGCCGGCCAGATGGCATATTATCAAAGCGCAAGTCCCTTAGCTGCGGGGACTCTCAAAGGCTCTCCCCCTACTTAGGGTGATCAGCAAACCTGGGCGATCGGAGGGCGCAAGTTCCTTGCGCCCCTACAGTAACGGATTTTGTCCACAATGTAGGGGCGAACTGCGTTCGCCCAAAAGGTACATTAATGTAGGGGCGAACTGCGTTCGCCCAAAAGGTACATTAATGTAGGGGCGAACTGCGTTCGCCCAAAAGGTACATTATCAAAGCGCAAGTCCCTAACTGGGTGACTAAAGTTGAGAATTCCCTTAAGATAAAGTAAATAAGTGTAAAGAAACTGAAAGTTAGCCTACACCCTTGCTGAAAAAATTCTCATTGTCTAGAAGTGCTATGCTCAATCGTTTTT
>Ga0209990_10003453_pt1 | contig 11582 bp, 6 predicted proteins | sample NOAtaG_6_FD_187304 | JGI IMG/M metagenome (GOLD analysis project Ga0209990, IMG submission 187304) | Freshwater lake microbial communities from Lake Erie, under a cyanobacterial bloom - NOAA_Erie_Diel5S_2200h metaG (SPAdes) (version 2) | ecosystem: Environmental > Aquatic > Freshwater > Lake ...
ACCTTGCCCTGGCAGCCGCCCACTTGGGCGTGCAGGCGGAGGTACCGGCGCGGCTGTCGCTGCGACTGCCGGCCCAGGCACTGGAGCGGGCCCACGCCACCCGCGTGGCCGCCGGCGCCGGCGCGCACTACGTGGTGCTGTGCCCGGCAGCGGTCGGGCGGCATCGCGGGCAGGTCAAGGCGTGGTCGGGGTTCGGTGCCCTGGCGCGCGACCTGAAGGCGCGCGGCCACACGGTGCTGGCCTGCCCGGGGCCCGGCGAGACCGCCGCCGTGCGCGCCGCCACCCCCGCGGCGATCGTCCTGCCCGAAGTGGATGTCGCCACCTTCGCCGCGCTGCTGCAGGGCAGCCGCCTGGTGGTTGCCAACGACAGCGGTGCCGGCCACGTGGCCGCCGCGGTCGATGCGCCGCTGGTCAGCGTCTTCGGCGTGACCGATCCGACCAAGACGCGCCCATGGGGGCCACGGGCGCGTCTGGTGGGTTCGGCGCAGGGATGGCCGAGCTACGACGCAGTCCTGACCGAGGTCCTGGCCGCGCTGGCTTGAAGGCCGGCGATCCGCTCGCGCGCCAGCAGGACCCCGGCGAACACCACGATCAGATGACCTTCGTTGAACGTCTGGAAGTGCGAGCTGAACAGGCTGTTGACGCACCAGGCCGCCAGTAGCGCCAGACCCAGCGCGGCATGCAGCGCAGGCTCGCCCGCCCGGCTGCGCTGTCGCCACGCGCCCGCAAGCAGCAGCGCCAGCGCCAGCAGTCCGGCAACGCCGGCCTCGGCCCACAGGTAGAGGTACTGGTTATGCGGGTCGGTGGTGGGAGTTGCCTGCCAGCCTTCGCGGTAGCGCTGCGCGATGCGTTCTGCATAAGCGGGCGCATAGCCGCCGAGGCCATAGCCCGCGAGCGGTCGCGAAGCCACCAGTTCGCCGGTGACGTCCCAGATCACACGGCGGATGCCCATCGACGTGTACGTGTCGGCCTGCGCCGCAGCGCGCGCCTCGGCAACGCCCTGCGCGAAGCGCTGCTGCAGCGTGGGCGAGGCCGCCACCAGCGCGGCCGCCGCCACGGGCAGGACCACCAGGGCGACCAGGCGCGCCCATCCCCGGGTCAGCAGCGCGAGCAGCGCGCCCGCCCCCACCACCAGGGCCACGAAACCGCTGCGCCCGGGCTGCAGGAACACGAGCACTGCAAGTAGGAACAGCGCAGCCAGCGCCAGCGCGAGGCGCTGGCCGCCGGCCGCGGCCGGCGTGCGCCATGACAGCGCACCGGCCATCAGCGTGCCGGCCGCGAACACCAGCGCCTGCGTGACCTGGTTGCGTAGAACCACGCCGGAAAATGCCTCGGATTTGCTGAAGCCCACGGCCAGCGCCAACAGTGCCGCCAGCGCCGCCACCACTGCAAAGACGACGAAACCGAGCACGAACCGCCGCTGCGCCACGACTTCGTCGAACACCAGCAGTGCCAACGGCAACAGGAGCAGATGGCGCCAGCCGAGCAGCGCAACACCGACCTCGGCCGGAGGCAAGCCACGACCGAGCCCGTGGGCGGCCGACAGCAGCAGCACCGCAACCAGTACGGCCCAGCCACGCAGCAGGGGCTGGCCACGCAGCCATACGAGCCGCGCCCGCAGGTCGGGCAGCCGCAGCACGCTGGCCAGCCAAACGATCGATGCCAGCGAGACCAGAGGCGGTGTGACCGACGCGCCGATCACCACCAAGAAAGCGGCCACGCGGGCCACGCGCAGCGGCGCGTCGGCGCGCAAGTCGGCAGGCGCTGCTGCCGCCGTCACCGCAGCCCCAGATCCTGGCGCAGGCGCTTCCACCAGGCGTCCCAGCGATAGCGCAGCCAGGCGTACCAGCGGCCGCGCATCCGTCGCTTGCCGTCGAGCACGCTGTCGAAGAGCCCGTTCATGCTGCCCTGCTCCACCAGCGGCCGGCGCAGCCAGTAGTGCGGTACACCGGCGGCAGCATCGGTCTCGCGGATCAGCCAGTCGGCCGGGCGCACGATGCGGTGCCGCTCGATGTGGGCAAGGCGCGCGTCAGCGGCGGCGCGGTTGAACACCAGGGCATCCGCCGCCGGCAGCGGGCCAGCGGGCGCGAGCGCCGCGCCGCCGCGCGCGCCGACGTGCTGGTTGTTGCCGCGCCCCAGATAAAGGCACCAAGGACCGGTCAACGCACGCGCCTCGGTCATGGCCTCGGCAAGACCGGCGGCAAAGTCGTCGTCCAGCACCGCATCGTCCTCGAACACCAGCACCACACCCAGGTCGCGGCTGCGCATCAGTTCCCAGGTGCGCAGGTGCTTGAGCACCAGCGACATGTGGGCGCGCTTCATGTCCGAGGGGCCGAAGCGCCACTCGACGAGGTCGTCTGGGATAGCATTCGCGTCGAAATCGAAGATGAACTCGAACGCGATGCCGTGGCGCGCCATCTCGGCGCGGATGTGCGCAATGCGGTCGGCAAAGCTGCGCACGGACAGCACGAAGACGGCATCGACGAACGAATTGACGCGCGGTGCGGCGCTGGCGGCTGCAGGATGGTTCATCGCGCGGGCGAGTCTACCGACATGAATCTTTCGGCCATCGTCATCACCAAGAACGAGGAGCGCGTCATCGGGCGCTGTCTGGCCTCGCTCGCCTTCTGCGACGAGATTCTGGTGATCGACTCCGGCAGCACCGACCGCACCCAGGAGATTGCGCGCGCCTGCGGCGCGACCGTGCTGGTGGAGGACTGGCGCGGCCCGGCCACGCAGCGCAACCGGGGGCTGGCGCGGGCGCGTGGCCCCTGGCGCCTGCTGCTGGACGCCGACGAGTGGGTCAGCCAGGCGCTGCGCGAGGAGATCATGGCGCTGGTACGGCAGCCGCCGGGGGCGACCAGCGCCTACCTCATTCCGCGCTCGTCCAGCTACTGCGGTCAGTTCATGCGCCACGGCGGCTGGTGGCCCGACCCGGTGCTGCGCCTGATCCACGGCGACGGTGCCCGCTATGAAGGCGGCATCGTGCACGAGCGCCCGATTGCGAGCGGCGCCGTCGGCCGGCTGACACAGCCGCTGATGCACGAGAGCTTCCGCGACCTGGAACAGGTGCTCGGCAAGGTCAACGCCTACTCGACCTGGGGCGCGCAGGCACTGCGCGAGCGCGGCGCGGCGCCGAGTCTGGCCACCGCGGTGATGCACGGGCTCTGGAGCTTCGTGCGCACCTACATCGTCAAGGCCGGCTTTCTCGATGGCCGCCGCGGCTTCCTGCTGGCGGTGTCCAACGCCGAGGGGGCGTACTACAAGTACGTCAAGGCCATGCTGCTCGCGGAGCAGGCGCGCAAGTGACCCGACCGCGCCGCCGCGCTGCCCTGCTGCCGTGCTGATCTCGCTCGTCGTCACCACGTACAACCGGCCCGATGCGCTGCGCGCCGTGCTCGATGGCCTGGGCGCCCAGAGCGACCGCGACTTCGAGGTCAGGGTGGCCGACGACGGCTCGCGCGACGACACGCGCGCCGTAATTGCCGCGTACGCGGCCTCTGCGCCGGTGCCGCTCGAGCACCTGTGGCAGGAAGATCGCGGCTTTCGCGCCGGCGCGGCGCGCAACCGCGCCGCGGCCGGGGCGCGCGGGGAGTATCTCGTTTTCATCGACGGCGATTGCATCCCGCGGCCCGATTTCATCGCCCGCCATCGCGCGCTGGCCGAGCCCGGCTGGATGGTGGCCGGCAACCGCATCCTGCTGTCGGAGGACTTCACGCGGCGCACGCTGGCCGAACGCTGGCCGCTGCACGCGTGGCGGCGCGACCAGTGGGAACTGGCGCGGCGCGAAGGCGCCATCAACCGCACCCTGCCCCTGGCTCACCTGCACCTCGGCCCGCTGCGCAAGCTGCAGGCACTCCGCTGGCAGCGCGTGCGCACCTGCAACCTCGGGCTGTGGCGGCGCGACTTCGCGGCCGTCAACGGCTTCGACGAAGCCTACGAAGGCTGGGGCTTCGAGGACTCCGATCTGGCGGTGCGACTGCTCAACGCCGGCATCCGCCGCAAGGAAGGCGCGTTTGCCACCGGCCTGCTGCATCTGTGGCACCCGGAGAACGACCGGCGCTTCGAGGCACGCAACCTGGAGCGCCTGCGGGCACGCATGGCCTCGAAGGACGTGCGCGCGGCGATCGGTCTGGAGCAGTACCAGACCGGTTAGCCGGCAGGCCCGCAGGGCCCTGTCCGGCCCCCGCAAGCCCGCTACGGGTACTCGAAGGCCGCCCTCTGTACGCGCGGCTGGACCAGCAGGTCCGCCAGCAGCGCATCCTCCGGCCGCACGCGCCACTCCTCGGGCAGCGCGATCTGCGCACACGCCTGCGCGTTGCGGTAGCCGAGCACGACGCGGCAGCCCGCGCCGCCGTGGCCATTGCCATTGCCATTGCCGTTGCCATTGCCGTTGCCGTTGCCGTTGCCAGTCCCCGCGCCGTGCCCTGCCCGGTAGCTCTGCAGCACCGCCTTCAGGCGCGTCACGTCGCCCCTGCCGTCGCCGCCGCCTGCGCTCCGGCCGGCCTCCATCTCGATCTGCAGCCGGGCCGAGGCGCGCGCGCGCGCCTCGGCCAGGTCCATCACGTCGTCGGCCGAGATCGACAGCCGCTGGTTGAACTCGTCGTAGCGCACCCGCCCCGTGACGAACACCAGCGTGTCCTCCTTGAGCAGGTTGCGGCGCCGGTCGAACAGTTCGGCAAACACCATCAGCTCCAGTTGCGCGCTGGCGTCGTCGAGCACGATCACGCCCATCCGGCCGCGCCGAGTGTTCTGCGTACGCGCCGAGACGATGATCCCGGTCAGGCGGATCTGCTCGCGCGCCTGCCTGACATCGGCCAGCCGCGTCGGCGCCAGCCGGCGCGCCTCCGGCGCGTACTCGGCAAACAGGTGCCCCGAAAAGTAGTAGCCGAGAGCGAGCTTCTCGGCGGCCAGGCGCTCGCGCTCGGTCCAGGGCTTGGCCGGCGTCACGTAGTCGATCTGGCTGGCGGCTGTGCCATCTTCCAGCCCGCCGAACCCGCCGAACAGGCTCGCCTGCCCTTCATCGGCATGCGCCTTCTCGGCCGCCTCCAGCGCGCGCCCGACCGTTGCAAACAGCTTGGCGCGATCCGCATCGAGCGAATCGAACGCACCCGCGCGCACCAGCGCCTCGACCACGCGACGGTTGACCACTTGCTTGTCGAGCCGGCGGCAGAAGTCGAACAGGTCCTTGAACGGGCCGCCGCCGGCGCGCGCCGCGATGATCAGTTCGATCGCGCCCTGGCCGGTGCCCTTCACGCCGCCAAGACCGTAGCGGACCGTGCGTGCATCGACCGGCTCGAAGCGCCACTGGGCGGCATTGACGTCCGGCGGCAGCAGCCGCAGGTTCTGCGCCTTGCAGTCCTCCACCAGTTCCTTGACCTTGTCGGTGTCGTCCATCACCGCCGACAGGTTGGCGGCCATGAACGCGGCCGGATGGTGCGCCTTGAAGTACGCGGTCTGGTAGGCCACCAGCGCGTAGGCGGCCGAGTGGCTCTTGTTGAAGCCGTAGCCGGCGAACTTCTCCATCAGGTCGAACAGTTCGGTGGCGACGTTCTCCGCCACGCCCTGCTGCTTGGCACCCGCGACGAAGATGCTCCGCTGCTTGGCCATCTCCTCCGGCTTTTTCTTGCCCATCGCCCGCCGCAGCAGGTCAGCGCCGCCGAGCGAATAGCCGCCGACGACCTGCGCGATCCGCATGACCTGCTCCTGGTAGACCATGATCCCGTAGGTCTCGGCCAGAATGGGTTCGAGGGAGGGGTGCAGGTACTCGATCTTCTGTCGCCCGTGCTTGCGCTCGATGAAGTCCGGGATGAGGTCCATCGGTCCCGGCCGGTACAGCGCATTCAGGGCGATCAGATCCTCCAGCCGGTCGGGCCGGGCGCGCTTGAGCAACTCGCGCATCCCGCGGCTCTCAAACTGGAAGATGGCGGCGGTCTCGGCGCGCCGGAAGACCTCGTACGTGCGCGCGTCGTCGAGTGGCAGGGTCTCCAGCGTGTGCGGGAAATCGGGCTGCAGCCGCTTCACGTACTGCAGCGTGAGCGCCAGGATCGTCAGCGTGGTCAGACCGAGGAAGTCGAACTTCACCAGGCCGATGGCTTCCACATCGTCCTTGTCGAACTGGCTGACCGCCGCACCCTGCGCGCCCTGCTGCGCGTACAGCGGGCAGAAGTCGGTGAGCTTGCCCGGTGCGATCAGTACGCCGCCGGCGTGCATGCCGACGTTGCGCGTCAGGCCTTCGAGTGGCCGCGCCAGCTCGATCAGCTGCTGGTGCTCCTCGTCGGCCTTGACGGCCTCGGCGAACGCCGGCTCCTGTTCGAGCGCCCGGTCCAGCGTCCATGGGTCAGCCGGGTTGTGCGGGATCAGCTTGGAAAGCTGGTCGCACTTGGTGTACGGCATGTCGAGCACGCGGCCAGCGTCGCGCACCACGGCCTTTGCACCCAGCGTGCCGAAGGTGGCGATCTGGCTGACCGCCTGCGCGCCGTACTTGCGCTTGACGTAGTCGATGACCTTGTCGCGATTGTCCTGGCAGAAGTCGATGTCGAAATCGGGCATCGACACCCGCTCGGGATTGAGGAAGCGCTCGAACAGCAGGTCGTACTTCAGCGGGTCGAGGTCGGTGATCCCGAGCGAGTAGGCCACCAGCGAACCGGCACCCGAGCCGCGCCCCGGCCCGACCGGGATGCCATGGTCCTTGGCCCAGTTGATGAAGTCGGCCACGATCAGGAAGTAGCCGGAGAACCCCATCTTGGCGATCGTGTCCACCTCCAGCTCGAGGCGCGCCAGGTAGCGCGGCGCCTGTGCCCGGCGCTCCTCTTCGCCCGGATACAGCGCCGCCAGCCGCTGGTGCAGCCCCTGCATCGACAGCTCGCGGCAGTGCTGATCGAGGGTCACGCCCGCCGGCGTCGGGTAGTCGGGCAGGCGCGGCTGGCCGAGCACCAGCTCGACGTTGCAGCGCTTGGCGATCTGCGCGGCGTTGGCCAGCGCGGCCGGCAGGTCGGCGAACAGCGCGGCCATTTGCGCCTGCGACTTCAGGTACTGCTCGGGCGTGTAGGACTTGGGCCGGCGCGGGTCCGACAGTGTGTAGCCCTCGGCAATGCACACCCGCGCCTCATGCGCGCGGAAGTCCTCGCGGTGCAAGAACTGCACCGGATGCGTGGCAACCACCGGCAGGCCGAGTTCGGCCGCCAGCCGCACGCTGGCCCGTACCAGCGGCTCGTCGCCACTGCGACCGGCGCGCTGCAGCTCAAGGTAGTAGCGCTGCGGGAAGATCGCAGCCAGGCGCTGCGCCGCGGCCGCCGCGCCCGGCCGCTGGCCCGCTGCCAGTTGTTGCGCCACCTCGCCCTGCGGCCCGCCCGACAGCGCAATCAGGCCTTCATTGAGTTCACGCAGCCATTCGAGCCGCAGCTCGGCGCGGCCGCGGTGCTGGTTACTGAGCCAGGCACGCGACAGCAGTTCGCACAGGTTGAGGTAGCCCTGCTGGTGGGCTACCAGCAACAGCAGGCGCGAAGGGGCGTCACGGTCGGTGTCGTTGCCGACCCAGCAGTCGGCCCCAAGGATGGGCTTGACGCCCTTGCCGCGCGCGGCCCGGTAGAAGCGCACGGCACCGAACAGGTTCGCCAGATCGGTGATGGCCAGAGCCCCCTGCCCGTCCCGCGCCGCCATCGCAACCGCTTCGTCGATGCGCACCAGGCCATCGACGACCGAGAACTCGGTATGCAGGCGCAGATGCACGAACGACATGCGCGCATCTTACGGGGTGACGTGTGCGTCACTCCTCGGTCGGGCAGTGGACAAGCTTGTGGAAAATGGGTGAACGCTCCGTGAAGAGCGCCCACGGCAGACACGGCAGCGTCCGGGGGCGAAGTGGGGTGGCTCACACCGCGGAGCTTTCCTCACGGCGGGCATGCTGCTGCGGGTAATCGACGCGGCCGCCTGATGAACAGAAGATGAGACGACTGGTCGGGCGGCACTCCGGCGCGGCGACTTGCCTGCCCGCCCGGTCTTCGCCCACGAGACGCCCGCCGCCTCGGGCCCCTCCGCGAACCACCCCACAACGCTGCGAGGCCGTACCCATCGAAAGGAAGCGCAAGGGCAGCCAGCGTCCAGGTGCACGCGCGATAGCCGAGGCCGCGCAGCGGCTCTCCAATCGCCCACACGTCAAGGCGACAAGCTAGTGCATCAAGGACCGCTCCCGGCCGACTCCCCGCTTGTCGATGAAGAGCTTCAGGAAGTCTTCGGTCGGCATGGGCCGCGCAAACAGATAGCCCTGCGCCGAATCGCAGCCCAGGTGCTGCATCCAGGTCTGCTGGGCCTGCGTCTCGATGCCCTCGGCGGTCACCGCGATGCCCAGCGAGCGCGCCATCTCGATCACCGCCTTGACGATCGTCAGAGTGCGTGCGTCGCGCATGCATTCCACCGTGAAGCTGCGGTCGATCTTCAGGCGCTGGATGGGAAGGTCGCGCAGGTGCGACAGGCTGGAGAAGCCGACTCCAAAGTCGTCAAGCGCGATCTTGACACCCGCATTGCGCAGCCGGACCAGGTTCTCGCGCGCCACGGCATTGGTATCGAGCAGGCCGGTCTCGGTGACCTCCACCTCCACGTCGCTCGCCGGCACCTCGCACTCGGCCAGCACTTGGAGCAGGCCTTCGACGCACCCCAGCTGGCGCAGCTGGATCCCCGAAAAGTTAATCGCCACCGGCGGCAGGTCCAGGCCAAGCGACCGCCAGACGCGGCGGGCGCGCGCCGCTTCGCGAATCACCCATTCGCCCAGGCCGATGATCAGCCCGCTCTCCTCGGCGATCGGAATGAACTCGCCGGGCGAGATGTCGCCGAGCTCGGCATCTTTCCAGCGAATCAGCGCCTCGGCCCCCACCATCTTGCCGTCTGCCAGCGATACGAGCGGCTGGTAGAACAGGCGGAAGTCGCGCGCCTCCACGGCCTTGCGCAGGCGGTTTTCAAGGCGTAGTCGCAGGTCCACTCGCCGCGCGACGGCGGGCGTGTAGAACGCATAGGTCTTGCGCCCGCCCTCCTTGGCTTGGTACATGGCCGCATCCGCCGCATTGAGCAGCGAGTCCAGATCGACACCGTCGCTCGGAAACAGACCGATACCAATGGAAGGCGTGACGCTCACCTCCATGCCGAGCACGCGCTCCGGCGCGGAAATCGCCTTGATGAGTTGCTGCGCGATCTCCGCGGCGTGCTCCGGCCGAGGCACGTCGACCAGCAGCACCACCAGCTCGTCGCCGCCGCGGCGGCCGAGAAGGTCGGGCTCATCGACCACACAACGCATGCGGCTGGCGACGATCGACAGCATGCGGTCACCGATGCGATGACCATAGCCGTTGTTCAGGAGCCGGAAGTTGTCGAGATCGACGAACAGCAATGCGCACTGCCGTCCCTCGGCATACGCGCCACCGAGAATTCGCTGAGCGCGCTCGTCGAAGCTCTGCCGGTTCGCAAGCTGGGTCAACGGATCGATGTTCGCCAGCCGCTCGATGCGCTCCTGCGCCCGCACCTGTTCGGTGATGTTCTTGCCCACGCCGCGGTAGCCGCAGAATCCGCGCTCGGGATCGAACACGGGGTCGCCGCCGATCAACGTGTAAGTGGAACTCTCACCGTCTCGCCGCAGCCGCAGCAGTAGGTCACGGAACGGTCGCCGCTCGGCCACCGCGGCACGCAGCTCGTCCCAGGTGGCGGGCTGGACCAGTTCCTGGTCGGTCTCCCACAGGGCACGGCCCACCATGGTTCGCGGGTCCAGGCCGCGCCCGCCTGCACCCTGCCGCACGCTCGCGACGCGGCCATCGGCGTCCATCTCCCAGTACCAGTCCGACGACAGCTCGGTCAGCGCCCGGAAGCGCGCCTCGCTTTCGGTAACACGCGCCAGCAGCGCTTCGCGCTCGGTCACGTCCCAGGCCAGCCCGCGATAACCGCAGAACCGTTCCGCCTGCAGGATCGGCTCGGCCGACGTCTCGAAGTACGCGATGCTGCCATCGCGCTTGCGGACCCGGAACGGCACCCGGCGGAAACCCGTGCGCCGATCGACGAGGCGGCGCACGGCCGACCAGTCCAGCTCGACGCCGGACTGCGCAGACCACCGGTCGAGAGGTGCACCGCCCACGCGCTCGAGCAGTTCCGCCCGGGCGGGCTGTGGACCTTCGACGACGGTAAAGCGCAGCTCGGCGTCGGTCTCCCAGTACCACTCCGTGGCCAGCGCCATCAGCGCGCGCAGGCGCTCTTCGGACAGGCGCAGCGCAGCGATGGTCGAGGTGCGCTCCGTTACGTCGCGGCCGGCGCCGAAGTAGCCGAGGAAACTGCCATCACCATCGAAGACGGGCTTACCCGTCACGGCGATCCAGATGGTCCGCCCCGACCCATGCGTGCACTGGTGGCGGAACCACGGAAACGTCTGCCGCTGCGCCACCTGCGCCCGATAGGCCGCAAGCTCAACAGGGTCGGCACTGAAACCGCGAATCTCATCGCGCCGTTTGCCCAGCAGTCGCTCGGTCGGGACGCCGAAAGCAGCCTCCGCTCTTTCGGAGAGCTCGATCAGGCGACCGTCCGCGTCCTCGCGCCAGTACCAGTCGAACGTGAGCTCGGCGATCTCGTCGCTCACGCGGCGACGGTGACGCAACTCCAGATCCGTGACGCGGTGTTCCGTGACGTCGATCCGGAAGCTGACCACGCCGCCAGCGGCGGTCCGGGCATCGGTCATCAGCAACCAGCGCCCCGTGTGCCGGCGCACCACTTCGCTGGATGCCACCTGACGCCGCTGCTGGCGCATCTGTTCGACGAAGGTCTCCAGCGGTCGGCCTGCGACGACCTCGCTGGAGGCGAGCGGGTAATAGGCGCGCATGAGTTCGTCGTGCCGCACGCCCGGCACCATCAGGTGGCGGATTTCAGGAAACAAGGCGCGGTAGGCCTCGTTGCAGCGAACCAGCCGGTCCAGTGCATCGAACACCGCCACCCCGACGTTGTTCGATTCGAAGGCAGCTTCGATCGGCTCGGTGCCGCTCTGGGCCCGGCGCAACACCGCAACGAAAAGTCCGATCGACAGCGCCACTGCCACGAAGGCCAGTGCCAGCACGGCGGTCCGACCGCCGGCGCCGATCGCATCCGGAGCCAGTATCGCCGGCGCCATCAGCGCGAGGGCGAAGACACCAAGCGCCAGCGCCAGCTTGCACCGCAGGCAGTTGCGTCCTACTAGCACCTGGGTCCGGGCATCGATCATTTGACGTGCGCGAAAGGCAAGGAAGGAGAGTTGGCGCGAGCCCAATGGGCCCAGGGCTCAAGTATGGCGGCAAAGCATCACGTCGGTGCCGGCGCACACCACCCGTGCACACGGTCGAGCCTGCGAATTGTGGCTCTGCCGCTCCGCTTATCGTCGGATTGCGGCGTGCCAGCCGTGCTGCGCAGTCCGCCCGCTCGTGTCGGCGTCAGGCGATGGCGCGCGTAATGGCCGCTACACGTCGACTTGCACCTCGTTGCCGTGCTCTTCCAGCCAGGCGCGACGCGAGTGCGCCTCGGCCCTGCCCATCAGCATCGTCATGGTGCCGACGGTGGCCGCGCGCGGCTCGGCGCCCAGC
>Ga0209990_10003456_pt1 | contig 11572 bp, 9 predicted proteins | sample NOAtaG_6_FD_187304 | JGI IMG/M metagenome (GOLD analysis project Ga0209990, IMG submission 187304) | Freshwater lake microbial communities from Lake Erie, under a cyanobacterial bloom - NOAA_Erie_Diel5S_2200h metaG (SPAdes) (version 2) | ecosystem: Environmental > Aquatic > Freshwater > Lake ...
AATAATGGCAATAACAGCTAACCAGCAACCTCAATCATTCCATCCAGTTTACAATCCGTATGTATTTGTGCTGAGTTCAGATAATTCTGGTAACTTTAATTTTAAGATAAATTTTGTCGTAGTAGATAGCACAAATAGCAGTAATCCTGTAACTGTAGCTACATTGCAGAATCCAACTAATACAGATGGATATGCTGTATTTGATTTATCAAGAGTAATAAGAGATTATATTACTGATGATTTTAGCTTAGGAGTTACTTTAGCTTCTAATTGTGGTAATTCAATTAAGCGGTTTACTTTTTATGCTCAGGAGGTTTACTCCGCAAGTGCATCTGGAACACCAGCAGCTACAGGTACTATTTATGAATATGGTGCAGTAGCAGATACTACAAGTAAATACTTATGGAATGCAGCATTGCCTTTTGATGAATTTGCCACATATCAAAAGAATAATTATTTGCTTAAATATGGAACTTACACAGCAAATAAATGGCTTACTAATGGCCCTATAGATACAGGTATTAATATGTCATCAAACCAAAATGCCTATGGTTATTTGCTTTGTGAGAATTTAGATAGTGTAAATGCGAATGAAAGTCTGGTGCAAAGCACGATAATTAAGACTTATAATTCAGCTGGAAGTTTATTAGGTACTTATGAAGTGGATATTGATTTTGCTCAAAGTACAACTAATTTAAACGGATTTATGATAAGAATACCAGTAGGAACTTATAATATTGCTCAGATAGGTGCTTTAGATTTTATTAGTGGAAGTCAGCCTATCATAACAAGTAATGTATCTTATTATACCGTACATGGTAAACATCCCACCTTTGGCCAAACTTATGGATTTAGAGTTAATATAGTTGATTATTGTAACAGTCCGCAAATGTTTAGGCTGCATTGGTTAAACAGATTAGGCGGTTTTGACTGTTTTAATTTTGATAGATACTATACTGAAACTTCACAAATTGAACGCAAATTTTATAAAAAACCGTATGGCAATGTAACATCCGGATCATGGTCTTATGCTGTTTCGGATAGGAATAACGTAAATATGATTAATACTAGTCGTAAACAATTTGTAATTCAAACTAATTGGATTAGTGAAACAGAAGCTGAGTGGTTAGAAGAATTAATGACAAGTCCGGTAGTATATTTAGAAGAATCAGCAACTGTTTTGAAAGCAGTAAATATAATTGATACTTCTTATGAAACTAAATACAGACAAAAGGACAAAGTATTTAATCTATCCTTAACTATTGAATTAACTTATGACTATAAATCACAGACTTACTAATGAGGGCTAAGATTTACATAAATGAAACTTTGATTGATGTAAATGATGATTTAAACTTATCGTTTACTTATAACATATCAGACATTAGAGAGCCTGAGAGCAGACAAGCAAACTACTCTAAAACAATAACAATTCCAGCAAGTAAGACTAATAATAAATTATTCAGTCAGTTATTTGAGATAGGTAGGGTAATAGGCAGCACAGGTTTAAATTTTACTCCTGATTTTAATCCGAATAAAAAAGCAAATGCAAGGGTAACTATTGATGATTTAGAGGTAATGAATGGCTTTTGTCAAGTGCTAAAAGTCAATAAACAGAATTATGAGCCTACGAGTTATGATATTGTAGTAATAAGTAATGTTAAAAATATATTTGAGGATATTGGCGAGGATGAATTAACAAGCTTAGATTTATCAGAATTTGACCAGCTTTATACAACTTCAAATGTAAATGCCTATAGTTATGGTAATCCATCCCCATCTTATACATTAGGATCAGGTGTAATTTACAACTCAACTTATAACGGTGTTGAGCCTATTGGCACTTATAAGGTAGCCCCATATCCGGCTATATTTGTTAAAACATTAGTAGATAAGATATTTGCTAAATATGGTTATCAGTATAGTAGTAACTTTTTTAATACTAATTATTTTAAAAAGCTGTGCATACCGTTTACTAAAAGCAAATATACATTAACACCTGATGAAGTTACTGAAAGACAATTTAAGATTTTTAAACCTCTATTTATAAATTCAGTAGGTGGATATTCACCTAATTTTACATTAATTAAAAATCCAGGTACTAATTTAGATTCTAATAGCAATATAGCGTGGGGGCAAGAAATTTACGATGTATCTAATCTATTTGATTTTAATGCTAATAATTTTGATGTTAAAATAAAAAAATCTACACCTCATACTATTTATTTTAATATGAGTAATGTAAGAGCAAGATTTACTGTTTCAAGTGGTGTAACAAGTGGTAATTTTGTAGCTACATTAAATTTTAGATTATATAGAGTAAGAGGTGGAACTCCAACACTATTAGCTAATTCACAAAGAATTTATTATGTGGCATCTGATATGCCATATAGTTCAACTACTATATTATACAATGGAGAAAATTTTAATATAGCGGTTAATGAAACAGCATTACCTAATGATATTTATATTGCTACTTCTAATATAACTACAACTGGAGAATTATTTAGCGGTGCATTTCCTATGCAAGTTAATATTAGCATTGAGCCTACAATAATTGGTAATCCAGATATACCTAATATACAAGGCGAGTTATATAATGTAGTTGATAATTCTGCACTAATTTTAGATAGTGCTTTAACATTAGAGCCTAATAGACTTATCCCAGATAAAATAAAAATTAAAGATTTCCTAAGCAGTTTAATTAAGTGCTTTAATTTACAGTTAGAGCAAGATAAACAATTTGCTAAAAAATTAAACATAGAGCCTTATAACGATTACTTTGGAAGTGGTACTGAGAAAGACTGGACAAGTAAATTAGATATTGCTTCCATTGATATTATTCCAATGGCTAATTTAACTACTAATGTATTTAAGTTTGGATTTCAGAATGATGATGACTTAATCAATAAAGATTATTCAGAGAAATATCCTGAAGTTTATGGAGATTATGAGGTGTCCATTGATAATGATTTTGTTAATGGCACTAAGGAAATTAAACCAATATTTGCAGCATCCCCAGCAACCAGAAGAAATGTTACAAGTTTTATAGGCGAGGTTACATATTTGGCAAAGGATGAAGATATACCAAGAGATGCTAAAATTAGAATGGTTTGGTATAATGGATTAGAAACTGATAATATTACAAGTCCTACAGTTGCTATTAGGTTTGATTTAGCACCATCCGAGTTATATTATTCGACAAGTACATTAACCAATGCTACCTTATACGGTAAATTTTGGGCCAAGTATATTGATGAAATAACGGATAAGGATAGTAAAATGGTTATCTGTAATATGGCTTTAACTGCATTAGATATTGCAAATTTTAAATTTACTGACAATATATTTGTAGATGGCCATTTCTTTAGAGTAAATAAAATTATTGATTTTAATCCATTATCCGATGGATTGACAAAAGTTGAACTATTAAAGATTAAATCTTTTGCCCCATTACAGGAAGATGTGGTAACTGTTTATGAATCGTTTAGAAGTTTTGGAATAATAGATGGAAGTAAGGATGAGGTTAGGTCATTAGGTGCAACAAGTTTCTATAATATAATCGAGGGAAGTTTTAATAACGTAAGAAGTATAACCGCAACCAGCACTATAGGTAAAATTGATGGTGGCGAAAATATAATATAAAATGGCAAAAGAGGTAAGTTTAAAGATAGTTGCAGATGCGAGTAAAGCAACAGAAGCAGCGAAAGGATTAAAGCAACAGTTAAAAGAAGCTACAAAAGAAGCACAGGCTTTAGTAGCATCCGGAGATACAAGTTCAAAGGCATATAAAGAAGCAGCTAAACGAGTTGCTGAATTAAAAGACCAGTTACAAGATTTTAACGATGAGGTTAAGGCTTTAGATCCAGGACAGAAATTTCAAACTATTGCCGGAGTAGCAACAAGTATAGCTGGTGGCTTCCAAGCTGCTCAGGGTGCAATGGCCCTATTTGGTGCTGAAAGTAAAGATGTAGAAAAGGCCTTATTAAAAGTACAAGCAGCCACAGCATTGGCGCAAGGTATTGACCAAGTAAGGGAGTTTGGTAAATATTTTGGTTTAGCAAAAGATGCTATTGGTAATAGTATTAAATCATTATTTACTCTTAGAGGTGCATTAATAGCAACTGGTATAGGTGCATTTTCAGTTGCAGTAGGTGTATTAATAGCTAATTGGAAAGATTTAGTATCATGGATTGATAAAACATTTCCAGCATTAGGAGGTTTAGGTAATTTATTCGATAGAATAAAGAAAATAGCGATGGGCAGTTTAGGCTCAATTATTGAAAGTTTTAAAGTAGTTGGTGAGGTTATTGGTAATGTTTTTAAAGGTGAATTTAGCAAAGCAGTTGATGTTGCTGGAACTTTTGGAACAAGAGTAAGTCAGGCATACACAAAAGCATACATTGAAGAAAACAATAAACAGGCTGCTGAAAGAGAAGCTAAGTTATTGGAGGGTATGATTAAAACCCATGAAAGAGAAGTTAAGTTAATTGAAGCACAGGGTAAAGATAGTTATGCAGCAAAAAAGAAACTATTAGAAGAAGAATTAAAATTATTAGAATTTCAAAAAACTAAAGAGAGTAACGAGTATAAGGATAAATATCTTGAATTACAGATATTAGAGATAGAGCATCAAAAAAAGATTTCTGATATAAAGAAAAAAGCAGAAGAAAAAGCAACTGCTGATTTTTTTAACAATTTAAAATTAGAGTATGAAAAACAACAAGGCTTAAATCAAATTAAAGAAGATGCTGCTAAAATTGATGAAGATAGGAATAAAAAAACTTTAGAAAATGTAACAGCTTTTGCTAATAAAAAAATAGAGATAGCAACTTTTGATGCCGAAAAACAGAAAGAAATAGTTGCTGAAAGAAACAAACAAATATTTAACGAAGAAATAGCTATAGCAAATGCAAGATTACAAGTTGCATCTGATATTACAAATGGCCTTACTGCTTTAGGAAATGCTTTTATAAAAGACCAAAAAAAGTTAGAAAAATTTAATAAAGCAGCTGCATTAATTCAAATTGGAATTGATACTGCAAAAGCTATCTCAGCTTTAGTTGCTGCTTCAAATGCTAATCCAGCTAATGCGGTTACTTTTGGAGGTGCTGGAATTGCTCAATTTGGGGCTGGACTTGCTCAAATATTAACTAATATTGCAAAAGCTAAACAGATATTAAGCAGTTCAAGTTCAGGATCAAGTACACCAACTTTAGGCGGTGGCGGTGGAATCCCATCTGCTGGAGGTAGTAATATGCCACAAACAAATGCACCTGGTGGATTTACTTCAGATGTTAGTGGTCAAAGAGTAACTAATCAATCAGGAGAGGGTGCTAACCAACAAGGTCAATTTAGAGTTTATGTATTAGAATCTGATATTACTGCAACTCAGGATGGGGTGGCTGGTATTAAAAGAAAAGCAAAAGTAATGTAATATTTATACTTACAATTATGAACACATATTATTTAGAAGTAAATGAGAATGATGAAACAGGAGTAACTGCTGTTGCATTCGTAGATAAACCAGCCATTGAATTGAACTGGAAGCAATTTAAAAGTGATTTTGTAATTGAGCCAAAACATGGCGAAAGTCAAGAAGAATTTGTTAGTAGATGTATAGGTGTTGAAGTAGGCAATGGTAAAGAAACAGATCAGGCTGCTGCTATTTGTTATGCTAAATGGGATGCTAAATCATTTAGCTTCCAAACTACCGACAAAGAACGTAGAATTGTAAGCGGTGTATTGATGTTAGCCAATACACCTATCTATAGGAGGGATGAACAGAATGGCGAATATAATGTGATTTTTACTCCAGATACCATTGAAAAAATAGTAAATAAATTTTTTAAGCAAGGTAATCAAGCATCAGTAAACGGAATGCACAATGCAGATTTTACTATTGATGGTGTTTACATGTTTGAATCTTTTATCATTGATAAGTCAAGAGGTATAAAAGCACCAGAGGGATTTGGTGATATACCGGAGGGCAGTTGGTTTGGTAGCTTTAAAGTAGAAAATCAAGATATTTGGGATAGCTACATTAAGACCGGAGTATTTAAAGGCTTTAGTGTTGAGGGCATGTTTAATCAATCACTTACAAAAGCTGATAATGCTTATAGTCAGATGCTAAATTTATTGGATGAGTTACTTCTACTGGCACAAAATAAATAATTAAAATACTTACTATTAAAGACAAATATCATGTCAGACAAAAACAATTTATTAATCGAAAAATTTGAACAACTTAAAAATGTGTTTACAAGCACATTCAGCAGTCAATCTGCAGAAGTTGTATCAGAATCTTTTGCAACTGTTAAAACAGCTGAGGGGGTAGAATTAACCATCGAGGGTGAGTTAGCAGTAGGCTCAAAAGTTACAATGCAAGATACCAGCGGCCAATTAGTACCAGCACCTGAGGGTGCGCATACGTTGGAAGATGGAACTGTTATTGTTATACTTAATGGGGCTATCTCTGAAATAAATCCAAAAGCTGAAGCCCCAAGTGTTGAGGTGGAAGTAGAAAATAAAGGATTGGATTTTACAACACAAATTAATACTATTTCTGAGGTATTAAATTCTTTAACTGCAAGAATTGAGGGTATTGAAAAAACAGTAGCTGCTCAATCTTTTGCTAAAGTTGAAGATTTAGAAAGCATCAAAGAAGTAGTTACTAAGACTTATGCAGTAGTTGAGGGGTTAGTAAACACTCCAGCTGCAACAGTTGAAAATAAATTTAGCACTAATAAACGTGCAGATAAAATAAACGAATTAAGAAACCTATTAAACAACTAAGATCATGTCATTTGTAGTATCAAGTTTAACAAATTATACTAACGAGCAAAGCAAAAAATTAATCGCTGCCGTTCAGTTCAAAGCAGAAACAGCTGCATTAGCTGCAATTCAAACAGGTGTAAAGAGTGCTGCAGCTTTACAAATATTAACAGTTGATCCGGTACCTCAAGATGGTGCTTCATGTGGATTTAACGCATCAGGTACAACTACATTCACTCAAAGAACAATAACAGCTAAGGCGGTTAAGTTTGAAGAGATTATGTGTTTACGTGATTTAGAAGCTAAATGGACACAAATTCTTTTAAGAAACGGTCAAAAATATAGCGAATCTGATGTACCATCAGTTATTATTGATGAGATTACTAAGAAAATCATGGCACGTTTAGAAACTGCAGATTGGCAAGGTGATACTGCTTCTGGTAATGCTTATATCAAAACTTATGATGGTTTAGCTAAAATTATCAAAGCTGCTTCTGGAGTAGTTGCTGCAACTTCTTCTACAATTAATGAAACTAACATCCGTACAATTATGCGTGATATTGTTTCTAAAGTACCGGATGCTTTAAAAGGAAACCCTGAATTTACTATATTCTGCGGATATGATGCTTACACTACTTATTTAAATAAGATTAGTGCTGACAATCATTTCCACATGTTTGATGCTTCTGTTTATGGTGAAATGAGAGTTGAAAATTCACCTTATAAATTAAAAGCAGTTCATGGATTAGATGGCACAAATGAGATTTATGCTGCTTTACCATCTAACTTAGTATTAGGTGTAGATATGGAGGGTGAAGAAGAAAAAGCTGCATTGTGGTATTCTCAAGATGATGACAATGTTAAGTATTCATTCCGTTTCCGTAGAGGCTGGCAGATTGCAATACCATCAGAGGTTATTAAATACGCTAACACTTAATTAACTAATTAATTTAACCTTAAAGCCCTCACCACCATAATGGTGGGGGTTTTTAATTAAAACATAAAAAACATGCCTTGTTTATTAACATCCGGATATACATTAGACTGCGCAGATAGCGTAGGAGGTATAAAAAAAATATACATCACAGAGTTAGCGAATAAAGCTTCGATAACTGCTGCAAGTGGAATTATAACAGCATTTACTTTAAGTGCTGGTAAAAAATTCTTCACTTATGAATTGCAAAAAGAAACTTCAAACTTAGTAGAAAACATCACTCGCAATAGTGTTAATGGTACTACATTTTATGAGCAAGTATTACAATTCACTATTCGTAAAATGGCTGCATCATTAAGAAACGAGATTAAGTTATTAGCACAAAATAACGTAATGATTATAGTATTAGACCGTAATGGTAAATACTGGTTATTAGGTGAAAACAACGGATGCGAGATGACTAATTCAACTGCTGCTACAGGTACTGCAATGGGTGATTTTAACGGATATACTTTGAACTTTCAAGGTATGGAAGAAGCACCATGCCAGGAAGTAAGCTCAGGATTAATCGCTGCCTTAACAGCATAACAAAAGTCTTTATCGTAGTTTAGGCTTTTAGCCCCATGTCGATGGCATGGGGTTTTTTTGTTACATAATACTATTGATTTATACTTACTAATATGATACAGATAACAAAGGGAACTACTAATAATGTGGCATTAACCTTAACAGAAAAATGCACATTAACAAGCCCATATTACTTATTTGTTTTTCAATCAGATGAAACAAGGGATTTATATAAGTTTATCGCTGCTGATACTTCTACCCATCCTGATAGGTATAATTTATTTGCTATTGTTGAAACAGATAGCAGTCCTGATCCTTTGGATGGTGAGATTGAGTTGCCGATTGTTGGATTTTATAAATATAAAGTTTATGAGCAAACCAGTTCAACTAACTTAGATCCGGCACTTGCAACTGGAATTGTAGAGGTGGGTAAAGTACAAGTAATTGAAATACCACCAGCAGATGACAAATTAAATAATACTAATAATATTAACTACGTTTATAATGAGTAGAGGTTTAAAAGGCGAATATAAAATTAGCCACATAGCATTTGAAAATCACAAAGTACCAGAATTTAAAGAGGTAAGGGGTAAAGATATAATTCTGTTTGGTGATAATAATTTATATCCGCAATACTTAATTGAATTAGTTAATAGGTCATCTAAGCATAATGCTATTATAACTGGTAAAGCTGCATTTATAACTGGTCAAGGTTTTGAAACTTCAGAAGATTCAGCTTTGCAGTCTTTTATAAATAATACTAATGGCGAGAATTTAAACAAGGTATTGTATAAGGCTGCATGGGATTTAGAGTTATTTGGTGGCTTTGCTTTACAAATAGATTTTGGAATATTGGGTAATAAAATTGCTTTAATTAGCCATATTGATATATCTAAACTAAGAAAAGTTAAAGATGAAACTATTATACTTTATTCAGATAATTGGGCATTAGGAAGCAGAGCAGAAAAGATAACTTATAAAGTTTGGGATGCAACTGCTAAAAGAGAGGGTACTTATATTTATTATTTTAAGCAGTATAGAACTGGCATAGAAACTTATCCAATACCTGAATATATTGGTAGCATAGCAGCTATTGAAACAGATGTAGAGATAAACAACTTCCACTTAAATAATATTAAGCAAGGATTTGCAGCTGGTATGATGGTAAACTTCAATAATGGAGTACCTAATAATCCAGAAAAACAAAGAGAGATTGAACGTAAATTAAAAGCTAAATTTCAAGGAACTGATAATGCTGGTGGTGTAGTAATTAACTTTAGCGATAGCCCAGAAAAGAAGCCTGATATTTTACCACTTCAGCCAAGTGATTTAGATAAGCAGTTTGAGCAGTTAAGAAAAGATACCAACCAAGAAATATTTACAGGTCATAAGATTACAAGCCCTCAGTTGTTTGGTGTTGATGGCGAAAGTGCATTTAGTAGAAATGTTATTAATGATGCACAGGAAGCATTCCAAGTTAATTACATTACCCCTAAACAGAGATTATTAGAAGAATGTTTTAACTATTTAGCTAAGATTAATGGAATAGTAACTGAATTAGTTATTGTTAAAAACAAAAGTTTAGGTATAGCCTTTAGTGAGCAAACTGTAGTTAGTGTAATGACTAAAGAAGAAATAAGAGAGCATTTAGGTTTACCACCATTAGCGGTTAATGTAGTAGAGCAATCACCAGATCAGGCGCAACCTCAAGGAATGGTTAATGACCATTTAAAAGGATTAACTGGCAGACAGACACAGAATTTAATGCGTATAGTTAGAAACTATGATCGTGGTAAAATAACTAAAGACCAGGCATTATTAATGATTAAATCAGGTTTTGGATTGAGTGATGAAGAAGCATTGACTTTTTTAGGCGAAACAAACGACCAGCAGTTTAGCATTGATTTATCAGCTGAACAAACTAAGATATTACAACTATTAGATAAGGCCCCAATGCTGGATGATAAACAGCTAAGTGTTTTATTAAATATACAAATTGAATTTATTAAGCCATTAATTTTAAGATTAAAAGAATTAGGATTAATTGAAGAAGTAAACATAGCTGGTGAACATCGCAGGTTATTAAGCGAAGCTGGTGAAAAGTATGCAGAATTATACTCAGGTGATTTTACTTCAGAGGTAATGGATGACAAGAGAAAGTTAGATATATTTATGTCATTTGGCGAAGAATTTACAAAAGATAACTGTTATAAATTTGCTTCTGAATTTGAATTAACTCAATTAGATAAAAGCATTTTAGCAAGTATTAAAGGTAATAAAAGATTAGATATATCAGCAATTTCAAGATCATCTAAAGTAAGTGAATCAGATATTAATGATAGATTAGTCGCATTAAAAGATGAGGGCATAATCAATATTAAAGAGATTAAATCTTATGGCATAACGGAATTGGAATATAAGATAACCGATAAGGGTAATTCTATTTTTAAAGATAGTGAGCCTAAAGTAAAAATGATTGAGGTATTTTATAAGTATGGCAAAAATCCAACGGTTAAAGGCCCAGCAGTTATTGATACTACAAGAGAATTTTGCAGAGAAATGATTAATGCAACTAATACTGATAATAATAAATTTAAGTTATTTAGTCGCACAGATATAAATAAATTAAGCAATGTATTGGGTTATAATGTTTGGGAACAGCGAGGTGGTTATTATCATAATCCTAATAACAATACAACAACACCATACTGCAGACATATTTGGCAACCTGTTAAAATAGTTAAGAAATGAGTTATCAAATCTATAACGATACTGCAACACTTAAAATAGTTGAAAATGGCGCAACCAGAAACCTTGCTAAAGCTGTTTGTGGTGTTAGAGATTTTGGTGATTATATTGTTTTTAGCTATGATGGTGATAACGATTATTTAAAGATATTATATTCTGATGTAACTGTACCATCAAGCGCATCAGCAACCGCATTGAGAAATATCATAAATGGATATTTAACACAAACTATATCAACTACTATAAATACAACTGGATTAGCTACAAGTGCAAAGCAACAACAAATGATAGCTTTATTGCAACAATTAGTTAATTGTAGTTGCAATACTCAGCCCTGTGGCTCAAATGGTTATGTTCAAACAATTTTATTAGCGTAATGGAAAAAATAATAATAGGTGTAGGTTATGGCTCATATAGTTTTGATGCTGCTTTAAAACAAGTTACGATAAGCGGTGTTACTACTGTTACAATAGAGCAATTTTTATTAATAGTTAATGTAACTCAGGATACTGTTATTTATAATCCTACTTGTACTGATTTAGGTGGTAC
>Ga0209990_10003467_pt1:0-2500 | contig 11554 bp, 3 predicted proteins | sample NOAtaG_6_FD_187304 | JGI IMG/M metagenome (GOLD analysis project Ga0209990, IMG submission 187304) | Freshwater lake microbial communities from Lake Erie, under a cyanobacterial bloom - NOAA_Erie_Diel5S_2200h metaG (SPAdes) (version 2) | ecosystem: Environmental > Aquatic > Freshwater >...
TTTAACTTTCACGACAGTGAAAAAGCAGGTTTTGGCCATTAGTTAGTCAATATTGGCCAAGATTTCCTAGTTCAAGTCAATAATAAATTCCAATTGCACCTCTAGTAATTATTTATCAAGTCTAATTGAGGTTATGTTAGACTTGAATAGCATAAATACCCCAAAACCTGCTTTTTTAACTTTCACGACAGTGAAAAAGCAGGTTTTGGCCATTAGTTAGTCAATATTGGCCAAGATTTCCTAGTTCAAGTCAATAATAAATTCCAATTGCACCTCTAGTAATTATTTATCAAGTCTAATTTTAGAAAAAAAAATATTAAGATTAAATATCAGCTAAAATCTTTAATTTACTAATATTTTTTATATATTTAACTAGCTTTGCATTTTATTTTTGTGATTTAAATCAATAAAAGCTTCTAATGGTACCTCTAGTAATTATTTATTAAGTTTTATTTTAGAAAAAAAAATTATTAAGTACAAATATTAGGTAAAAGTCTTAATTTGTTGTTTTTTTTAGCTATTTAACTATCTTTATATTTAATTTTTGTAATTTTAATTATTTAAAAATTTATAATATAGTCATTAAAAATCTTAATATTTATTACTACTAAAAATATTTTATTATACATAGTTAAAATATTTTTTTTGCAAACTACACACTATTCTTAGTCTAGATTTTCTATCAGTTTAATTTTTTACGGGTATTTTTTTGATCGGCTTACAGGTTGATCAAAAAATCTGTGAACGGTGATCGGATTTACTTTTGGAAGAAATTCCGTTGGATCGGCTGGAAGTAGCGTGGATATTTTCGAATGTCGCAGCGAAAAAGCCGGAAGTAGCGTGGATATTTTCGAATGTCGCAGCGAAAAAGCTGGAAGTAGCGTGGATATTTTTTAATATCGCAGCGGAACTAGCAGAAGTAATCTGACATTAATGCAACCAAAGCATTCTAAAAAATAGTGAGACCGGCAATGTATCGAATTTACTTCTATTAGATTCAATCATTGTACGATGTTACGAATCTGCTATTTTAGTCAGTCTCTGCGCGAACCGTTGTAGTGTGTTGATTTAATAGTGTTACGAAAGCTTAAGTTAGTTTCAGGCTGCTTGATACATATTTATATGTTGATTTATCAGTGTTACGACCTTAAGCCTAGTTTCAGGCTGTTTGATACATATTGCATACAAATCGAAAGAGCTTAGTCTAGTAGGTAGATACATCGTTATGCAAGACAGAGCATACGAAAAAACACATGGAGAGAAAACCATTCCAAAAAATTGAATGCAACCAAAAGCATACCAAAAATAGTGAGACCGGCAATGTATCGAATTTACTTCTAGTAGATTCAATCATTGTATGATGTTACGAATCTGCTATTTTAGTCAGTCTCTGCGCGAACCGTTGTAGTGTGTTGATTTAATAGTGTTACGAAAGCTTAAGTTAGTTTCAGGCTGCTTGATACATATTTATATGTTGATTTATCAGTGTTACGACCTTAAGCCTAGTTTCAGGCTGTTTGATACATATTGCATACAAATCGAAAGAGCTTAGTCTAGTAGGTAGATACATCGTTATGCAAGACAGAGCATACGAAAAAACACATGGAGAGAAAACCATTCCAAAAAATTGAATGCAACCAAAAGCATACCAAAAATAGTGAGACCGGCAATGTATCGAATTTACTTCTAGTAGATTCAATTATTGTACGATGTTACGAATTTGTTATTAGTTAGTATCGACTAGTAATAGCAGGTAGATACATCGTTATGCAAGACAGAGCATACGAAAAAACACATGGAGAGAAAACCATTCCAAAAAATTGAATGCAACCAAAAGCATACCAAAAATAGTGAGCGATTTAAGTTCCAGTATCTTGCGGTTTCGATCTAGAGGTAGGGATACTGAGCTTTTATAACGCAACCAGCAATGTGTCGAATTTACTTCTGGTAGATTCAATCATTGTTCGATGTTACGAATTTGTTATTAGTTAGTATCGACTATTAATAGCAGGTAGATACATCGTTATGCAAGACAGAGCATAGGAAAAAACACATGGAGAGAAAACCATTCCAAAAAATTGAATGCAACCAAAAGCATACCAAAAATAGTGAGCAATTTAAGTTCTAGTATCTTGCGGTTTCGATCTAGAGGTAGGGATACTGAGCTTTTATCATCTTTTGTGAAGTATGCGTTATGTGAAAAAGTCCCAGTATCTTGCGGTTTCGATCTAGAGGTAGGGATACTGAGCTTTTGATACAGAAGCATAATACTAATATTAGTACCATACCACTGTGTGTGTGAAAATATTACCTTTGGATGTCAAATAAAGACAATACATGAGAATGTTTTTAAGTAGTATTCATTTTAGTAAAAGAAACATAACTTAAATACACTCTCATACTTCATTTACTAGCAATTAGCAACGTTTAATTGCAAATGGTATTAGGTATGGAAATATTAACAATTGTACAAAACATAAAGCATGCTATAGTTGATTGA
>Ga0209990_10003467_pt1:10000-11554 | contig 11554 bp, 3 predicted proteins | sample NOAtaG_6_FD_187304 | JGI IMG/M metagenome (GOLD analysis project Ga0209990, IMG submission 187304) | Freshwater lake microbial communities from Lake Erie, under a cyanobacterial bloom - NOAA_Erie_Diel5S_2200h metaG (SPAdes) (version 2) | ecosystem: Environmental > Aquatic >...
GCACTATGGAAAAACTTCATGCTAAGAGTGTACTTAGGTATGCTCTATGGCATCGCCTACTAGATTCGCGTTCAAAAGTGAACTTAGTTAGGATTTATGTACTTAGGTATTTTCCATAGCGCAACTACTAGGTCCATCCTGGTAAGTCCGCGTTAGAAAACTACTAGAGTTTGCCTCTCTTATAACGAGACTTAGCACTATGCAAAAACTTCATGCTGAGAGTGTACTTAGGTATGCTCTATGGCATCGCCTACTAGATTCACTTTAAAACGTGGACTTGGTTAGGATTTATGCGCTTAGGTATTTTCCATAGCGCAACTACTAGGTCCGTCCTGGTAAGTCCACGTTAGAAAACTACTAGAGTTTGCCTCTCTTATAACGAGACTTAGCACTATGTAAAAACTTCATGCTGAGAGTGTACTTAGGTATGCTCTATGGCATCGCCTACTAGATTCACTTTAAAACGTGGACTTGGTTAGGATTTATGCGCTTAGGTATTTTCCATAGCGCAACTACTAGGTCCATCCTGGTAAGTCCACGTTAGAAAACTACTAGAGTTTGCCTCTCTTATAACGAGACTTAGCACTATGTAAAAACTTCATGCTAAGAGTGTACTTAGGTATGCTCTATGTCATCGCCTACTAGATTCACTTTAAAAAGTGGACTTGGTTAGGATTTATGCGCTTAGATATACTCTATAGTATGCTACTAGGTTTATCCTAGGAAGTCCGCGTTAGAAAACTACTAGAGTTTGCCTCTCTTATAATAAGACTTAGCACTATATAAAAACTTTATACTAAGAATGTAATTAAGATATAGTGCAAAAATAGTGTGTAGATACATGCCCCACCGGGAATTGAACTTAGGACCATAGATACTAAGTCTAATGCTCTACCACTAAGCTATAGAATGTTATTTAGAAGTATCATATTTTCACATAATATTCTAGTATGCTTTATGGGAAATGTACTAAGTTTGCTTCCTTGCGAGTAGACTTCGTTATTCCAAAATGGAAATCCCATGCAAGAAAAATACTATGTTAGCCTCTTTCTAGGGGAGACTTAGTACTATGTAAAAATTTTATAATTATATCTTTAGATAGCATAACTACTAGGTTTGTTCTTATACACAGACATAGTAAGAACTTATGTGCATAGCATAATAGTTACACATATAATTAAGCTAAATATAATACTTAGAGATGTTTTATTGCATAACTACTAGCATTTTTCTACTAGTAAAGCTAAAACCTGCTTTTTTAACTTTCACGACAGTGAAAAAGCAGGTTTTGGCCATTAGTTAGTCAATATTGGCCAAGATTTCCTAGTTCAAGTTAATAATAAATTCCAATTGCACCTCTAGTAATTATTTATCAAGTCTAATTGAGGTTATGTTAGACTTGAATAGCATAAATACCCCAAAACCTACTTTTTTAACTTTCACGACAGTGAAAAAGCAGGTTTTGGCCATTAGTTAGTCAATATTGGCCAAGATTTCCTAGTTCAAGTTAATAATAAATTCCAATTGCACCTCTAGTAATTATTTATCAAGTCT
>Ga0209990_10003468_pt1 | contig 11551 bp, 16 predicted proteins | sample NOAtaG_6_FD_187304 | JGI IMG/M metagenome (GOLD analysis project Ga0209990, IMG submission 187304) | Freshwater lake microbial communities from Lake Erie, under a cyanobacterial bloom - NOAA_Erie_Diel5S_2200h metaG (SPAdes) (version 2) | ecosystem: Environmental > Aquatic > Freshwater > Lake ...
CACCTACCTACTGATCCTAATCCGCTTACAGGGAAAGAGCTTGTGGAATTGGTTGCTGAAGTTCTTCAAGTAAAACCGCGCTATAGCGTTATTCCTAAAGGAATATTAAATTTTATCTCCATTTTCAATAGCACCATGAACGAACTTTTGAAATTGTCTTACCAATGGGAAAAAGACTACCTTTTTAGCAGTAAAAAAATTGAGGAAACATACGGTTTGAAAGCTACGACCTATAAAAATGGTATAACAGAACACTTAAATATATAGAGTTGAAAACGCATAGTAAAATAAATTTCAGCATAACTGATTATGTTTTGAAAGGTGAAAATTTATTGAAAAATAAATTCCTTAATTATTTTCAAAGCTTTCAACAGCTCTAAAATATTAAATAGCCACTGCTAGGACTAACGATTCTTATAAAATCATTCATTTTGACACATTTGTGTCAGATACAAGCATCAAATCCTTCCGAATTTTGCATTGGACATAAATCAATGCAATCATGAAATTAGTCATCTTCGGTGCCACCGGTTTTTCGGGTCAAGCTATTTTGAAGTTAGCCTTATCTAAAGGTTTACAAGTTACTGTGCTGGTTCGAAATAAATCGGCCATTACCATTCAAAATGAAAATCTTACCGTCATCCAAGGCAATGTCTTAGATAGTAATGATGTCAAAAAAGCATTGGAACATCAAGATGCTGTAATACAATGTTTGGGTGTTGGCGGAAAAGGTGATGGAAAGCCCACCACATTTATTTCCGATGCCACAAAAATAATTGCGGAAGAAATGGAAAAACAGCAAATCAAAAGGCTGATTGCCATGAGCAATGTTGGCGCTGGAAATAGTCTGGCTTTTCAACCCTGGTTTTTCACAAAAATTATTCTTCCTTATTTCATGAAGTGGCTAAAGGTCATCATCGACGACAAAAACCGAATGGAACCAATTATTATGAACAGCGAGTTAGATTGGACGATTGTTCGATGTCCAAATATCGTTGATAAACCAGCGAAAGGAACGTGCAACGCTACACTCGATGGAAAAGGACTAAAATTGTCTATTACCCTTCCTGATTTGTCTAAATTTATGGTTGACCAATTGAAAGAAACGGCTTTCATCAAGCAAGCTCCATCCGTAAGTAATTAAGATGAAATCAATAAACGAGTAACTGAAATAAAATGATAAACACAAATCTTGGCAAAATTGCCGTCTATCCGAAACTGGTTGATTCAGATAAAACTCCAATCATTTTCCTTCATGGCGTATATTTTGACCACCACCTGTGGGATGCGGTAATCGATTCTATCCAAGACCGAACGACTTATTCCGTTGACATGCCATTTCACGGTTTGAGTAAGGAAATTACCAAAAACGACTGGTCACTGAATGATTGTGCCGATATGTTGATTGAAATTTTAGACAGTTTGAAGCTTACAAAAGTTATTGCCATTGGTCATTCGTGGGGAAGTATGACGATTCTCAGAGCAGCAAATAAACATTCTGAAAGGTTCGCAGGAATTGGTTTGTGCAATATGCCGTTTGAAGCCGCCTCTCCGAAACAAAAAAGGATGTTCAAACTTCAACATACGATGTTAGCGTTTAGAAACTTTTACACGAAGCAAGCCGCTAAATCGCTGTTTGGAAAATCGTCTTTGAAGCTAAATCCCCAATTGCATGACCAGCTTCAACGTCCGATGAACATACTTGCAATAGACGACATAAAGCAAATAGACAAGAAAGTCATTTTAGATGCAGAAGACGCAACGACCATGATTCTCAATTTAAAGGTAAAAGCAATTGCACTTAAAGGAAAAGAAGATTATGTTCCAACACCACCAAAAATTCAAACCATACTCGTTGATGGTGGTCATATTAGTCCGTTGGAAGAGCCGTTAATGGTAACAGAGTTAATTACGTTTCTTTTTTAGTGGTCTACAAAATGAAATAGGTTGAAAGAAGAAATATTACTGTAACTAATTAAAATCGAAATCGTCTTATCAAAATTTAAAAATCAAATAACATGAAAAATATTCAAACCGAAATTTTGATTAACACAGACATTACTAAAGTTTGGGATGTTCTAATGAATTTTGATAAATACCCTAAATGGAATCCATTTATCACATCAATAATCGGTGAACCAAAATTAGGCAGCAGGTTGACAGTATCTATAAAACCTCCGGGAGGAAATGGAATGACTTTTAAACCAAATATTTTGACACTTGAAGCGAATAAAGAATTTAGATGGAAAGGTAAACTTGGTATCAACGGTATTTTTGACGGAGAACATTATTTCATTTTGGAATTCCAGGAAAATGACATAACAAAATTCATTCAGGGTGAAAAATTCAGTGGACTTTTAGTTCCTTTCGTAGGTAAAATGCTGGATAAAACTCAAAAAGGATTTCAGCTTATGAATGAATCGATAAAAAAGGAATGTGAAAGAAAGTAACTACCGCTAACGGCACCTCAACTCCTGGTGGTTATTAAGTGTGGAAGTGCGGGGCTGAGAATAGCAATGATACAAATCCCTGTTCTGCAAAGAAAATAGAATATATTTAGGGAAACCCTTACGGCCAATAGCTGCCAACCTTCAGAAAAACAGTAAGAGCTGCAATCCTTAATATAGTGTCAAAAAATACCACTCGATGAGGTGGCGAAATAGGAGTAGTATACTTGCTCATTAATAGTTTTTTTGTTTTTACTTTTTCAATAAATTTGTTACTGATTGCCATCATCAAGATGAATAGATTTCCATGCATATTTATCGTCATCATACTTCTCCAAGGGTTTGTCAGCATCCTATTCTCACAAAATCAAAACAACCAATGGCGTTTTGGTTTTGGGGCGGCCATAGATTTTAATACGGTACCACCAACATTTCCGAGCGGAACAGCGCTTCCAACCCTTGATCCTCCTTTTCAAACCGGTTCGTATATCGAAGGAACAGCCTCTGTTGCAGACCGCACAACGGGCGAATTGCTCTTTTATACCGACGGTCAAACGGTTTGGAATGCCCTCAATCAACCTATGCCTAATGGGACAGACCTTGCTGGCAGTACATTTTTATCGGCCATTGCAGGAGTTATTATTGTGCCTGTGCCGCAGTCGTGCTCGCGCTATTATATTTTTACAGCAGGCGATTATGAGGAAGGTTTTGAAGGATTCAAATATTCTGTCGTGGATATGGCGCTTAACAATGGTCTAGGCGATGTAGTTCAGGGACAAAAAGGCATCTTCTGGTATCAGAATGAATCGGAGGCGGTTATGGCATATCCCAATAACAATCAATCGGGCTATTGGGTGTTTACTAGCGGCAATCAAGATTCAACCATGGTCGCTTTTTCGGTCACTGCCAACGGAGTCGCCGCAGTACCGGTTGTGAGTCAGATGATAAATGGTCGAGCATTGAACTTTAAAATAAATCCCCAGGGTACCAAGCTTGTTGTTACCAATGAATCATTAACGCTTGATTTGTACGATATCAATATGCAAACCGGCCAACTAACAAATCCTGTTAATATTGCGTTGTCTGTTCCCGGTGGCGATCAACTGAAATATTTCGAATTCTCTCCAAACGGGCAATATCTCTACGGAACCTCTGATTATTTTTTTTACCAGCTAGATATTTCTTCAAACAATGCTACCTCCATTCTGGCATCGGCGACGGTTTTAACCAATCCAATACCCGGGGCCATGTATGGCACTCCTCAACTCGGTCCCGACGGAAAATTATATGTTGTGATAAGTCCTCTTGTGTATGTGCTCGATAATCCCAATAGTCCGGCATCACAGATCGGTGCACTCAGTTTTTTATCAGATTCTATTGGCACAATGTTGTGCTTACCGCAGTGGATTCATGTTCTTCCAATGAGCACGAACGCTGAAATAACGGTTACCGGTGATCTTTGTACGGATGAACCGCTAACTTTTTCAATTAATCCTAACGCAGATTTGTTGACGGTATCTTGGGATTTTGGAGACCCAAACAGTGAAACGAATAGCTCAAATGAGATCCATCCAACCCATACCTATTTTTCCCCGGGCAATTATGAAATCAGTGCAGTTGTGGAAACATCTTGTGGAACCGAAACGATAAAATATACTTTATCACTCGTGAATTGCTCTCCTACTAACAATTCTGAACCAGTAATTCCAAATGTCATTACGCCAAATGGAGATGGTACAAACGATTTTTTCGAAATTCAACATTTACCTGAGAATACAGAAGTTATCATCCTTAATCGCTGGGGGAATATTGTTTATTCATCTACGAATTACCAAAACAATTGGAATGGGAAAGATACCTCAGGAAAAGAATTGGTTGATGGTGTTTATACCTATAGGTTCAAGACGCTAGACGGTAAGTTAGACCATGGGTATGTGCATTTGGTAAGGTGATCTCTCCTTTAATTTCCATCCAAAATGAAATGAAGGATATTTTTATGCCAGCTGAAATCAAGTTGCTTTTAGTGTCTTTTATTTAACTTTGAATTAACGATTTTCATAATTAATTACGGTTAGCAACAAGTTATGCAATATAAGCCACTCTCTCCTAGAGGGAAAGAAAATCCAAAAAATTTGCCTAAGAAAAAATAAATACTTACTTTTAGCGTTAGTAATGTAAGGCAGAATTAATGATTAAAAGTTTTGGCGATAAAGAATCCGAGAAAATTTGGAATGGTATTCGGTCGAAAAAATTGCCAAACGAGATTCAGGATGTTGCGCGCAGAAAATTAAGAATGATCAATAATGCCCTGGATGTTAATGATCTTCGTATTCCTCCCGCAAACAGACTTGAAAAATTAAAAGGTGATCTTCAAGAATTCATTAGTATTCGGATTAATAATCAATGGAGAGTCATTTTCAAATGGATCAATAATGATGCTTACGAAATAAGAATTGTGGATTATCATTAATAAAGCAGACATGGAAAAGTTGAAAAATATTCACCCGGGCGAAATCCTACTTGAGGAATTCTTAATTCCAATGGAGATCACAGCGTATCGTTTAGCAAAGGAAACCTTTCTCCCTCAAACCCGCATTTCTGAAATTATTAAGGGTAATCGAAGAATCACCGCTGATACCGCGATTCGATTGGCCAAATTTTTTGGAACAAGTGCAAAGTTTTGGTTAGGTCTTCAAGATGATTATGATCTGGAAGAAGAGCGTACCCAAAAAGAGCAAGAGTTTAATAATATTAAGCCAATTGAAGGGAACGCTGCATAACAGCAAGCAAGTTCAGCCAAGACATAACTTCTACCGACAAAGTAAGCAGCGCAGCTAAACTATAAATAGTTTTTAAAGATTAAGTTTTATCTTCGGTGTAACGATCTCGTGAAAATTGTGCCGTTCATCTGCTTGCGAACCGTTATTGCCAACTTAATTGGATGGATAAAAACATCGCTAATTAAAAATGAATTTAAATCAAGTCAGCATACCTTCTTTAAATCTTGAGTTATCAATTCCATTTTATCAAACTTTGGGACTGAAGCTAATTGTCCATTCACATGAACACTACGCAAGATTTGAATGTCCAAATGGTAACTCGACATTTTCAATACAAAAAGTTGAACAATTACCTTCCGGAAATGGAATTCACATCTATTTTGAATGCGATAATCTTGACGAATATGTCAATGAACTTATTATTAAAGGAATTCCGTTTGATGAATTGCCAAACAACAAAAGTTGGTTATGGCGAGAAGCCCATCTTAAAGACCTCGATGGAAATCATTTGATATTATATCATGCAGGTGAAAACCGATTAAATCCACCTTGGAAGTTGAAATAAAATGAATGTAAATAATAAATTCACAGTTGTTTATTCGTTCAAAATCATTGCCGGAAAAGAAAATGATTTTATCAATGCTTGGGCAGCATTAACAAAATTAATTTACCAATTCGCGGGCAGTTACGGTTCTAGCCTACACAAAGTTGATAAGGACTTTTTTATTGCTTATGCTCAATGGCCTGATAAAACAACTTGGGAAAGTTCTATTGATAACTTGCCAGAAGATATCAAGAACATTCGAATACAAATGCGCGAATTTTGTTTGGAAATAAAAACGGAATATGAAATGATAGTTGTCGAGGATTTACTTAAGGATCAACAATACCTAGAAAACAAAATTAAAAGCAGCCAATAACAGCGCGTAAGCACTATTGCTGAGCGGCTTAAGCGACAAAGGGTTACCATCTCCAGCACGAGCGCCAATCAAATATAGACCCTAATTTGCCAAAAACACCATTCTAAAGTTTCTGTTAAACGTTGTTAACATAACAATATAAAAAGTATTAATTAGAAATAGATTAATTCGAGACACCTCCCCCAACCCCTCCCATATTAGGTTCGATAATTCGATGTTCCTGTCTACTAAAAAGAAAAGCGCAGTTACGAAAGTGACGGCGCTTTTTCTTTTTCCCTCACACTCTCCGCTGCGGCGGACCCAAACTCACACTTTTTTATAAGCGCTTTTCTTTAGTGCGAGTGTGAAGTCCCGAAGTATCGGGACAAGTGTGAGAGCGGAGATTCATTCTCGTTGCGCATCAACTTGCTTTTCCTTGTTAAGCCCCCCTTTACGTCCATCTGAAATGAAATGAAGGATAGTCGTGTCCCTGCTACTAAAAAGAAAAGCGCAGTCTGTAAAGATTAGCGCTTTTTATTTTTTCCTCACTCTCACTCTTACTATTTCATATTAAGTTGTTGTAATTTAGCCTTTTTCAAATAAAAATCATGGAACAATTAGGTGTCTTTTTAGTCTTAATCTTCGTCATTGTAATTAATTTAGTAATTGCACAGGATTTAAACCCTTACCACTATATAATCAAGGGTTTTGTGAGGAAAAATTTTAAATGTGTTCAAGAGCATCGATATGACGAGGTTTTAATTGGGGTATCTGATAAACAATTAGAACATACTTTTGCTGGTGATAATTGTCTTGGTGGCACACGTCGTGATAAGGAAAGTTTAAAAAGATGGTTTGAAAGAGTTGGAATCGTACTTCCAGACCTTCAATTTGAAATTACAGACATCCAAGTAAAAGGAACACCAGCAAAAACGCTTGTTGTTGCGAGATGGAATGCAACATGCGATTTGTTAAATGGCGATCCCTATTTAAATAAAGGAGTTCATTTTATCACTTTAAAATGGGGCAAGGCAGTAAAGTTCGATGTATATGAAGATACCCAAACAGTTTCACATGGTTTAGAAGTACAATTCAAGGCAGGTATTACAGAAGCGAAAGCTCCAAAAATTGAGAGTTGAAAATAACTTTTTATTCGTCAGTAAGACTTTAAAATCAAGATACAACAAGAGAACCTAATAAGCATTTTTTATTTCCTCAAAACCTCTTCCCGGAAATGCAACCCCCAATTTAGAATTTCGTTGAGTAAATTCATCATCGATTCACCAAGCGGAGTTAGCGAATATTCGGTAGTGACAGGCATAGTGTCGTGAAGGGTTCGTTTCACGATCTTATTTATTTCCAAAGCTTTTAATTCTTGCGACAACATTTTAGGTGAAATATCAATAATGTCGCGCTGAATTTCTCCAAATCGCTTTGTGCCATGTGTTAAGGAGATGATAATCGGAATGCGCCATTTTCCTTGAATCACTTCCAATGCATCTCGTGAAGCCATTAATTTGTATTGACAGACCTGATCTTTTTGATTCATGCGACAAAGTTATGTGAATTTAATTACGCAAAGGTAACTACTTACTTAAGGGTAACAACTATACTTAAGTAAGTATATAATTAGACCTTTGTCTCAAATTAAAATTTAAAACATGAAAAAATTATTTTTGTCTTTAGTCATTTTGACTTCCGCAGCCCTTTCACAGGCACAAGCAACTTGGAATTGCGATCCAAGCCACTCCTCTATTACATTTAGCGTTGGTTATTTGGGAATTTCAAACGTTACCGGTGATTTCGGTCAATACAGTGGTACTTTAACATCCTCAAATTCAGATTTCAACGATGCGATGTTTGATTTTACCGTTGATGTTTCCTCCATTAATACAGGGATTGATGCACGCGACAACCATTTGAAATCACCTGATTTTTTCGATGTTGCCACACATCCACAAATGAGTTTTAAAACAACGTCTTTTAAAAAAATCAAAAAGAATACTTACAAACTTGAAGGGGACATGATCATTAAAGGAGTAACTCAGAAAATGACTTTTGAAGTTACTTATGGAGGAACTGCTTATGATAATTATGAAAACGAACGTGCAGGTTTTATGATTTCAGGTAAAGTAAAACGATCCGATTTTCAAATAAACGGAGGAAAAGGAATTGTAGGTGATGAAGTTTCATTTACATTGAATTTCAATTTCATTAAATCAAAATAAAACAACAAATTATGACAGATAAAACTAAAAAGATTATCCATTGGGTTCTAACCGGATTGGTTACATTTGTATTTCTAGGAAGTGCCATGGGTAAATTCACTGCAGATGCAAAAGCACTCGAAATGGCAGCATCATTTGGATTAGATGGTAGCAATTACAAAATACTTGGAGTTATCGAATTAATAAGTGTTATTTTATTTGTAATTCCGCGAACAGGTTTACTCGGAACCTTACTTTTGGTGGCATATATGGGAGGTGCAATTGCTACGCATTTAGAACATGATCAATCGATTGTGGCTCCGTGTATCATTCAATCATTTTTGTGGATTGTTGCATTCGTTCGTTTCCCGGAATTATCCGTTCGTTTGAGAAACAAACAGAAAAATTAGTAAATGAAAATCCTTGCCATCGGAGGAAGTAACTCTAGAAATTCAATTAATAGACAATTGGCTTATTTTACTTCTAGTTTATTTGAAAACGCACAAATTACCAAAGTGGATATCAGTGAACTTGAAATTCCCTTGTACAGTGTGGACAAAGAAAATGAAATCGGCATACCTGCTGAAGTTTTAACATTTTCATGGTTAATTGATGAAACGGACCTCATTGTTATTTCATTAGCTGAAAATAATGGGTCGTTCAATGTTGGGCTTAAAAACTTGATGGATTGGACATCGCGTATAAAAGACCGTAAAACGTTTAACGGAAAGAAGATGCTTTTAATGGGTACTTCGCCAGGAGCTAGAGGGGCAGCGAGTGTTTTGGAACATGCCAAAACTATTTTTCCACATGCTGGAGCAGATATTGTTTCAATGTATTCATTGCCTAATTTCTATCAAAATTTCACATTTGGAGAGGGAATCACCAATAGCGAGGAATTGAATAAACTGAAAGCAATTATCTCAACATTTAACATTTAATTATATGTCAGGTTTCGCTTTATTTTTTAAATCCATTTAAATCTTTGGGAGCCTCTATCGAAGAGAAAACAACAAATTCATCAAAAATGATTCAGTTAATTAAAAAATCAGAACAATACAACGACGTAATTTTTGGTGGTAGATTTCATGCCAACAAACCCGTCTATAATGGTCAAAATAACGTAAAACCTTATTCCAATATGTTTTACTGGAGCAATGGGTATGTCAATGAGGCTTGTGAATTTGGTTTGCATCCGCACGAAGGATTTGAGATTATGACTTTTATTTTTGAGGGCACTATCGAACATTACGATACGGCAACAAGGGTTTGGACGCCATTAAATGCAGGGGATTTTCAAATTATTCAATCCAATAGTGGAATTCAACACCAAGAAAAAGTGACAAAAGGCTCGAGAGCTTTTCAAATTTGGTTCGATCCGAATTATCATGAAGCAGTCAAACTAACCCCAAGTTACATCGATTATTACGCTCAAGATTTCCAATCAAAAAATCAAGACGGAATTTTAACCACAACCTACGTCGGAGATGACAGTATTGCCAAGTCATTAACGCCCGGTTTGCGTATTAAAAAACTAACTGTTTCTGAAAAATTGAAAACAACATTGGTTTTGAATGACGCCGATTGTTACTCATTTTATGTTCTCCATGGACAAGGTACAATTGATGGGAAACAAGTTGAGCGAGATGATGCGTTACGGATATTCAATGCTTCAGAATTAGAAATCGATTTTCAAGGAGAACTTTTCTATATCGAAACTCCAGCTCATTTGGATTATAAACCTGTTTGGTTGTAAGGAGTCAATTTAAGTTTCTAAATTCCCCAGGAGTTTGTCCCGTTTTTTGCTTGAAAAGGCGACTAAAGTATTGAGGATATTCAAATCCCAAATAATAAGCTATTTCACTAACTGATTTGTTTGAATTCATCAAAATATTTTTTGCTTGGTCAATTAAAGCATGATGAATATGTTCTTGGGCGTTTAGTCCGGTTTCTTTTTTGAGTAAATCTCCTAAATAACTGGGTGATAAGTTCAAGGAATCTGCTAAAAATTTCACAGTTGGAATTCCAATTCGCTCTTTGTTATTCGAAAAGTAATCTGTTAACATTGTTTCTACACGAGAAAGGATATCTCGGTTGTTTGCTTTTCTGGTGATGAATTGCCTCCCGTAAAAACGATTGCAATAATTTAACAAAAGTTCAATGGTTGAAACGATGATGGTTTGACTGTATTCGTCAATATTCTCTTTCAATTCTGTTTGAATACGCATCACACATTCATAAAGTAAATGTTTTTCTTTTTCAGATAAATGCAAGGCCTCAGAAATTTCATAACTGAAGAACGTGTAATCCTTCATTTTTAAATTCAATGAGGTATTTCGAATTAAATCAGGATGAAAAAATAAGCCCCAACCCAATAGGTTATCTCGGGGCTCAATTTCATTTTCAATGGTAATTACTTGATTTGGTGCGATGCAAATTAAACTACCTTCATCAAAGTCAATTGCTTTCCTTCCATACTTCACATAACTTTTACAGTAATTCTTATACATTATTGAATAAAAATCAGTGGTGATTTTGGTTTCTTCATAAATCTGCTCGAATGTTTGACTGAAATCTACAATGGCAATTAACGGATGCTTATTTGCGTTGTCATTCAGTAATCGCGATAGATCAGCAATTGACTTTAAATGAATTAATTGACTCATTGGCTATAATTTAAAAAACCGCTTGTTCATTTTCACTATAAAGTTATAACCTAACAACTTATTCATTCGATGGAACATTTTTGCATCTTTACCTGCCATGTATCTTAATTGGCTTTTTCCATCTGTTGCCGCTTGATAAATTACTTCTGAAACGATTCTCGGATGCGCAGCGTTTTTAACCAATTCTGGAAGAGTTTTAGTTATTTTATCGACCATTGGATTGTATTCTTTCAAATTTTCATCGTGATAAAAATCAAACGATCTACCTCCAAAATCTGTTGCAATAGCTCCCGGCTCAATAATTTTTACTTTACATCCAATTTGTTCCATTTCGTAACGAAAGGATTCTGAAATTCCCTCAACGGCAAATTTAGTCCCATGGTATAAAGAACCTAAAGGGAAGGTCATTTTTCCTCCCATAGATGAGATGTTAATAACCATTCCACTTTTGTTTTTCCGGAAATGTTGAAGAATTGCTCGAGTAACATCCATTAAACCAATCACATTTGTATTGAATTGCCTTAATACTTTTTCCCTGGTAAATGATTAAGG